>Ga0310786_10005559_pt1 | contig 17057 bp, 12 predicted proteins | sample AusTroGonzalo_MG_FD_203881 | JGI IMG/M metagenome (GOLD analysis project Ga0310786, IMG submission 203881) | Bovine rumen microbial communities from tropical cattle in Woodstock, Queensland, Australia - Gonzalo_03 (v2) (version 2) | ecosystem: Host-associated > Mammals > Digestive system >... | reverse complement strand
TAACATTTCTTATTTATTGAACCAACACAAAGATACAAAATGTCCGGCAGGATGGCAAAAAAGTTGGGACAAAAATATCAGTTTTTGTCCCAATAATCGAAAACACCTGATTTTTACGGAAAACGATAGAAAACGGATTCAGACTTTGTAAGTGATTGATATTGTTTTCATTAGGTGTGTAAGTTATTAGTTTTGTGGGGGTTATCCAGCGCTCTTGTTTTCATATTTTCAGCCCCCGCCCGAGGCACCTCAAAAAGAGCTAACTTGCTGATTTTCAGCGGTTAGCTCTTTTTGTGTATCAATATTTGCCGACTTTTTGCCGAGTTAGGAGCGTTTTGGGTGACTTAAGGGGCGCGCCATTGGTAACTTTAGGGTTTCGGTGTTAAATAATCAAGTATTTCAGGATCAATTTCTTCTTTGGTACGATACCCACAAGAGTATAGCATGGCATTTCTAAGTCGTGACCTACCCTTCCCTGAATACGAGGAGTAAAAGGGATCATCAAAAGGAATACCCGAAATATTCTTCACAATAGAGTGATAATCAAGTGCTTTAATGCTATTTAAGCCTTTCTTTATATCCATCAGTGCTGCTCGTAATAAGTCAAATAGAGCAGAAATTCCGATAGTTTTCAATATGAGGCTATTACCATCGCGACCTTCCCACAATAATGTATTCACATGAGAAAAGAAGGTACAAATAATACTATAAATCTCATCATCATTACATTGTTTATACAGATCACGTAGCACAGTGTCATCATCTATCAAAATAGATCTTGTCTTCTTTCCAAATATGGATTTGTTTGCTCTGGCTAAATCATCTCTATCTCGTTGTGGATTTGATGAGAACAAATGAGAAATGCCTTCTACCATTGCAGCTGTGGATATCCATCTTTTAGTCCCCGCAGCGATATCAGTAGCTTCATCAACCGGTCCTAGCCTAATTTTATTATGGAATGGAGAGGACTCTGAAAAATGTAACTTCCTGGTGATAAATACTGCTAATTTCTCAGGAGACCAAGTATCCTTAGGCTCATTTTCCAAATTAACGCCGAATAATTGAAGCGCCAGGCTCTTATCTACACGGCTTTGATTTCCGTTAATTGTTGCAAATAAATAAGCTTGATATGGACTCGGCAAATCAAAGAAGATTGAACAAACTAGTTCAACATCTCTATGTCGAACAGCGTCTTTTTCATTAAAGGCATTTAGTCTATGTTGCCCATCAATTATTAACGCAGAATAATCGTCACTATCCTCTGGATCTGGGATAGTAATAAAATAGACATCTTCAACGTCTGTTTTTTGGACTGTCCAACGAGATTCTTTCCGTGTTTCCTCATTCATCACAGCCCCTAACTTGTTTACATTAGCAGCAACAATAATAGAATTTGGAAAACACATTTCATCAGACTGAATAAACCTTGCAATCGCTTTAAGTCTATCTTGTCTTAATTTGCGTTGGTTCCCAACAAGTTGGCCATTCTCATCATATCGAGCCACTTGAGAAGTTGAACATTTAAGTAAATCTGAGGCTTTTATTTTTGCGATATAGAATTCGCCCAAAGGCTGCTGGACCTTAATAGCTGTTATGGTTGTCATTTTGCATCTCCTCCCAAAGGATTAGTTGATGAAAAATTCTCATTATCATAATTTATTACCCACCACATTCCTAATGAAAAAGCAAACATGAGCCAGGCAATAAATTTACTCAAGCACTCTTTATCTTTTGAAATGGTGATTGAAATGAGAATCGTGATAGCCCAAATTATAATTATCGCCACTAGACAAATGAGGGCTCGTCCTTTCTTTTCACCATCACCAAATAATTGTAAAACAAGTTCTAACGCCCCTGAACAAATACTTGCTGTGGCAAATGTTGCGATCCCGATTGTCCAGTCTTGCCATAAGAAATCTTTTGTGCCCCATAAAAGAGCAGGAATCCATATACTCGTTGTACCTACTAAAAGGAAAACAAATATGAAAAATAACCATCTCTGCCATTCGGTCTTAAAAAAAGAAAGAACCGATTTTATAATTCTCCCCATATATAGTTTATTTATCTGATACTTCACGTAGGAAATTGATAAACACCTGCGGGCTTCTGAACTCATCCTTCTCGTTGTTGAATTTATCTTGAATATAATTCAGACCGGTATTAGCATAGCCCTCTATCCTTCGCAAGATGTTAGATACAGCAGCTTTACACTCGTCATCATTCATTGATTCAAGATCCTCCCAGCTAAACCCAAGTTTATCTTCAGACTCAGATAAAATGAGCATCAAAATGTAATCAACCATCTCAGATGGCTTCCAATGGTTGAGTGGAGCGAAGTCCTTTGTATCACTGGAGCCAGCAATTTGGTTACATTCTCCAAGATGGTATCCTATCATAAAGGCATACATGTATGTTTGAAAGAAAGGGCCAAACTTTATGTAATCACCACCACCAGTTGTTCCCTTATTAGATATAGTTTCCATAAGGGTATAATACTTGGTTAGATATCTAGGCCTTTTGATATCAATCTCTTGACGGAATTCTTGACTATTCATAGCAACTATTTCTTATATGAATGAATATTAGTAATCATATTTACTGGATCACTCACCTCAGGTATAGTGAGAACATAGAAGGTGCCCGGTATTTCTCCATTCTTCATCCTCTCTAGTATTTCCTGTCCATCTTCGGAAATCCGCTGGGGAGAATTCACATCATAAAGGTCCTTAATCATTATGATGCATTGCTTGAAGACAGAGGGAACAGTGTCAAAGAAGTTGTTGATGAAATTCTTACCAAACGCCGAGAAAGGAGCATCTGCAATAAAGGGATACTCAAATTTTCCACCGCCAAATTTAGAAGAAATAATGGCCATTAAGACGGCTATCTTCTTCATGCGCTGGAACCCTTCAGAAGCTCCGGTAAGCTCACCTCCAGCTTCGTTGTAAACCTTTAGCTGAATTGAATCGTAAGACGTTTTTGAGAAAGAGAGCTTCCCCCCATCAACATTGTTCCCAGCCGTCAGCTTCTGATAAAACTCGTTCGACTTATTCTCCAGCGTTGCGATAACTTCGTCATAGATACGCTGCTTGGTCCTATCAAATACTAACTGAGCATCCTCGATTATCTCCTTAAGATTTCGATATGACTGAGGGACAGCAGCGCCACCGTATTCGGAAAGCTTTTTATCGCAGGCCTTGAGGTCTTCTTTGAGCTTGATGACTTGGTTTGTGGCCGAGGTAAGGTACCCCTGATTCAGGTTAATCGCATTCAACGCCTTATCATATGCGGACAGAATATTCTCATCTGAGATACTGGAATCCTCATTTTCTGACCCACCATAATTCTTAAATTCGGTAAGCGTTGTATTAATCTGATCATGAATGGTCTTTATCTCATCTTCGATTGCTTTCTGAGTTTTAATAGAACTAGCAATAGAAGCGAAAATGGTATCGACTGTCATGAAAGGAGATACGGTTTTCTGAATATCGCCGAAGAAAGCCTTGAATTTCGCATCGTCATTAGTTGGCTTTTTTAACGAACGGTTGCGCAGCATTTCAACATGCTTGTAGTGTTCATCATCTTTGGTAAAAGGACGGTTGCATACAAAGCAACGGCATTCTTCCAGCATTTTTGAAAGAGAAGCATCATCTGGACTCCCTTCCGGCAGGATTGATGCTAATAAAGCCTCCGGATTAGCTAAGACTTTCTTAGCCAACATAGCTTCGGTATATTTTGCGCGTTTCTCGATGAAGGCATCAACATAACCGTCAGTACCATAAAGCAGCCAAGGAAGAGGATTCTTCGCAAAAAGATTGTCGTTAATTGAAGACAAAAGCGATTCGAGTTCTTTCTCTTTCTTTCCCAGTTGAGTTCTTAGTGCGATGAGCTTCTCACGATACTCGACTCTTTTTTCAGTATTGGCAAGAATGCCTTTATACTTATCGGCTTCCTCTGTCGCTTGCTGGAGCTCTTTTTTGTACAGTTCGATTGATTCTTCGCTTCCTTTTATCTGTTTCAGAATATTAGCTTTCTCGGCTTGAGCATCATCAAAGCCCTTTTTATTCTGTGCACAGGCTTTTTGTTTTGTGGAGAGATCTTTGTCCGCCCCAGAATACAGAGTCTTACATGTTTTTTCAATAATCTTTAATTCGGAAAGGTCCGTAAGAGCTTCAACAGTTGATGCAAGATTAGAGGAATCAGTTAGGTCGACAATATTGTCGATAGCTTCTCCTTGGAGGAGAGAGTAAGGTTGCATCGTTGCGGACAGGAGCCTAACTTTGATTATTTCTTCTTGACGTGCAAGATCATATACAATAGCCGAGTTGTGAGTTAAAAGATCAAGCTCAAGAACATCTGTTCTGGGGAGAGAAACCTTCCAACCAATCTCTGAGGCGTAGTCTTTTGTAAGTTTAATAGACTTCGTTATAGTGTACTCTTTCCTATCGTCTTCAAAGACAAGGCGCACTCCAAAGTCAACAACCTCATCCGTATTCTTTGCTTTCTCAGATGCGATTTTGATTGCGGAATGAACAACGCCATCGGGCTCTCTCAAATCAGAGTCATAGACCATGTCCTTGATGATCCAAAGAAAGCCATTATACATCTTTGACTTTCCCATGCCATTGTCGGCATTAATAATATTTAAGCCCTCGCTAAATGTGAACATATTGTTCTCATAATCTCCATAAAAATTATAGAAATTTTTGAAGGCAATAGATTTAATCACAGATGCCATATTACTCGGAAATATTAAAGATATTCTGTTTTATATTTTTGTAGACATTAACATCTGGAGTACTACTATCCTTCAGCTTAATGATAGTTTTAATGGCCTCAACGACCGGGTAGCCAGAGTCGGCATCAAACGAGATAGACTCTAATTCCTCTTGGGGAATACCATACTTCTCCTGGAAGATCTTGTCCTTTAGGACTTCCTTTAATAGCTCTGTTGTTGTCATATTGTTATTGATTTTGTAATTCTGAGATGAGAGTGCTAATCTCGATTTTGTAGTAGTCTAAAACACCCGATAACGCCTTCTTGGCTTCATAATAGTTATCTGACAGTGATGCGAAATATGCGACCCGCATAAGCTCATTTCGAACAAGGGAGCGTTCCATTTCATACATATTATGCTCCGAATCGGATGAGGCGGCAGGTACCACAATAGTGTCATAGATATAAGCGAAAGTTTTGTCGGGATGAGTTCGTAGTAGTCGTCCTCTCCGTTGGATAAACTGTCGGGGATTCCCTGTGCTTGAAGTAAATATACCAACTTCAGCGCGAGGGACATCGACGCCTTCGTCTAGGCATTTCATGGCAAATAGCATATCAATTTGCCCTTCTGCAAAAGCCCTTAATTTGTCTTTCCTCCCACTATCACCGCCAAGAAATGTATTGGTGCGTATTTCAGGATACTTCTCAAATACGAGTTCTTTCATCTTCTCAAGAATCTTTTCTTCTTCTCCCGAGCCATAATCAACGCCTTCCGGAGTATAGACAAAGCAATACTTAGTCTTTTCATTCGCGACTAGCTCGTCGATAATACTCATAAAGACGCGATACTTATCTTGTGCTTTATGTATTACCCTTTTCCTCTTCATTAAGAGGTCTATCACTTCCTGACTCTCCTTGAATTTCTTTTCTTTAGCGTCGAAAAAAGAAAGAAGTTGACGAGTATAAGAAGTATAGCGCTTCATCTCCGAGTCGTTTAAGTAGGCTATACGAGGATAGTAAAGATAGTGCATCAATCGTCCTTCCTTAATCGCCCTTTCCATCGAGAAAGAATAACAGTAAGGTGGCACATCGTGGAAATACTCCTCAATAGCGCGTGTCCCTTCTTCATCGTATTTCCGACTAGGAGTGGCCGAAAGAGCAATACGCTTTCTAATCGGAAGAACATCAAAAGCTTTCCGTACGGATGCACTTCCAACATTATGAGCCTCATCCGCAATAAGGATCATCTCGCTATCATTCAACTTTTTTATAAGATTTTGGAATGATGGATCCGTAAAAGAAACATACGTGGAAATAATAACATAATTTCTCTCAATGCCCCACCCAACCTCATTTTTCAGTTCGGTTAACGACTTGCGCCAATCGTTCATCCCATTAACCACATAAACGTTCTTGAAGTTAAACTTCCCAACTTCACCAACCCATTGTGAAACGAGATCATTAGAAGGGACCAGAATGAGCATTCTATATTTCCCTGAATTCTTGTATTCCTCTAAAACACAGTTCAGAGATGTTATCGTTTTTCCTGTTCCGGTTGCCATTGCAAAAACACCGGTATAACCATTGTTCCGCCAGCTTTGATATGCCTCAATTTGATATGGGAACGCTCCTGTTGGAAAGGGGAAATGCGGCTCATCATTCTCTTTTGCCACAACAGATTCTATTGTTTGTTTTGCAGAACTCTGTTCGTGCCACTCTTTGATGAGCTTGTCCTCTTCATCAATTATCGTTTTTTCATCCGGCGAAGGGAAGGCTTTGATAATCTCCTGCGTCAACTGGTCTGCTTTGAGAACGATAATGTTCTCTTTTTCGCCAGTAAAAATCGAATTAAAGAGATCTTCATACTCGGAGATGCTTTCCTCTGCACCTTTCCAGGATACCTGACATGAGATGCTTTCGATATTCCGCGAGGTCAATGCAGAGGCCGTAAGATTGAGAGAGCCTATAAATGACACCTTATTTCCATTTTCATCTGTAAACACTCCGAACTTTTGATGGGCAATGCCTCCCGTTTTCGGGATAACGATTCTAATGTCAATCCTTCCAGTACTTATTAAAAACGATAGACAGTTGAAGAAATGTTCATCTCTTTTTGACAAGAGATTAAGCATGGCATGGAAATCTTTAATAACGCTATCCTCAATAACACGAGGGGTAGCTATAATAGCTTTGTAATCATTCTCTGACAGGAATTGATTAATATACAATCGCATCCTTCCTCCGTTAGAGATAAACCGGGCAAAACCTAAGCATAGAACGTTTATGCTTGCTGAGCTGAAGAAGCCGAGGCCCAGATCAAAATGGTCGCTCCTGGATAAAGCTTTTGTGAAGAACTCTACAGGGGAGTTCTTTTCGCCCGTTGAATAAAGGCTTCTAAAATTATACTCAGTTAGCATTTTCTTTTATCTGTTTTACTAAATCTTCAATCAATTTCATATGAGTATCACTCAGATTATTATATCTATACGAACGAATTTGATTGCTCAGCCAAATCTGTTTTTCGTTAGACAAGGAAGAAACCCCAAAACCATTCTCAATAGCTCTTTTGATAGTCTCATATGTCTGGAGCCAGTCGAATTCTTTTTTATTAATCTTAAGGCCCGCAAAACGCTCGGCCATTGACTCAATAATCTCTTTCTCTTCTCCTTCTAATAGCCCCTTTTCAAGCTGAGCCAATTGAACGTTCCAAAAGCGTGCAAGCCGTTTCTCTTCTTCGTCAACTTTATGTGAGAATGGTAATCTTCCATTTTCGGCCACGAACTCCTCAAGAAGAGTGCAGCTCGTCTTAAAATCACGCTTGGCATCTTTTTTCCGGTCAAAACGACGATACTCGTTACCATAATCATAGCCAGAAAGACCGATATACCTTGTGTCACCTTTAAAGAAAACGTCAAAAGCGCCAGTAGTTTCCAATAACAAGTTTGAATTGATGCTCTTATCAGAAGATGATGGGCGGAATTGTCTCACATATTTAGCTATATCCGGTAACTGAGCTATGGGTTTATCAAGTGAAAGGAGATATTCTGTTGCGAACTCTCTAATTGTTCCACCGCGGTGAGTTCCTCCAGACCATTCACGTAAGCCAAAAGTACTACTTCGCCCAATAAGGACAAGATTGGGGTTCATACGTACTGCACCAGCAAGAGCGATTGGTGACTTAGATTTCCCCGGATGACGTTTTTCCAGTTCGTCAAAAAGTTCTTCAATGGTCATTGGGTGCCCCACTTCACGGATTATTAACTCTACCCACTCAGTGTTATTCCGTGAAGCATTGCGTTCCACGACAACCGTATCATTATTAACGTCGAAGCCAAAAACGGTTCTTAGAATATGCCGGCAGTGAAAAGACAACTGGTCTAATTTCTCATAATAGACTCGGTCCTTAAAGAATCGTAGCATGCTATCTTGAAGAGGAATCAAGACGTCGTCTGTCCTTTTTGCTTCCCGCAATTGATCAAAGTAATGAACAAATGAATGAAAGTCAAAGATTTTTGAAAGAGCTTTTGGTACAAGGACTAAATTGACCTCATAGCCATAGGGATTTGCGAAAGCGGTTTCCGGATCACCTAATAACTCGTATTCATTCTTCCATATATGAGAAATAGTCCATAATATGAAATTATCATTGAAATGAGTTCCCTCATCCTTGTTTATATGACTAATCTCAGAAAGACTATACCTGAATCCTGATTCATATTGCTGACCGATTCTGTCGAGTAACGGCAAATAGCTCCGGAGCTTCTTAAAAACGGCTATTCGCAATTGCCGCATTCGTTCAGGTGTAATATGGAGGGCCTTAGCGGCTTCTTTTCTATTCTGTAATACTTGACCTTGGTATATTTTGAGTTGAGAATCGATAATCGCTCTATCGCGGTTATCTAATTGCTCAATAAAGCTCAATAATGCAAAATAGAATGCAAAATGACCAAGTTCATTGCTAATATCTTCGATTGTAGCGACATCTCCCTTTAAGCCTTGCTTGGAAAGAGTAATAGCACGAGCTTCTTTTTCTGCGATTTCATGCGTTTCAGATGAACCAGAAACAATTGTTCTGAAGTTTTGAATCCAGTCTATTATCTCTGTTGCGCTTTTTCGCCCAATGGCCGGAAGCGAAGAAACGCGGAAATCCGGATGCGTGACAATCTCCATAAACCGTGTTAACGAACGGCCACATTTACTATATAAGGCGTCTATTGCATGGTATGACCGCACGGATAATTCATGCATTTTATCCTCAAATAGTGCCTGAAACCTATCAATATTCTCAACGCTTTCATTACTCTTAATAGGCGGAGTATCCGAGATATTAATAAACACATTCTTGATATTGGATATGAAAGAACGAATTTCTGGTAGACTCTTTCTTCCAATATTGCGAATATTATTTACATTAAAATCGGCAGAAGTAATTCTCTCGCAAAAAGCTTTATATGTCCCAGCTTCCTTAAGAATGGATAGAAGAGCATTTGTTGATCTGACAGAAAGGACGGATATTGCTTCTCGAACACTCTCCTTCAAAACAGGCTCTCCTACTTGACGATATTCAATATTCTTAGCAATAGTTTCGCAAGAAACAACCTCTTTCGTTTCCTGTATGGGTATTAAATCGTCAAATGATAACCCCTTGCGTCTAAGTGCAACCTCTAGCTCTAATGCAAAATCATGAGCGCGTTTTACAGTTTTTCGGCCAACAGCATGGAGCCCCTTTAGCCTCTCCCATAAAACTCTGTCGCCACTTATTAGTTTAACTAAAAAGATAATTAGAGACGGATACTCGGATTGGAGAGTCTTAATTGCAGAGGCTGTTCTAACATCTAGCCTCTTATAAACGGTTTCGTAAATAGGGGATATGAGTTCTTCTTGTTCGCTTGAAGATGAGCCTCCTTCAACATTCTCTTCTCTTGACTCGTCTTCAATAAAAGGACGCAGTTGTGCAGCCCAGCTACATCCAGGATCCTCAAGGAGACCCTGTTCCATGATGTCCCCTACCGTGAGGATGTCATGCTCCACACAGGCAAGATACACATAGCCTGAGATCTCTCCAGCGCTATAAAGATCAGATATCCTATCGCTTAACATTCCTTTAACCTATTGTTTTTAAGCCTGCATCGATCTTATCAATAAGGTAATCCATACCATTTAGATTAGGATTATCGTTAAGCTCTTTATTCAGTAATTGAAGACCATCGTCGAGGTGTAATTTAATATATTTGGGAATGTCTTTATCGGTTTTATAAATACCATAATGAGTGCAAAGGAGCGCAATATAGAAGGGGAAATTATTACCAAAGAGAACATTCTTACTATACTCTTTCCCTTGGGAGTCGGCAATATCACTTAGTTTGAGCTTGCGCCCCGATGAAAGGGAATAAGCAAAAGCAATTCGAGCGATAACGTTTTCGGCCCCTAAGTTAAACCGACGACTTAGATCAGTAACGATGATTTTATTCGCCTTTGATGTCTTTATCTGGGTGAACATAGCCTATTCTATATAACTAAAGATGTTGTCCGGGGCAACTTTTATGAAAGAAGATACGCCATTATTATTCTGTATTACGAATGCACTATTAACATTCGGAAGTAAATCCCCATATTCGGTCTCTGATAGCTCTTTCCCTAACAAAGGGAAAATAACGACCTGTTTGGAAACAGCAGGATAAAACTTTGAAATAATGTTCTTAGAGTGAATACGGTCAAATTTTTGTAAAGGACTATCAATAAAAACCGGGAAAGAGATTCCAGACTCATCCACAAGAGCTTTTAAAATTGCCGTCGCATAAAGCTGTTGTTCTCCCTTGGATAATTTCTCTTTATTAATAATCTGACCATCCTTATCAAGTAGATTTATCTCAATAATGCTGTCCTGAATATCCATAGAAACACCATTAATGAAATCTGTCTTGTGCATCAATATGTCTATCTCACTTTTAATCTTTTCTTCAAGAGAAGATTTCCTCTTTTCTCGTAGTTGGGCAAGAAAGTCATTCAATTCTCCGATAAGTCTCTCTGCAATTGCATCTTTATCCTTGTCCATATCATCAACCTTGACAAGCTTAATACATTCGGAGAGTTGTTTTTTCTTAATCCCAAGATCACGATTCATTAATCCTATTTGTTCAGATAATAAGCGACTATCATCTTCATATTGCTTAAGTTGGGTTTCCACTAAAGCTTTCCGAGAACGCACCTCTTTTATCTGACCATTATCATCATCGAGTTCAGCAGCCGCAATCCTCCTCTGGGTCTTAAGAAGCAAATTGGCATTATTCTTAATATCTTTAACGAGTTGACGGAATGAGACGCTGAAAGATAATTTAATGTTATCGTATAAACTCTTGAAAGCATTATGCTCCTGATCCGAGAAATCGAATAACACCTTTACATCACTTTGCTTTCTATCTGGGGCGTAGAGTGATGCCGTCTTTGTAAACGATTCACTTATAATGGTTTCGAAAAGCGACCTCTGCTCGGCCGATAAATTGAGGGCTTCTGATTCCCCGATAATTGATTGCTGTGCTGCGACCAAAGCTGCCATCAGCGTTTCCCCATTTGCTGTTTTCGTTTTGGCTTCCTGTTCAAGGTTTGATTGAACAATAGCTCGACTAAAAAGATCGCCCGAAATAGCGAATGGTGCTATATCCATCATATCTCTTAATTGAGCTTTTAGCTGCGTATCTTTTTCTTTTATTGCAGCAAGCCCCGCCTTGAGTTTATCCAATTCGTCAACGCTAATAGCATTCCCTTCGCGTATCAATTTCTCCTGAAGAGAATCCTTTTCTGCCCTTAGTTTATCAATTTGCGCAGAAAGTGTGTTCCGGGCGTGTTCCTTCTCGCCTATAGACTTATCTAGATCATCTACTTCTGACGTAAGCTTTACAAGCTTTGCCTGACTCACACTAGATCCCGCTTTCTTCCTAAATTTGATACGCAGATTCTCAAGATTCTTCTTTATGTCCTCATATTTCTTTATCCCAAGCACTTCGCTATAAGCAGTACTAAGCTTGCGTTTTTCTTCAATAGACTTGACTTCTGCAAGATTAACAATCTTTTCCGCATCGAAAAGGAAGAACTTTGCAATATCTTTAGAGAGTATAAAATCATTGATAAAGATATCATACCCAACATCTTTGGCTAGTTCATTAACCTGTCCATCAATAAGAACATCGATATACTCTGTGTCTAAAGCATAATCGAAGGTCCGCCTTATAGTAACTTCATAACACGGAATTGAAGGAATGAAAACGTCGGTAATATGAATCTCAACGAAGTATTGGGTAGTATTCTCTAGTCCGGCGAAGCTGTTCTCATAACCTTTTTTTGCAAGCTGTTTTTTTTCTTCCGCGCTCAGGGCAAGGCTATCGACAGTCGCTGCGCAGATATTGTTTAACCCTGCTCTAGCAAAACTTTTGTAGCCTTGAGCATCGTTAATCTCTCTACGGAATTTTTCATCAACATCAACCATTAATTTCCCATAGAGACACCAGACTAATGCTGATAGATACGTAGTCTTGCCGAAGCCATTATTACCAGCAATCAAAAAAACATTCTTCCCGTTCTTTTTAAAGGCAGTTTCGTTCCTTCCTTTATATGCCCGGAAATTGTTAAGTATGATTGAATCTATAAACATTTTACCTTCTTTCGTTTATATAGTTATCCAATCTGCGCTCGATATCACCCTGTAACCCATTATTGTTCATTAAGATGGTTTTACTTTTCTGCAGCGAGACAAGATCGTTGATCAGATGGTAATCCTCAGGTGTATCTCTACACACCTGTTCGAGAAGCAATCGCTCTTCGTATTGCATGTTCTCAAAAGGCATCGTACGGTTATAAACATCGTTAAAGATGTCTGTAACTTTAGGGGAAAAGAAACCATCACGGAACCAATTAATCTGGATGGCAACAAGCTCTTGATTAGAAATCAGCTCCATATGAGGTTTAATCTTCTGAAGATCACGTTGTAGAATCAGAAGACGCTTGAGCATATCTTTCCTGTATTCAAAAGTGTAATTGCCCATATTATGTCCTTCAGCATCAACGGCAGCTTGTCCGTTCCTGCGAGTCGAATAACGGTTCTCAGAAATGTTGCGTCCTTCAACCATTAAATCACGATAAGCCAGCATTGGGGCCATCCACGCATTCCCATGCTCCACTAATGCCTTCATAGACTTATCTTCTTTGACAACAGTACATACCCAACAACCGAATCGACTTTGCCCACATGAGGGTTGGGTCTTGTCTGTAATCATCGTTGGGCATTCATAATCATCAGCGGATGCGTCAGCGTAAATCTGGAAAAGCTTATCATTATCATACCCCCAGGGAGATGGCTCTTTGCTTAATACATACCAAACTTCTTCAAGGTAAAGTTCCTTAATTGGAGCATATGTAAACGTGTTAGGGTTTAAAGGGTGCTTTGTCAAGCGATGACCCTTAATCTCATGTTTTCTAATCGACTTGGCGCGAGTTGCACTCTCGGATAAACGTGTTCCAATCAGAACAATTGCCTCACCCATAGCGTCAACCTTATCCAAAATAAACTGAGAAGTAGGCTTAATCTTTAGACGCTCGGTACACCATCTAAACTGATTATTGGGGACAGGATATCCTTTGCCGAGAAAACTAATCCAAAAACTATCTTCCAGTTTCGGTAGTGTTACTTCAACCTTGATAGGAAGATTCTGATCTGTAGCTCCTTTTCTTATACATTCGAGAACCTCGACAATATAGTCAGTAATAATGGGATTCTCTACGAGCGTGTCATTGTTAACTACAAATACTTGGCGAGACAAAGCAGACTGTCCTATCTCCTCTCTCACCAAGAGCAACGCCCGCCAAACTAATGTTAGCACAGTTGTAGAATCTTTTCCTCCACTAAAGCCAACAATCCAAGGAATGTTATTGTCATCCTCAAGATATTGATCCTTAATATCTTCAATGATGTCAGTTATTCTTGACATGCTTGTTATTAATTTATATTACAAACTCCAAGGAATTATATTCACAAATTTAGCAAAAATATGCGAGGCTAAAGCACCTTTTGACCCGTTTACGAAAAAAATGAGACATGGTTTATCGTGAAAGCCTTATCTTTAGCAGATGAAGGACGAGGTGCTCTATCAGAAAGAATAGCTTTTAACAAACTAACCGGCGATACTCCTGGAGAAATAACGCCGTTGGATTATTCTAAAACAATGTTTAACTTTGATTTCTAAAGACTTTGCACTATCGAAACAGGTACTCACAAGAGATCATAACTATTAATTCCGTTTTAATATCATGAGTTCTAATATTATTGAAGGGAACCCCACAAAGACCTTCTTCATAGAAATGATTACAAGAGATATTTCTATTGAAGATGCAATAATAGATTTGCTGGATAACTCTATTGATGGAGCAAATCGTATTAACCCCGATGACTATACTGGATTGGGGATCAGTATTACTGTTAATAATCGTGAGTTCATTATAAAAGATAATTGTGGCGGGTTTTCATTAGAGACTGCTCAAAAATATGCTTTTAGATTTGGGCGTCCCGATGAAGCGCCCAAAGAAAACAATACGGTCGGACGATTTGGCATAGGGATGAAGCGTTCGTTATTCAAAATAGGAAAACACTTCATTATTGAATCAGAAACAGCTAACGACCATTTTAAAGTAGAGGTTGATGTTGAAGAGTGGAGTAAAAAAACAAAAAGCGTAACAATAGATGGTAAGGAGACTATTGTTGACGATTGGAGCTTTAATTATTCCTTATTGGATAGTCCGTCTGGTCAGCATGGTACAACGATCCACGTCACTGAATTAACTAAAGAAGTTAAGGCTCTATTTTCAGATTCTAGTTTTCTTTCCGCTTTAGATGATGATATTCAAAAACTATTGAATTTCAGTTTACATAAAGGTATAAGAATCACTCTTAACGGCAGAGTATTGACGGGCAAGAGAATAGAACTCCTATATTCTGACGATAATAAACCGTACTATGCTGATGGTGTTATAGATGAAGTCAAGTATCGACTTATTGCCGGAATTGGAGAAATTGGAGATCCGAAAAGCTCGGGCTGGTATATCTACTGTAATAATCGTCTTGTATTAGAAGCCGATACAACCAGTCTCACAGGATGGGATTCACCACCAATACCCAAATGGCATATAAACTATGTAATGTTTAGAGGGCTGTTGTATTTAGATTCCAAGGAAACATTAAACTTGCCATTGACAACAACGAAGAAGGGGATTGATCCAACCTCAGAGGTTTATAAGACAATATTGCCTCTCATGAGAAATGCAATGTTGAGTGTCTTAGACTTCTTAAAACAAATACCTCGAATGGGGGATAAAGCAAATTATTATAGGCAAATGCTGTGTGATACATTTGAAAGGAAGACAGCCGTCGAATTAAAACATTTGAAGTTTGAACACAGCCAAAAGCATTTTGAATCTCCAGAATTAGACCTAGATGCTATTTCACAGAAGAAAGAAACTGTTCGAATAGCATTTGACGCACAGAAAAATGCTGCTAATGCAGCAAAACTTCATGCAAAGGCACGGAGTTATAAAGAGTTGGGAACTATTTCATTTGATTATTATTTACAAATGGAGGACGTTGAGTATGAATAGCCCAAATGCTTTGAATTACGAGATTAGACCGTGTAAATTCGCCGAGAGAAGACTACTGCTATCTTCACTGTATCAAATAGTTATATCTTTAAAAAAAGAGTATCAATATATTGGATTTGGAGGCGTGGCTTTTACAGATTTTAAGCTTTTCCATAAAGAATTGAACATAGATACGATGTATAGTATAGAGGGAGGTAGTATTCCCTTAAAAAGACTAGAATTCAACAAACCCTATTCTTGCATCGACATATTATATGGTTTATCTACACAAGAATTACTTAGTCTTGACTTAACCAAACCCAGTATCGTTTGGTTAGATTATGATGGAGTTTTATCAATGTCTGTATTTGAGGACATAAAAATCTTATTCGATGCTTTACCACATGGGAGTGTGTATATCGTATCGTGCAATCGGCAACTTAGAGACGAAGAGGATAACACATTGACAAATAGTGGATTAGAAGAGCGTTTTAAGGGATTAGTCCCTTATGATATTGAGGAGAATTGTTGTGCCGACAGCAAAGCACCCTCAACAATTAAAAAAATGTTAAGTTCATATTGCCATAAAGTAATAGAAGAAAGGAATCGCTTGTATAAAACTAATCTAAAGTTTGTTCCTTTATATAACATAAAGTATCAAGAGAACCGAGGGGCCAGGATGTACACCTTTGGCGGTGTCATTCTAGAGAATGATTATGATGAACAATCGTTATACCGATTCCCCGATGCTGAGGAACCTTTAGATATTGTTATACCTAATTTTACGCGGAAAGAAGCGCTATATATAGATCAAATACTTAATGATAATGAAAAGGAGCAGGAGGTTGTGGCAGAAGGAATAGCAACTGAAAATGACATATATAATTATAAGAAGTTTTACAAATATATGCCTAACTTTTATGATGTTAGGCTTTAAGTTGGAAACTCTTGCATAAACTGCTCCAGTCGCGATATATGTGACTGTCATTTGTCAGTCTTTCCTTTTCATCATAATAAAAAAGAGGCAGCCCGGAGCGGAAAAACGCTTCAGGCTGCTTCCTATCTCGATAAGGGGGGCATTATCATGACCCGTCAAGGGTGGTATTATAGATAAGCATTCATCTCCGCATTCCCCACTTTTTTACCGGCGTGGTGACCATTTCCCGCGCCTTGCGGAAACAGCGACGGGCCCAGAGGATGTCGTCCTCCTTTTTGTCGCGGCCCCAGTTCTGGTCGGGGGCGAATCCGCCGCCTCCGCAGTATTGTGCGAAGGTGGTAGCGGCATCGACGTATCCGGCAAAGAGAAGAAAGGCAGTCCGAAAGATGTTGCTGCTCTCTTCAGCGAAGACCAGTGCAACTTTTCCGGACGAATCTTCTCCCACGCGAAATACATTTTCCACACAGAGTCATCATCATTAAAACAAATTGAAAAAACTACGGCCATTTCAAAAATTAGCCGTATATTTGTCGCAAATTAACACCTATGGCCAAGTTTTATCAAGACATCTCTGCAAGCGGAGGAACGATACGGACTCATGAACTACGCGAGCCCAGGGCATACTATGGAATCAACAAGGGCATCAAATCCGGGAATGTCCTCAGAATAAAGAATGGTGTGTATATTCTCCCTGAAGAACTGGCTACCACGATGGTCGATGTCGAAAGAATCGTCCCCGGCGGTGTAGTTTGTATGTATTCCGCATGGGATTATTATGGTCTT
>Ga0310786_10005558_pt1 | contig 17058 bp, 15 predicted proteins | sample AusTroGonzalo_MG_FD_203881 | JGI IMG/M metagenome (GOLD analysis project Ga0310786, IMG submission 203881) | Bovine rumen microbial communities from tropical cattle in Woodstock, Queensland, Australia - Gonzalo_03 (v2) (version 2) | ecosystem: Host-associated > Mammals > Digestive system >... | reverse complement strand
TTTTTTCTTGTATTGTTGCGAGACCTTTCGTTATTGTCACAGAAATTGTCACCACACTTCCAGCAGATGACGCGTTTAATTGGAGCTTATTGTCTTTATATAAAACTTCGCACGCTGAAATCAAAAATGTGCCACCGCAACTTTCTTGAAAATAGACATAAGCACCTTGATACAGTGCATGATTTAAGTGAGATAATAACGAATGTTCCGCTATTCTGAGATTCAATAGTGAATCTTTTAGAAGTTCATCATAATTCCAACAGAAAAGACGCCCCGACATAATACAAGTATCGCCGAAATCGATATCATCGTCTAAAGTTAAAGTATCCCATGCTATAGGAAGTACTATTGCGCTAGAACTAGAGCTGAAACTCGAACTACTTTCTGGAATAAGCTCCGTTACTGAACTCGAACTGATCTCCCCCGCCGACGAAACGTGTTCTTCGATCAAACTTTCGGACTGCGGCACAGTCGATTTGCACGCCGCGAGGAGCGCAATGATGATTATTGGCAAAATTTTAAGGATTTTCATATTCTAATTATTCAAAAAAATCATTTTCTAAATTTAAGTCAGGAATTCCATCGTCCTCAGTTTTGTTCTGCCTGTTTTGAATATAGCGGCACTGTTTTTGGGGTGAAAATATAAATTCTTTGCAATAAACATAGAGTTGGTCGGCAATATTTTTCAAATCATCATCGGAGAATTGTTTGTCTATTGAGTATGAAATAATATTGCTTATGCATTCAACATTTCTTTTGGTGGAATCATTTTTGTAATTGGAGCATAGTTCGGTCAACTTGGCGTTTCCGAAGAACATAAACTCTTCGTTTACGGCAACTCCCCCATTTGTAATTGTAACCCAAGTGGAGAGTGTTCTGCTATGCTCATAGGCAGTCTTTTTGATCAATCGAACCAATTTTTCTTGAAATTCGACAGTGCAAGATGAATTTTTGGGGTCAAAACAACTGCTGTCATCAAATGTTTTTTGAGAATCGTCAAAACAAATGTCTATTAATTTTTTTGCCGAAGAATCCGTGGACTGGCATGATGCGAGGATTGCAATGGAGATTACGGGGATTAATTTGGCAATATTCATAAGGCTTTTAGGAATATACAAAAAAAGACGACACGCTAGGCATCGTCTTCTTATAGTGTTTTTGTTAGAAATTAATCTTCATCAAACCACATGTCTTCAAGTGTATAAGAACCGTTCAAGAACGCTGGGCATTCCATGTCCCTTTCAACTTCAACAAATGAGTTAAAATCAGGCACCAAAAGTGGATTATATGTAATCACGTTGCCCGAACAGGTGACATTCGTTAAAACTTTATCTTTTTGGTAAGCTGCACAAACTTGAGCCAAGGTAGCCGCGTCCACGCCAGAGTATTCTTCACGCACCGAATAAACACCATTGACAAGCGATGTGGTCGAATACAAACTTCTGTCAGGATAAGTAACTACCATCGTGAGTGTAGAACCCGTAACTTGAACATCGCAAGTTTGAGCTTTTTTTGTTGCATCCCCAATTCCAGAGATAATCGGTTCGTTCAGATATTTCTCATACATTTCATCACAAACCTCATTTATATGAGGAAGCGCTCTTGCGACATACATCTCGCTATATGTCGGGTCAACTTTAGGAATGTTGGCTGAAAAAACAACTTTATTATCTGAACAATTGACTGAAACATTGTTCATTGATTTGCAATCTTCTTTAGCCGTTTCGCATAAAGATCCTGCCCCTTTATTGAACAATCCCGAAGACTTAATTGCTCCGCTGTACACAGCTGTATTGTAATTTGCATTCACTCTGTAATGTAGCGCAGGTTGTTGTTCATCAAGCACGTTAACAGTAATATCCACAGTGACGTCGTTATTTGTCGCATAGACGTTGCATTTGAACGAAAACTTGTCTTTTTCAAAATGGCGCTCGTAACGCAAATCACCCTTTGGCGATGTGGCAAATGGATCCGTAGAAGAAGAACTTTCAGTATCGCAAGCGCTAAGAAAAACAGCGACAGATAAAGGAATAATGCCAAGGTACTTCATAATGTCTCCCAAATTAGGCTATATTTTTTTACTTTAATTATAGGTTCTCTTGTAAAAAAAAACAATAATTTGCTTAAAAAAAATTTATAAAAAAAATCATTTTTTCCCCGAAGTGTATTCTCATGCTACATTTAAAAAAAAATCAAGTTTTTTTTCCTTTTCCTCAGTTTCTTTTTTCATGCTTTTATTCTAAAATTTTTTATTTTAAATTGCATACGCAACGTTCTTCAAGCAAATTTTCGGACTGCGGCACGGTCGATTTTGCATGCTGCGAGGAGCGCAATGGCGATTATGTGTTGAATTTTAAGGATTTTCAAACATTTTTAAGGACATGTTCAAAAAATTGTTTTTATATGATATTCTGAGTTTATACCTGTTGTAAATTATTGCAATATAAGTTTGGATTGTGGATCCTGTTTATTGCCAAGTTTTATATTTTATGGTGGATTATATTTTTAGAAGGTGTTTTATGCACAAAAAGGCTTTTTGGGTTTCCGCGATGGCGGCTTTTGTTTTATCTGGTTGTGGTTCTGATAATTCCACGTCGGCTTCGGGTTCGAATGTGCTTAGTTGCTCTGCCAATGCGATTTCGAATGATACGTTTATTATGGAAGTTGTGACTGAAGACGTTACGTTGACAACGACTACTACAATAGCTGGTAATTTAGCAAATATCGAATACGATATCTCTTATGCACCTGAAGTGTCTGCGGCATACGTTCAACAGGTTTGTAAAGAAAACAAGCAAGAATATCAAGAAAAAAATGCCCAAATTATTTGCGGTGATCATTCTATAAACATTAAAGAAGTTGCTCCTGCCGATATCAGTTTTGAAGATGCGTTGAAAAGCGCGAAAAATTCTTGTCGTGAAATGATTCGTTAATATTCCTTGAAGGTTGTATATGCGTAAAGATTTTGGAAAAAAAGCAATTATCACTCCCCTGCCGGTTCTTATCATTGCCACTTATAATGAAGACGGCTCCCCTAATGCCATGAATGCGGCTTGGGGTGGCCAGCGCGAAGAAGATGAAATTGCAATTTGTCTCGGAACAGACCATAAAACGACGGCTAATATCAAGGCTCGCAAGGCGTTCACGGTCAGTTTTGGCACACGTCAAACGGCTACGATTTCGGATTTCTTTGGTGTGGTGAGTGGCAAGAAAATGCCGAACAAGGTCGAAAAATCAGGCGTGCATGTTGTCAAAAGCACCCATGTCGATGCTCCGATGTTCGAGGAATTTCCGCTCACTCTTGAATGCGAACTGCTCGAATGCAGCCCGGATTTTGATGGTAGCACCTACATCGTAGGAAAAGTCGTAAACACCAGCGCTAACGAAAGTGTTCTTGGCGATGATGGCAAGGTGGACCTTGGAAAGGTCGAACCGATTTCTTATGACTCTGCTGCGCATGCCTACCGCGTTGTCGGGGATTTTGTTGGCAAGGCGTTTAGCGATGGCCTCAAAATTGCAAAAGAATAATCAGATTTCAAAAAAGGTACTCTCATGAATAAAAAAGTTTTATCGATTTCTGCGGTCGCCTCTTTGGCATTCTGGGCCTGCACAACGGACAATTCAACCACCCCTTTCAATAATCCAATTACAGAGTCCTCCTCTTCAATTCAAGGTCTCTCTAGCGCTGAAAACGTTCTAGGAAACAGTTCGTCGTCCCAAGTTAACGTCTTTAGTTCATCGTCCATCAGAAGCGGAGACACGAATCCAACGGCAAATGTTACATGTTCTATTCAAAAAGTTTCGGACAATGTAGCCATTCTGGATTTTTCCAACGCTCTCGCGGAAAGCATGAAAATGAAGATGACTCTCGTTGGGCCGGATGTCGAAATAGAAAGCATCACCACCTACCCTCCATCTACACCGAAATCTGTAGTTGACGAAATGTGCGAAGAAAGCAAGGGAAGTGCGTTAACTTTAAAAGCTACCGTATCTTGTGAAGGCAATATCATTTCTGTCAAGTATAAGGATTCTGCAAATGGTCAAACGATAGATGATGTCATGGAATCAGGAAATAAGCTCTGCGAAATGATGAAAATGGCTGCGGACATGATGTCTTCCAGTTCTATGCAGTTATCCTCTAGTTCCGCAATCGTTCCTCCGGTAAGTTCGAGTTCCGCTTCGACGCCGATAAAAACAGAAAAAGGCAAGGCTACGTGCGAAATTACGAAAGATACGGATGAAGCCTTTAACATGGTTGTTGTAGCTCCGGATTCCGTCAAAATGACTTTTGATGCAACGTACCAAAACAATTTGTTCACCTTGTTGGCTATTGCTGAATTTGACCCAAAAGTTTCACAAGGCATAATTGATCAAGAATGCGCTAAAACGAAGGCTGAAGCTGCCCAAGATGGCGATCAATCTGTTGTGACTTGTAATGGAAATATGATTACGGAAAGTTATTCTACCGTGTCTACTGTTAATGCTCTCCCGTTAGTCGTTCCATCGATGGTTTTTGAATGCGACAAAATTAAGGAAACGGGTGTAATTCCGGAAGACGATTAATTCTGGTTTTTAAAATAAAAATAGTCGCGCAAGTCCAGAAGATTGCGCGACTTTTTTATTTATGCCAGGTGCGGCTGTTGCGGAGTAAGCAGCCGCTTAAATTGAGGCCTAAATTGCGGGATTGCGTTTCGGCGCAACCTCTTGTGTTTAGCCGAGGTCCTTGATGACCATGATACCGCTGCGTTCAATTTTCGGATATTGGCGCATGCCTTCCCCGCCCTTGCCCTTGTCAAGAATATCGAGCAATGTGCCGTTGGTCGAGTAGAGGTGCAGTTCCCACGGACCGTTCGGAGCGTTGAAGTAGCCTGAGTTCTTTTGCACGTTGCGCTGGAACGTTCTGTTGAGGCGGTCTGCGACACTGCGGGCATGAACAAGCGAAACATCGGCGAGATTCCAAGAAATAGGCACGCCGCCCATATCGAAGATAAGCACTGCATCCACGTCGGTTTCTTCTTTCATCGTGAATTTCCAGCTGAAGTTCTGCCAGCTCGTGCTCAAGTCCAAGATACGGCCGTTAGCATACGGCGTGTATGTTTCGCAGTCCTTCTTGATGTTCACGTTGAGTGTACGCGGCTTGTCGGCCTTGGCGCGCATGCTGAAAATGTACGTGACGCCCTTGTGGAGTGCAAAGTGCTGCTTGAACTGGAGATTCCAGGAATCCTTGCCGCCTTTCTTGATATCGAAATGAACGACACCATCCTTGACGGTGACTTCGCCCTTGCCTCCCCAGAAGTCGGTTGTCCAACCACTGAGGGCATCTTCGGCGCTAAAATCGCCATTTTCAATGATGTTGGTGCCGGTGCCTTGGGAGCCTGTGGTAAAGTCCTTGCTCTGGATGAAATTCGGGATGACGCTCGTGTTCTGGATGCCGAGAGAGCTGTCAACGGCAATTTCCTTGCCCCAGCCGACAAGCGTGTTGTAGGAACCATGGACGGTCATGTCCATTTCGGGACTGTCGAAATTGCCTGGACCCCAGCTCCAAGCGAGCCAGCCGATGTTCAAACGTTCGCATTCCGACATGATGAATTTGTACGGAATTTCTCTCACGCCGCCTGCTGCAACCGGAGCAAATTCGCCGACAATCAGCGGAATTTTGCGCCTGAGGGATTCTTCGAGCGTTCCCTTGATGCGATCCTTGACGGTTTCGTAGCCTGTTGCCACCGGATTGTGGCGTTCGGTCGGCCACCACATGTGAATCGAGAAAATCAAGTTGTGTTCCGGGTCTGCCTGCAAAAGCTTCGGGCCAACGTTCAAAAGGTTCTTTTCATTTTGGCCCCATTCGTCGGCGTCTATCATAATAGGTACACGCACGCCCGAAGCGCGGAGCTTGGTCACGATGATATTATACGCGTTGAAGAATTCATCGGGATTCTGAGCCTTATCGCCAGGTTCATTACCGATGTTCAAAATCAAGTATTCCTGATGATTGTAAATCATCTGGAGAGCTTCTTCGCGAAGCCAAAATTCAAGAGCATCACTCAAACGATCCCAGTTGCCGGTTGTATCATGGATTTCTGGGATAGGAATCATGCCATTTGCAATGCAGAGCGAGATGATGTTGTCTAGGTCGCTGATTCGGCCGCGGGTATTCCAAACAATTCTTACGCAGTTTGCACCAGTTTTTGCAATTTCAGGAATCGTCTTACCTTCGCGATCGGTCCAAATAAACATGTGGTTTACACCACGGAGAACAACCTTTTCGTTGTCCTTGCTATACAGAAAAGAATCTTGAACGAAAAAGCCCGGTTTAACAGAAGAGCCGTTCATATCTTTTATTTTCTCCATAAAGTCATTAATCCAATATAAATATACTACTAAATGTTTTTTAAGAGCCAAATTTTTTTCGCATATATAAAAAATTCAGCGCTTGAATCTGTAGGGTATAAGCAATTTTTATGCCATAACAGCATTAATTGGATTGTTTAAGCATTAATGAAGCAACTGCGTTAGACTTTGCGACTGCGGATGGAAGCCGGGCTCTAGTCTCCCCTACTCGTTCGTTTGAATAACTTGTTAAAGAACGCTCCGGGAGATGTTTCCAGTAGCGGACGGGTAGGCAACGCCGAAGGAGACGCGGGTTAATGCGTTCCTTGATGGCCATTGTGTCGTAATAAGACTTCCACATGCGTGTGAATTCGTCTGGTGGTGCGTGCGCGGAAATGTAACTTGGGTCAGGAACTGTTACAAAATGTGTTTTGTAGTTCTCGTAGTACACGCCAAATCCACGTTTGACATCGATAATTGCCCATGTGCCGTTTGGATAGCGGCATCGGAAATGTCCGATAATCATTTCGAGAATGTCGTACTTGGGCTCGATTTCTGCGATGTACATCCCGTCGGGAGCTTTGTTGAAACGCACCATTCCGTACATGTTGTCCATTTCGCGACGGACGGAGCGCGCGATTGTAATGAGCGGAATCATTTCGAGACTCGATGGATTCTTGCCATAATTCGGGTCGATGCCTGCAAAGAGCTTGCGCAAGTACGCGAGAATGTTCATCTCGATGCCCGCGTCTTCGGAACGGAAGCATGTTTCGAGCAAGTTCAGAACGTCCTTGCTGGCGGCATTTGTGATTGCACGCCGGAGTCGCCTAGCAGATTCTTCGGATGTTTCGATATGGAACGGTTGCGCAAAAAGGTCGGTGGCTGCTTGGTGTTCGGCCTCGTAGGTGCGCTCGGCGACAAAGCAGGAAACATCGAGATGCTGACGGTAAATCTCGAAGACGGCACTCAAGAAACCGTCGAATGTAGAATCGTAATGAATGGCTATGGACATAAGGTTAGTAGGAAGTAGACAGTAGGAAGTAGACAGTAGGAATTAGAACTTAGAGCTTAGAACTTAGAACTTAGAGCTTAGAAGTTAGAGCTTAGAAGTTATTAGTTGTTTGCGATTGACAATGTTGGGGTTGATGGTGCGATTCTTGGTAGTGGCATCGCCGTTTGTGTGTTGTTTGCGGGTGCGGGGAGTGCCGCGGGCATGGTATCGAACAGATCCAGTTGATCGGATTTGGGTTTGCCTGCGATAAGCAGTGGCCGAATCATTTCCGGGTAAAGCTTATGGAGTTCACGAGGAACCTCGTTGTTGTAAATGAAGTACTTCGCACGTTTTAACACCACCCCCATTTTCTTTAAATGTTCTAGCCTGATTTTATTGTAACGTCTTCCGCTTACAATGAGCTGCGCCGATCTTACACCGATTCCCGGCACACGCAAAATCATTTCGTAGTCAGCTGTTTGCAAATCGATCGGGAAACATTCCGGATGTCGGAGCGCCCACATCACTTTCGGGTCTAGATCTGGGTCCAGGAATGGATTTTTTTCATCCAGGATTTCATTGTATTCGAACTTGTAAAAGCGCATGAGCCAGTCTGCTTGGTAAAGCCTGTGTTCGCGCAAGAGCGGAGGCTTTGTCGTTATGACCGGCAAGCGTTTGTCGGCATTGATTGGAACATAGCCCGAGAAATAAACACGTTTCATTTGTTGTTGCTTGTAAAAGCCAGCTGATAGCGTGAGAATCTGGAAATCGGTCTCCCCCGATGCTCCGACAATCATTTGCGTGCTCTGTCCAGCGGGCAAAAACTTTGGCGAATACTTGGATTTATCGGCTTTGTATTCCAGCTTGCGTTCCGCCAAGAAGTTCATTGGTCGGTAAATGGATGCGAAATTCTTTTCGGGCGCGAGGTATTGCAATTGCTTGTCCGAAGGAATTTCGATATTTACGCTGCTGCGGTCGGCATAAAGCCCTGCTTCGAACAGCAATCGTGAACTTGCGCCGGGAATCGCTTTTAAGTGAATGTAACCGCCAAAATGGTGCACCAGGCGCAATTCTTTTGCCACTTTAATCAAAAGTTCCATAGTGTAATCGGGTGTACCGATGACTGCCGAACTCAAAAAAAGACCTTCGATGTAATTGCGGCGGTAAAATTCCAGCGTCAGGTTGATGAGTTCCTTGGGGGTAAAAGTCGCTCGCGGAACATCGTTGCTCCGTCGGTTGACACAATAGGCGCAATCGTATTTGCAAGCATTGCTGAACAGCACTTTCAAAAGAGAAATGCAGCGTCCGTCGGCGCTCCATGTGTGGCAAATGCCAGAACTGTGCCCGCATCCCATCCCGCCTTGAGGCGAGTTGCGCTTGGAACCGCTCGATGAACACGAAACATCGTATTTGGCGGCATCGCCCAGAATGTCCAGCTTTTCGCGTAAATCCATGTTGTTGCCTTTTCACGATTGCGAAAACAGGAATGCCGCGCTTTTGGGGTACGACACACTTGTTTACTTGCCTTTTTGTTCACTAAATATAACAATAACTGCACAAAAAAGCAATTTTTGTTGAAAATTTTTTTAATGATGACAGTGGATTCTGATGAATAAGGGGTTTAAGCCGAAAGAAGTTTTTAAAGGCTGCTCAAAAAACGTTAATAAAAATATTCATTATGTTATGTTCCCCATAAGATGATATCTTAAAATCGTAAACATTGTAAGAAAAATATATCATCGGTAAAATAAGGAATTATTCATCATGGACATATTTCAAAATGGGAAAAAAATTGTTTATGTCAGTCAGGATAACTATTGCCTTGTGCAATGTCCTGATGAAAATACAATCTATTATTGCGACAGTGCAACGTCGTGCATAATCTTGATTACAACAGGGATTAGTGTAATAACAAAAAAAGAAGAGACCCTTATCAGTCACTTAAGCAGACCAGGCCGATTTAATGCTTACTTTGAATGTGTAAGTAAAAATTTTGGCGATAATCCGGTAAAAATTTATGCATCCGGAGCAAATCCTCCTGAAAGGTATATCAAAAAAACTGGCGACGTCGATACGACTGCGTTGAGAAATGCTAGTCAAGTAATTGCTTGGCTTTCGTCGAAAGCGCAGGCTCAGACTATCGAACAAGTTAGTTTAAAGCTAGGGCAAGGGAATCCTGCTATTTACAATAACAATCTGGATTGCTATTCAATATCATTTGATTCGTCGAGGATGGCTTTAGTATCGAATACGCGTGTTTATCTGACGGACGAGCAACGAGACCCAACGGGTGGCTTGCAGACTTTGTTCTGTATATACGGTGACCCCAATTCGATTCGTAATCAATATGACGATTTTTCCAAGTCTGAAATCCAGGCGCTTGTCGCTGCTGCAAAAAAAGCAGGACTTGATAGTGCGGCAACAATGAGTGACGAAGAAATCTTGGAACACTATTCATCAACCCCGGAATATGAGGTTCCGTGGTTCTGCGATACAATTCGCCAAGCGGCTGTATTTGTAAAAACACACTAACTTTAAAAAGGGAAAAACTATGTGCACAATAGGTAATTCTTTTTGCTCGCCTTATGGCTTCAATTCAAATGTTGTATTCAAACAGTGTGATTTAGTTGATAAAACTGAATTTATTGATCCTGTTGTGGATGAAAATGCGTTATCATCAAATGAGAGAATTAGATATGTTGCTTTTACAAGGCGTAAGGGCGACATGACGCCGGCATGGGCTGGAGTCAATGAATTCGGAGTTAGTTTTGTCGCTGCAGATTCTTATTTGAAGAAGAATAATGATAAACTTGTCGAAGCTCCCAAAAATGACATCAGCGTATTTGATATGTACTTGAAAATCATAACGAGTTTCAAAAACGCTAAAGAAGCTGTCGAAATGGCGAGTGATTTTTATCGAGAAGTGCATTACGCAGACGAATTAACCGATATCTTGCTTATTGCGGATAAGGATGAATCGTATTTCATAGAAACTTTAAATGGTGAAGTTCGTATTGTTAAGCGAACAAATGGACATTTTGTTTCTACAAACCATTGCCGAATGTTTTATGATGCTGCCCCATATAGCCAAAACCATAGCACTTATCTTCGTTTACAGAGGGCTGAAAATCTCCTCATGAAACGGGATGACAATACTGGTATTGGCGATTTGCTTCGTGATTCTTATTATGGTAAGACGGTATGGTCGATTTGTAGATATGCAAGTGTAAACGATCAAGATATTGAATTGGTTCATGGCCCTGATGAAGACATGTTCTATACACAGGCCTCGGTTATTTTTACAGTAATTCCTACAAAAGGCGAACGTCCTCGAGTTATATGTGAATACGTTCTGAATAATAATGCGGCACAAACTGAAGGGATGGTGTGGCTTCCGTTTGATGGAGGTTGCTCTAAGCAAGCATTTATTGGGAAAAATGAAAATATTCCATTAATTACGACGATGGCTTAATTCATAATTGCGGTCTTGAAAAAGGTTTGCCATGAGGCAAGCCTTTTTTTGTTGTTGTAAGGGCTTACACTAGTATTTTCGTTCGAAGTATTAACAATTTCTGTGAAAAGGGTAATTTTAGGGCATGAATATGAAAAAAACTATCTTCTCTCTCTCTCTCGCTTTACTGTTTGGCCCTTCTGTGACCAATGCAGCAGATTTCTCAGGCAACTTCTTTGACGAAAACGGCGCATATTACGGCCCGGATTGCGAAAAAGACGGAACCCAATCTACAGGTGCTTACTACACCGGTAACTACGAAAGCCCATTCAAAAAATACTTGGGCAAAACCGACGAAGAAATCCAGAAGAAACTGGATGATCTTTGGAACCATTACTTCAAGGGCGACAACAATAGCAAGGTCTATTACGAAACTAATGATGGTGCCTATATCGAAGACATCAACAACAGAGACGCCCGTTCCGAAGGTATGTCTTACGGTATGATGATTGCCGTGCAGACCAACCACAAGGAAGAATTCGACAAACTTTGGAAGTGGACCAAGGCCCACATGTGGCACAATCCGGGTGACGGCTATTTCTCTTGGTCTGTCAATACGAACGGAAGCGTGAAGGACCAGGGTAACGCTCCTGACGGCGAATTGTACTTCATGATGTCGCTTTTGTTTGCAGCAAACCGCTGGAACGACGAAGGCTACATGAAGGACGCTCAGTCTATTTTGAAGAGCTGCTGGAAGGGCAATGGCAACTCCTTGTTCAACGAACAGTCCTACATCGTGACTTTCCAGCCGTCTAACGGCAACAACTCTTGGTCTGACCCGTCTTATAGCTTGCCGGCATTCGTCGACTTGTTCTCTCGCTGGTCTGAATCCAACACGGACAAGTGGACCAAGGCTACGTCGGCAACTCGTGATCATTTGTACAAGTCCTCCAACAAGACTTCCGGTTTGTTCTCCGACTACAACAACTTTGACGGCACTCCGCACGCTGTAGATTTCAACCAGAATGCCACGAAGTACATGTACGACGCCATGCGTTGCGCTATGAACTTCGGCATGGACTACTACTTGTTCGGTACCGATGCCAAGCGCGAAACCGAAATGGCAAAGCGCATCATCGACTTCTTCGAAAAGGATGGTTACAAGCACGCACGCTTTAACTGGGACGGCACGGGTGCTCAAGAAAGCTACACCACTGGCGAAAAGGGCGCAAATGCAGTTGCCACTTACGCTTTGATGAATGAATCCAGCTATGAAGAAGCTATCAAGAAAAACTTGAAGATGGCTTGGGACGAAAAGTTCATGACGGGTCAATACCGTTACTATGACGGCTTGGTCCACTACCTCGCCATGCTTCACTTGACAGGAAGCTTCAAGATTTGGAAGCCGAAGCCGAAGGTTGAAGAAAAGGCTGTTGAAGCAAGCGAATATTGCGGTGTGAAGATCGAAAAGGATACCACGTTCTACGCATTCGAATCCTGCAAGCTTTACAAGGTTAGCGCAAAGCCGGAATCAAACGCTATTGCAAAGTCTCTTAAGTTGAACAACAATGTCAGAGTCTGGTCGACGAACAATGCAATCGTTATCGAAAACGCTGCTGTCAACACCAAGTACGCAGTTACCGATGTCAACGGTCGTGTGCTCAAGTCCGCAAAGACAACTTCTGCAATGCAGGAAATCCGCATTAACGGCAGAGGAAACTTCCTCGTCATCGTTGGTGACAAGACCTACAAAGTTGTGAAGTAAAATTCCATCCATAGGTGGTTTCCCATCTAAAAATACAGGACGTGCAGTGATGCGCGCCCTGTTTTTTGTATAACCCATTCGGTTGTAAGATTATCCGTGATGTATAAGGTCTATTGGAATTGTTGCAATTCCATGATTGATTTCGCCATTATTTTCTGTACTGCTATATAACAATGTTGATTGTTGTTTTAAAACAATCACATTCATTTTTGGAGCTATATACGTTTTATGGATTTTTATCTTCAAACGTGACTCCTATGTCGTTATCAGTATTGGAACAGCATAGCAACGGATTTTCTTGTTCAAATTCGAGTTCAGACATCTGTGGTTTAACATACACTTTTTTTAATTCGATTTCGTTATTCATTTTACATCCTTATTTTTTTAAATTTTTTTTGCCGTAATAAGCGCCACGAACCCTGGGTGCCGCTATTTTACGACCCTTGGCATCGTAGTTCGGTAGCATCGTGAATTCTCCCGTACGGGTGTTCATTTTCGCCATGAACGTTGTTTTTTCGCCTTTTTCGTTCTCGTCGATAAACTGAACATCGATTGTTTCGGGAACATGGTTGATGCTATACTGGGCTGAATTATGGCCTAAAACAGCCTGTGGGCATTGGAGCTTTACGTTGCTATCTCTTTTTTTAAGGTAGGCGCGGAAGGGATTAGCAAAGGGATAACCTGTTGTTTCGGCATCTTCGGCAATCGCAATTTTTCCGAATTTACCTTGCTTAATATTGTTTTCGTTACTACCTGCAAAAGCATAAGCTAAACCGAGTTCTTCATCATTGGGGTCTTTCCATTCCTTGAAAGAATAGACTCCGATAAAGCTCCATTTCCCGTCAGAAACTGTCGTTGTAGGATTTGTTACTGGATTAGTCGTTGTTGCAAATGTTGCGGTTTCTCCACCCAAATCGAAAGTCAATTTGCCACCATCGTTCAGTACGACCACATAAGGCGTATTTGCCTGTGGAATATCGGGGACTTTGTCATCGATAGTGATGTTTGTAACTGTTGCGTTCCATGCGCAAGTATTTTCCACTTGAACGACTTCTTTTAAATAAAAGAACTTTGCATTGGTTGTTGTATTTGGTGGTAGGCTGAACGGCAATACGATTGTGGATGGTTTTCCCGCTGTAAAAGTTCGGTTGAAGTCGATGGAAACGACATCGGTTGCTGAAGGTATATTGAGTGTACTAGAGGATTCTCCATCGATGATTGCTCGCTTAGAATTATCAGCATTTGTTACAAATTGTACAATATAATCGGGAGTCAGCGTTATATCATCAACAGGGATATTGCTGCTAGAATAGGTGTTCCCATCGCTCCCCTTGAGTGTTAGACCGCTGGCTATATTCAATGTTTTTTCGCTACCGGGTGTGGAATAGGAAGTTGCATACAAACTGTTAACCCAGTAGATATTGATGTTTCCGGTTTCAGATTTGATGCCGTCATACGTGTTGTTTTCAATTGCAGAAACGTACCCTCCATAGATATCAATATCATTTTGAGCCCAGATAGCGTCTCTGGCGTTAGAGGAGGCTATGACATGACCGCCGTAAATTTGGATTTTACCGGTTGCACTCAATCCTCTACTATTATAGTTACTACCCGTTTCATTCACAATTAGAGTGCCGGCCTGGTTTTTCTGTCCGAAAATTTTAATATTGCCCAACACGTCCAAAGCGTTGTTGTTGTCATTGCTATTGTAATTAATGGTGAATTTTGCGTTATCTGTAATAATGAGCGTAACATCCGAAGCCGTAAGATGAAAGTGTCCATTGTATTCTAACGTATCGTTAACAACAAGGCAAGGTACACTAGTATTAACTACGGTAGCGTGTGTTGTTTGTGCAAGATAGTTTTTGTCAATCAGTGTACACTCCATTTTCGCGGGACGACCATTTTCATCTATGTAGTTTGCTGTTATCCCCCACCCGTTTGCGGCCATACACAGTGCAACAGGCAAAGTCAGTTCTACACGAGCTTTTGCAATTTGTCTTTGCAATTTCATTTTCCCTTCTTCCTTTAAATTTTAAAATTCATCGATAGAAAAAATCTGGGATTAAGCGTTTTGAAAGCTCAAAGCTGTGACAATCCCTATCTTTATATTAACATTATCAAAAGTATATAAAAATGTTACAAATCAAAGGGGTGTATGCTAAAATTTGAATAAGAAAAGTCGATAAAGACTTTTAAATCTTTTTTTTGAAACTAGTCAATAGAGTTGAATTAGACTGATTGATTTTCGTCTTTTACATTTCTTTTCCAAACCCCAAAAGTGTTTTACAAAAAATGTATAGCCCCTTAAATTTTTTCAAAAATAATGGATTGTCGCGGGCCTGTCATTTTACTATAATTTCACCCCGATGAAAAGAATGGAACTTGTTGACTTCGAGCTCGCCTTCAAGCAAGCAGCCTCGGCCCACAAAAAGGTCGGTTGGGTTTCGGTTTTCAACAAGACTATCATTCATTTTTATAAGAGTTTTAATTTTAAGGCAAAGGCATTTAGCTTTTGCCTTTTTTATTGCACACTGCATCGTCATTCTGAGTGGCAACGCCACGATATACGATACTTGGCAACTTGTTGCCTTAGTAGAGTTAAGCTCTTTGGGCTAGAATCCAGTAACATTCAGCCCTGGATTCTTCGATTTTGTGCTATGCACTTCGCTCAGGATGGCACTTAAGAGTTTTTAAACAATAAAGCAACGAGAATTCTATGACAGATAAGTTTCAATGGAAAGCAAAGCGCGAGCGCAAGGCATTCATAGCCTTGGCAGACGGATCCGTATTCCACGGCTACGCATTCGGCGAGAAAAAGGACACCGTCGGCGAAGCTGTCTTTAACACCGGTATGGCAGGCTACAAGCAAATCCTGACCGACCCGTCTTACGCTGGTCAGTTCGTGGTTTTCACCACGGCCGAAGTCGGCGCTTATGCCACGGATTTCGAAAAGTCCGAATCCAGACAGGTTTTCTTGAACGGCATCGTCGTGAATTCCCTCGACTGGGTTTCCAAGGAACTCAACGAAGTTTCGCTCCATGACTACATGCTCGCCCAGCACAAGGCTGGCATCGCCGGAGTCGACACCCGCGCCCTCACGCTCCACCTCCGCGAACACGGTGCCCAGAAGGCTTACCTCCACGTGGAAGACTCCGAAATGAGCGAAGCCGAAGCCATCAAGAAGGCTCAGGAATGGGAAGGCCTTGACGGTCAGGACTACGCAAGTAAGGTCAGTGACCCGAACGGTTACGAATTCAACACCGAAGGCAAGTACCATGTGGTCGCCCTCGATTTCGGTATCAAGACGAACATCTTGAGAAACCTCGCCGCCCAGGACATGCGCATCACGGTGCTCCCGATTAGCGCTACCTACGAGCAGATCATGGCTCAGAATCCGGATGGCGTGTTCCTCTCGAACGGTCCTGCCGACCCGAACTCGCTCCCGCAAGTTTACAACATGGTGAAAAAGCTCCTCGGCACGGTTCCTCTGATGGGTATCTGCCTCGGTAACCAGCTCCTCGCCCTTGCTCTCGGTGCCAAGGTCACAAAGCTCAAGTTCGGCCACCACGGCTGCAACCACCCGGTCAAGAATCTCAAGACGGGCGCAGTCGAAATCACGAGCCAGAACCACAACTACGCCATCGAAGCCGAATCTCTCCCCGCCGATGTCGAAGTTTCGCACATCAACCTGAACGACAACACGGTCGAAGGCATTCGCCACACCAAGTTGCCGGCATTCAGCGTGCAATACCATCCGGAATCTGCTCCGGGTCCAAACGATTCCATGTATCTGTTCGAAGACTTTAAGAAGATGATTGAAGCATTTAAGGGAGGCAAGAATGCCTAAGCGTACCGACATCAAGAAGATTATGCTCATCGGTTCTGGCCCGATCGTGATTGGCCAGGGCTGCGAATTCGACTACTCCGGCGTGCAGGCCTGCAAGGTGCTTCGCCGTGAAGGTTTCGAAGTGGTGCTCGTGAACTCGAACCCCGCCACCATCATGACCGACCCGGAAATGGCCGACCGCACCTACATCGAACCGCTCAGCGTCGACATTCTCCACGAAATCATCCGCCGCGAACGCCCGGATGCATTGCTCCCGACTCTCGGTGGCCAGACGGCTTTGAACCTCGCCATGGAACTCAACGAACGCGGCATTCTCGACCGCTACCAGGTGGAACTCATCGGTGCCAAGGCCGAATCCATCCAGCGCGCCGAAGACCGTCACCTGTTCAAGGAAGCCATGCTCAAGATTGGGCTTGACCTCCCCCGTTCCGGTTCCGCACACTCCATGAGCGAAGCACTCGCTATCGCCAACACCATCGGCAGCTGGCCGCTCATCATCCGCCCGGGCTTTACCCTTGGTGGTACCGGTGGCGGTATCGCTCACAATCCCGAAGAATTTGAAACCATCGTCAACCGCGGCCTCGACGCCTCGCTCAACAACGAAGTCCTTATCGAAGAATCTCTCCTCGGCTGGAAAGAATTCGAAATGGAAGTCATGCGCGACAAGAAGGGCA
>Ga0310786_10005557_pt1 | contig 17059 bp, 13 predicted proteins | sample AusTroGonzalo_MG_FD_203881 | JGI IMG/M metagenome (GOLD analysis project Ga0310786, IMG submission 203881) | Bovine rumen microbial communities from tropical cattle in Woodstock, Queensland, Australia - Gonzalo_03 (v2) (version 2) | ecosystem: Host-associated > Mammals > Digestive system >... | reverse complement strand
ATTGCCCAGGACGCCATCGTGATGAATACCGATGATCTGCTCTGTGTGGGTGCTGTGGATAATATCCTGGTTTCATCGACCATCGGACGCAATAAGATGCTGATTCCCGGTGAGGTAGTCTCTGCCATTATCAATGGTACAGATGAACTTCTGGCAGAACTACGTGAGATGGGTATTGGCATTTATCCCACTGGTGGCGAGACAGCTGACGTAGGCGATCTTGTTCGCACCATAATCGTCGATTCCACCGTTACCTGTCGCATGAAAAGAAGTGAAGTCATTGATAATGCCAATATCCGTCCAGGGGATGTGATTGTAGGTCTTTCGTCCACAGGACAGGCTACCTATGAGAAGCGTTATAACGGTGGAATGGGCTCAAATGGCCTGACTTCTGCCCGTCATGATGTCTTTGCCAAGTATTTGGCAGAAAACTACCCTGAGAGTTATGACCACGCTGTGCCCGATGAACTTGTCTATAGCGGTAAATACAAGTTGACGGATGTCGTTGAGGGTTCTCCCGTGGATGCAGGACAACTCGTGCTCTCGCCAACCCGTACCTATGCTCCTGTAATCAAAAAGTTGCTCGACGAACTGCGGCCTGAGATTCATGGAATGGTACACTGTACAGGTGGCGCACAAACGAAAGTTCTGCACTTCGTCAACGACAACTGCAAAGTGGTGAAGGATAATATGTTCCCCGTTCCCCCACTCTTCCGCGCTATCCACGAATGCTCTGGCACTGATTGGAAGGAGATGTATCAGGTGTTCAATATGGGTCATCGTATGGAGATCTACGTCAGTCCAGAAGTGGCTGAAAAAGTTATTGCCATCTCGAAGTCCTTTAACATCGATGCCCAGATCGTAGGTCACATTGAGGAAGGCCCCAAGAGTCTGACGATTAAATCGGAATTTGGTGAGTTCAATTATTAAATCCCTGACTGCATGAAGAAAGGCCTTCTTTCCCTCACTGCTTTGCTGATACTGACATCTTGTGCTGAGATTGCCAGTGTTATCGTGGAAGATGAGATGCAAAGAGGATTGCAAAAAGGACAGACCAATCAGAGGCGCACAAAGGCCGACGACAAGAAACTGACCAAGCAGGAAGAGCAATTGAAGAAAGAAGGCAAATGTCCTGTTTGCAAGGGAATGGGTAAAACCCCTGACGGACTATATGTCTGCGAAACATGTAAGGGTACCGGAAAATATGTAGAAACAAATAACAAACAAGAATAATGGCAGAAACAAGCAATAGTATTTTACAGAAACTTGACGGTCTGGAGGCACGCTTTGAAGAGGTGTCAACTCTGATTACTGACCCCGATGTGATAGCTGATCAGAACCGCTTCGTGAAACTGACGAAAGAGTATAAGGATTTGGGCGATATTATGGATGCCCGCAAACGTTACATTGCCTGTTTGAACGGCATCAAGGAGGCAAAGGATATCCTTGCCAACGAAACCGATCCTGAGATGAAGGAGATGGCGCGTGAGGAATTGGCGATGAACGAAGAGCTTCAGCCCAAGCTGGAGGAAGAAATCAAGATTGCTCTCATCCCAAAAGATCCTGAGGATGCCAAGAACGTGCAGATGGAGATTCGTGCCGGAACAGGCGGTGATGAAGCCTGTCTGTTTGCTGGCGACCTATTCAAGATGTACAAGAGCTACTGCGACTCGAAAGGCTGGAATCTTTCTATCACCAGTGTATCTGAGGGTGCCGTGGGTGGCTATAAGGAGATCGACTTTGCCGTAAGTGGTGCCGATGTCTATGGCACGCTGAAATATGAGTCGGGCGTTCACCGTGTGCAGCGTGTTCCCGCCACTGAGACGCAGGGTCGTATGCATACCTCCGCCGCTACAGTAGCTGTACTCCCCGAGGCCGATAAGTTTGAGGTACATGTCAACGAAGGCGAAATCAAATGGGATACCTTCCGCAGTTCAGGAGCCGGTGGTCAGAACGTCAATAAGGTGGAATCAGGTGTCCGCTTGCGCTATATGTGGAAGAACCCGAATACCGGTGAAACCGAGGAAATTCTCATTGAATGTACAGAAACGCGCGACCAGCCCAAGAACAAGGAGCGTGCCCTCTCGCGCCTATATACCTTTATATATGATAAGGAGCACCAAAAGTATATGGACGATATCGCAAGTCGCCGTAAGAGTTTGGTGTCGACAGGCGATCGCAGTGCAAAAATCCGCACCTACAACTTCCCCCAGGGCCGTGTAACGGATCACCGCATTGGCTACACCACCCACGACCTGCAAGGATTCCTCGGTGGTGACATCCAGGCAATGATTGATGCCCTCACCGTCGCAGAGAACGCCGAGAGAATGAAAGAAACTGAATTGTAAAAACAAACTCTTATTTACCTGTCTTATCGTTATCTAAAAACAAATAAAAATGACCAGAGAGGAACTGATTAATCAGATTAAGCAGAAGAAGAGTTTTCTCTGCGTGGGATTGGACACTGATGCCAAGAAGATGCCTCAGTGCGTTTTCGACCTCCACGATCCCATTTTTGAGTTCAACAAAGCTATCATCGACGCCACAGCACCCTATTGTGTGGCCTACAAGCCCAACCTTGCTTTCTACGAAGCTTATGGTGTGAAAGGCATGATATCGTTCGAAAAAACCATCCAATACCTGAAGGAGAATCATCCTCATCACTTGATTATTGCTGATGCCAAACGCGGTGATATCGGCAATACCTCACAGATGTATGCCCGTACCTTCTTCGAGGAGTACGATGTGGATGCCCTCACCGTAGCCCCCTACATGGGTGAGGACTCGGTGACGCCCTTCCTCGGCTACGAAGGAAAGTGGGTAATTCTATTGGCACTGACCTCCAACAAAGGCTCTCACGACTTCCAACTGACGGAAGACAGCAAAAGTGAACGTTTGTTTGAGAAAGTGCTGAAACAGTCGCAGCAATGGGGCAACACCGAAAACATGATGTATGTAGTCGGTGCCACACAAGGCCAGATGTTCGAGGATATCCGGAAGGTGGTACCCAATCATTTCCTGCTCGTGCCTGGCGTAGGTGCTCAGGGCGGTTCTCTTGAAGAAGTCTGCAAATATGGTATGACGAAGGAATGCGGTCTTCTTGTGAATTCATCACGTGGCATCATCTACGCCAGCAACGACGATCATTATGCAGAGATTGCCGGCAACAAGGCCCGTGAACTGCAACAGCAGATGGCTGAAGAATTGAAGAGGGCTGGTATAATATAAAGAGGTGAACAGCGCAAAAATCATCAACGACCCGGTATTCGGATTTATCAAGATACCACGCGGATTGCTTTACGGCATCGTGGAGCATCCCTTGTTTCAACGCCTGAACCGTATCAATCAGTTAGGACTGGCTTCGGTGGTCTATCCTGGTGCCCGCCATACAAGATTTCAGCATTCCATCGGTGCATTTCACCTGATGACGGAGGCAGTGAGGTCGCTCCAGGAGAAAGGAAACTTCATCTTCGACTCCGAAGCAGAAGCTGTCGAGGCAGCCATTTTGATGCATGACATCGGTCATGGTCCTTTCTCACATGTTTTGGAGGATACCTTGATTCATGGCATATCCCATGAGGATATCTCACTGCTGATGATGGAGAAGATCAACCACGACTTCAACGGGCAACTCAACCTGGCCATTTCTATCTTTAAAGGCGAGTACGGCAAGAACTTCCTGCACCAGCTGATTTCCAGTCAACTCGACATGGACAGGCTCGATTATCTGCGTCGTGATTCCTTCTTTACAGGTGTAACTGAAGGCAACATTGGTTCAGCCCGTATCATCAAGATGCTCAATGTGATAGACGATTCTCTTGTAGTAGAGCATAAAGGCATTTATTCGCTCGAAAACTACCTCACTACCCGTCGTCTGATGTACTGGCAGGTTTATTTGCATCGCACCTGTGTGGCCTACGAAAAAGTGCTCATCAATATGCTGAATCGTGCCAAGGATCTCATCCGGATGGGACAGCATGTTTTCGCCTCCCCTGCCCTGCTCTATTTCCTGTCGAATGAGGTCGACAAGGTGTGGTTTGATACCCATCCTGAGGCCCTTACGAATTACAGTGAGCTCGACGATTCCGATTTATGGAGTGCCATGAAGGTATGGAAACATCACGACGACAAGATTCTATCTACTCTGGCTACAGATATGCTCGACCGTCATATCTTCAAAGTCGAAGTAACGGAAGAACCTGTCGACAAGACGCATATCGAGACCATCGCCAAGGAGATTTCTGCCCAGATGGAGATCTCAATCGATGATGTCAAGCACTATATGATGAGCCTCAATACCATCTCGAAAGACATGTATAATGTCGATGATGACAGCATCGCAATACTTTACAAAAACGGCGAAATTCGCGATATTTCCGAAGCCTCTGAATTGCTAAATGTTCAATTACTTTCTAAAAAAATAAGAAAATACTACTTTTGTTATCAGCGTTTTGAATAATTTTTGCTATCTTTGCGCGCAAATAGATAATAAACGTGTAAAAGTATGGAATTTACAGCAAAGCAAATAGCCGATATGATCGGCGGACGAGTGGAGGGTAATGAGAATGCAGCCATCAGCAGTTTTGCAAAGATTGAAGAAGGAAAGCCCGGTGCCATCTCGTTTCTGTCGAACCCCAAATACACCCACTATCTTTATGAAACACAGTCGAGCGTGGTGCTCATCAACGAGGATGTTGAATTAGAGAAACCCGTTGCAGCCACGCTAATCCGCGTGAAGAACGCCTATGAGAGTGTGGCCAAGTTGCTGCAGGTCTATGAATCCATGAAACCCCGCAAGACAGGCATCGAGCCACAGGCCTACATCTCTGAGAAGGCCACCATCGGCAAGGACTGCTATATTGGTGCTTTTGCCTATATCGGCGATGGAGCTGTGATTGGCGACTGCACCCAGATATATCCCCATACCGTGATTGGCGATGGTGTGAAGATTGGTGCCAAATCCACCATCTACCCCAACGTTACCATCTATCAGGGTTGTCAATTGGGAAATAATGTGACAATCCATTCAGGTAGTGTGATTGGTGCCGATGGCTTTGGCTTTGCTCCTAATGCCGAAGGCTACGACAAGATTCCTCAGATTGGTATTGTGGTGATTGAGGACGATGTGGAGATTGGTGCCAATACCTGTGTCGACCGTTCGACGATGGGTCAGACCATCATTCATAAAGGTGTGAAGCTCGACAATCTGATCCAGGTGGCCCATAACTGTGAGATCGGTGAGAATACCGTCATGTCGGCTCAGGTCGGTTTGGCCGGTTCTACCAAGATCGGCAGTTGGTGTATGGCTGGTGGTCAGGCAGGCTTTGCAGGTCATATCCATGTAGCTGATAAAACTTTCGTAGGTGCCCAGTGTGGTGTCATCAGCGACACCAAGGGTGATGGCGAGAAACTAATCGGTTCGCCGGCAATGGATACCAAGGTCTTCTTCAAGGCCAAGGCGCTCTACGCCAAGCTGCCAGACATGTACCGCCAGATTGCGGCCTTACAAAGGCAAATCGATGAAATCACAAAAAAATAACATATGAAACAGAAAACATTGAAAGGCAGTTTCTCCTTGTTTGGCAAGGGTCTGCACACAGGTCTGAACCTGACGGTCACGTTTAATCCTGCTCCTGAGAACACAGGCTACAAGATTCAGCGTATCGACCTCGAAGGCGAACCTGTGATCGATGCTATTGCAGAGAATGTGGTCGACACCCAGCGTGGTACCGTGCTTGGTAAGGGTGAAGCCAGATGTTCCACCGTGGAGCATGGACTGGCCGCATTGTATGCCCTCGGCATCGACAACTGTCTGATTCAGGTCAATGGTCCTGAATTCCCCATCCTCGACGGCTCTGCTATCAAGTATGTTGAGAAGATCCAGGAGGTGGGCATCGAAGAGCAGAAAGCCCCTAAGGATTGGTATATTATCCGCAAGAAGATTGAGGTGAAGGATGAAAACACAGGCTCTGTCATCACCATCCTGCCCGACGACGAGTTCTCGCTCACCGTCATGTGCTCGTTTGAGTCGAAGTTCATCAACTCGCAGTTTGCCACCGTCAACAAGGTGGAGGACTTCCCCACTGAGATAGCCCCTGCCCGCACCTTCGTCTTTGTGCGTGACATCGAGCCATTACTTCAAGCAAATCTCATCAAGGGTGGCGACCTCGACAATGCTATTGTGATTTACGAGCGTCAGACCACCCAGGAGCGTCTCGACATGCTGGCCGATATGCTGCACGTGGAGCACCGCGATGCCAACGACCTTGGTTACATCCAGCACAAGCCGCTAGTATGGGAGAACGAGTGTACCCGTCACAAGCTGCTCGACATCGTCGGCGATATGGCGCTCATCGGCAAGCCTATTAAGGGCCGTATCATCGCCACCCGTCCTGGACATACCATCAACAACAAGTTTGCCCGTGCAATGCGCAAGGAAATCCGCAAGCATGAGGTGCAGGCCCCCTTCTATGACCCTAACGAGGAGCCGGTGATGGACGTGAACCGCATCCGCGAGCTCCTGCCCCACCGCTATCCCATGCAGCTGGTAGATAAGGTGATTTCACTTGGCGCCACCACGATTGTCGGCATCAAGAATATCACTTCTAACGAGCCCTTCTTCCAGGGTCATTTCCCGCAGGAGCCTGTCATGCCTGGCGTCTTACAGATTGAGGCGATGGCACAGTGTGGTGGTCTGCTCGTACTCAATACCGTGGAAGACCCCAGCGAGTGGAGCACCTACTTCATGAAGATCGACGATGTGAAGTTCCGTCAGAAGGTCGTACCAGGCGACACGCTCATCTTCAAGGTCGACCTCTTGGCCCCCGTACGTCACGGCATCTCCTCGATGAAAGGCTATATTTTCGTGGGCGACCACGTCGTAGCCGAAGCCACTTTCACCGCTCAAATCGTAAAAAACAAGTAAAGTTCAGAATATGAATCAGATTCATCCTTTGGCAGTGGTCGACCCCGAGGCCAAACTCGGCGATGGCAACATCATTGGTCCCTTCTGCGTCATTGACAAGAACGTCGTTATCGGCGACAACAACAAACTGCTGAACAGCGTGACGCTCCACTTCGGCACGCGCCTCGGCAACAACAACGAGATATTCCCAGGCGCTTCAATCTCCACGAAACCGCAGGATTTGAAGTTCCAGGGCGAGGAAACCACCTGTGAGATTGGCGACAACAACTCCATCCGCGAGAATGTCACCATAAGTCGCGGCACGGCTTCGAAAGGCAGGACCGTCATTGGCAACGGCAACCTGCTGATGGAGAACATGCACGTCGGCCACGACTGCGAGATCGGCAACGGCTGCATCATTGGCAACTCCACGAAGTTCGCCGGCGAGGTGATTGTCGACGACTGTGCCATCATCTCCGCCACCTGTCTGTTCCATCAGTTCACCCATGTGGGCAGCTACATCATGTTCCAGGGCGGCACACGTACGAGTCAGGACATTCCTCCCTTCGTGATTGCCGGCAAGGAGCCCGTGCGCTATGCTGGTGTCAACCTCGTAGGCCTGCGCCGCAGAGGTTTTGCCCGCGAAACCATCGAGGCCATCCACGAGGCCTATCGCATCATCTATTCGCAAGGCGTGTTGAAGGATGGTGTTGCCATGGCCCGTGAGCAGTTCCCCGACATCAAGGAAGTGGAATACATCTGCTCGTTTATCGAGAATTCCAAACGTGGTGTCATCCGCTAAAACCCTCATTGTCATCACAGGGCCCACGGCTGTCGGCAAGACGCAGCTCTGTCTCGACATCGCCAGGCACTTCGACATTCCCATCATCAATGCCGATTCCAGGCAAATCTACAAGGAGCTGTCGATAGGCACGGCCAAACCGTCAGCTGAAGAACTGCAGCAAGTCAGACACTATTTCGTAGGCATCCTGAGCCTGCAGGATTATTACAGTGCATCGCTCTTTGAAAGTCAGGTAATCAGTCTGCTCGGCACGCTCTTCCAGCACAGCGACTACGCCCTGATGGCTGGCGGCAGCATGATGTATATCGATGCCGTATGCGATGGAATCGACGATATTCCCACCATCGACGACGAGACACGCGCCACGATGAAGCGATGCCTGGCGGAGGAAGGCCTGCAGAAACTCTGCGAGGAACTGCAGCGGCTGGACCCTGAATACTATGAGATTGTCGACCGTCAGAATCCCAAGCGCGTGGTCCATGCCCTCGAAATATGCACGATGACGGGCCGGACCTACACCTCGTTCCGCAAGCGCGACAAGAAGGAGCGGCCCTTCCGCATCGTAAAGATCGGACTCAACCGCGCGCGCGAGGAACTCTACCGCCGCATCAACGCCCGTGTCGACGAGATGATGCGACAGGGATTACTCCAGGAGGCCGAGCGCGTCTATCCGATGAGAAACTTAAATGCCTTGAATACGGTCGGCTACAAGGAGTTGTTCGATTATCTCAACGGGCGCTGGCCGCTCGACGAAGCTGTGGAGCGCATCAAGGGCAACACACGCCGCTACGCCCGCAAGCAGCTCACCTGGTATAAGAAGGATCCGCAGATACGCTGGTTCCACCCTGACCAAAAGAAAGAAATTATCGACTACATTATAACAGAATCATCATGAAAAAGATCTGGCTTTGGATCACGGGCATCTGGCCTTGGTATAAAGGTCTCTACAAAGGTCGCCCCTGGTATATAAAGACCCTCGCGGCCCTCGTGTCGCTCATCGTAGCATTCTTCCTCTATCTTGGAGCCGTCGATGTGAACTTCCTCTGGCTCTTTGGAAAGTCGCCCTCCATGTCGACCATCAAGAACAAGCGCCCGGCAGAGGCTTCCATCATCTACAGCGCCGACGGAAACTCCATCGGTAAGTTCTTCAGCGAGAACCGCACGCCCGTTACCTACGACGAGGTGAATCCCGTATTCTGGAAAGCCCTCGTCGACACTGAGGATGAGCGTTTCTACTCCCACCACGGCATCGACTACACCGCTTTCGCCGCCGTGGCCAAGGAATACATCCTCCACCGCGATGCACGAGGCGCATCGACCATCACGCAGCAGCTGGCCAAGAATCTCTTCCGCACCCGAAGCGAATACTCCACGGGTCTGCTGGGGAACATCCCAGGCCTGAAAATGCTCATCATGAAGAGCAAGGAGTGGATCACCGCCTACAAGCTGGAATACTTCTTTACCAAGAACGAAATCCTTACCCAGTATGCAAACACCGTGGATTTTGGCTCAAACGCGTTCGGCATCAAGACGGCCTGCAAGACCTACTTCAACTGCAAGCCGCAGGATCTGACCACAGAGAATGCCGCCATCCTCGTGGGCATGCTCAAGGCCACCACCTTCTACAATCCTCTCATCAATCCCGACAATGCCCTCAAGCGGCGAAACATCGTGCTCGACCTGATGCAGCAGCACGGTGACCTCACAGCCGAGGAGTGCGACTCGCTCAAGCAGCTCGACATCAAGCTCGACTATAGTGTGGAATCGGCCTACGACGGCGACGCCAACTACTTCCGCGAGGCGCTAGCCGACTATCTGAAAGGCTGGTGCGAAGAATATTTCGATAATCGCAACGCACTCTATACCGAAGGCCTGAAAATCTACACCACCATCGACACCCGCATGCAGCGCTACGCCGAGGAGGCTGCCCGCAAGCAGATGCGGCAGGTGCAGAACAACTTCAACTCACACTGGGGCTCAACCAACCCCTGGCAGGACGAGCGCCATCAGGAAATCCCCCGTTTCATCGAGGACATCGCCAAACGGCTGCCCGTATATAAATATCTCACGAAGAAATTTGAAGGCAACGAAGACTCGATCAGATATTACCTGAACAAGCCCCATACCGTGAAAGTCTTCGACTATGACAAGGGGTTGGTAGAGAAAGAAATGTCGACCCTCGACTCCATCCGCTACATGGTGCGCTTCATGCATTGCGGATTCGTGGCGCTCGAGGCTGAGACAGGCCACGTGAAGGCCTGGGTGGGCGACATCGACTTCAGATCGTGGAAATACGACAAGGTGACAGCCCAGCGCCAGCCCGGATCGACATTCAAACTCTTCGTCTATACTGAGGCCATGAACCAGGGCCTCACCCCCTGCGACCGCCGGCGCGACTCCTACTTTGCAATGAAGGTGATGAACAACGGCAAGAAAGTCACCTGGGCGCCGACCAATGCCAACGGCTACTTCACAGGCGATTCCATGCCGCTGAAGCGAGCCTTCGCGCAGAGCATCAACTCCGTGGCCGTCAAGCTCGGCCAGGAGATGGGCATCCGCAACATCGCCAATACAGCGCGGAATATGGGCATCAAGAGCAAACTCGACCCCACACCGTCGCTGGCACTCGGATCGAGCGACGTGAATCTGCTCGAACTGGTCAACAGCTACTGTACGGTTGCTAACGACGGCATGGCCCACGATCCCGTGCTTGTGGTGCGCATCCTCGACCGCGACGGCAACGAAATCTACACCGGCCCCACCGAGCAGCGACAGGCTATCCCCTACAAGAGCGCCTACTTCATGCAGCAGATGCTGTTGGGCGGACTGCGGGAGCGCGGCGGCACATCGATGAGCCTCAGGGGATATGTAGGCGAGTATGAGAACGACACGGAGTTCGGCGGCAAGACCGGCACGTCGAATAATCACAGCGACGCCTGGTTCGTAGGCGTATCACCGAAGCTCGTGGCAGGCGCATGGGTCGGAGGCGAGTACCGAAGCATCCACTTCCGCACCGGACAGCTCGGACAAGGCTCGCGTACGGCACTGCCTATCTGCGGATACTTCTTCCAGAGCGTCCTCGGCGACCCCAACTTCAAAAAATACCGGTCAAAGTTCAATAAGCCGAAGGATGACAACATCACGCCCGAGATGTATGAGAACTGCCAGTACGTCTACTATCCCGTGGATTCTGACTCCGTAGCCATCGACTCCCTCAACTTCGAAGACATCGAGGAATACCAGGAACTTGACGAGGATGGCAATCCTATCCAAAAGCCCATCGAGCCCGCTGAACCTGAGGAAGCCAACCAGCAGCCGACTGCCCCCCCCACGGGCGAAGCCACAAAAAACGAGGAATAGTATAATGACATTCAACCTATTAAGATAACGGAGTGAAGGCTGCGTAATTTATTCCGAAACAATCGCTATCATTATTCGGACAGAGTTTATTACTTTGCATCTTATGTTACCATTACCTCGAAGAAATACAAGGAGAAATTCAGAAATCCTCAGCATCACACTGACGGACAAAACACCACTCGGAGAACAACTATTCAAAAAAAATCAGTGATGTCAAAGAGTAATTTGGTCCCTCATTCCGGGGCTATTTGATTAATATTTACTCGTCCCAATTCAAACTTAATGGGACACTAATGACTTTTTTGTAGTATAAATGGAAAAACTATCATTTTGCAAACTCTTCAACCACAAATTATGTCATTTTGTTTACACCCTGCCATTTTATTCAGTATTTTTCTTGCAAAGTGTTAGTTAATTGACATAAATCATACAAAGTGACCAAAACCAGAACGAGCACAATGCGGCCTATGGCAAGCGCTACGCTTATCCAGTAGATTAATTGTTTAGGCTTCCGAACTGACACTGATAACGGATCATGCGATCAATAAAAGTGTCGACAGACTTCCAATTACCAGTCTGTATTAAGGCATTGAGGCGAGAAAAGACTTCTCGGATATATTTTTGATGCTCACTGCCAATGGAAGCAGGGAGAGGATCGGTCGGAGCATACCAGGTTACATGACGTTTCATGACATGTGGAAACAGACGGAGCGTCTGACCACTGTGCAGTTCCTCCATCAATATACGCCCCTCATTCCCGCTGATGCGCTTACCCGTAGCTTTTCCATAACTAGGCATAAGTTCATAAGTCCAGTCATTATAGAAAAAAATAAGACCTGTAAACACTTGCTCGGCAGTATAGTCACCAAAATGGTCGTCATGACAGAGTAACATCGTAAGTCGACGTGCATAGATAGAGAGCGGATAGATTTTCCCATTACCACCATTGACCAGCAAACGACAGAAGTGTGCAGCCTGTTTCTGTGGCAACACACGGGGTTTTGCGAAAACTGACCCTGCCATCATCAGCAGGGCCAGTATCAGGTTTGTTTTTATAAAAGATTTCATCAAATGGCTCTTAGGAATTTTACGAGTGCATCTCGATCTGCCTTTGGCAATTTATAGAACTTCAGTGTTGCAGCATAGCCATCGCTTTTCTTCGAATAGCCATGCCAGAGGATGGCCTCTATCTCATTACGGGCGCGACAATCGTGCAGACGATCCTCAGCACCAGTGTTTATCAGTGAGAGCCCACGTCCCCACAACGGTGTGGTACGACACCATGAACCGTGGATACCATTCTTCATATAGAGACGATGCTGGATCATATCCGTATATGGCCAGATGGTCTGATCCTGATAGCGGGGTAGTTGGAGATTTTGCCTAGCGATAATCTGTGGATTCCAATAGTCATCGGTTGTGGTCTTCCATGACGGACGGTGACAAGTGGCACAACCGATTTCATTGAACACCTGTTTACCACGCTGCACCTCAGGATCCTGCAGATTACGGGCACGGGGAATAGCCAGACCGCGATGCCACACCTGAAAGGCCCAGAAATTATTATCAGACATCTCAGGCTGGAAATTATTCCACTGGTTATCGAACTGGTTGGTTGAGGGCAACAGAAGATTGTAAACAGCATCTTTGATACCCTCTACCGTACCATCAGCATAATAGGGCGATGTGGGGTCGGCCTTGATGGCGGCAATTACCTTCGGATTCTCTGACATGGCTTTCGCCCAAGCAGAAGTGGTATAGAGTTTCGGACGGTCGCTACGGCTGACATTGGTAATATTCCAAATAGCATTGGCGCCAGCACCGTCTTGTAGAGAGCCTCGCGTCATAGCATAGGTGAACTTTTTCAGACGGTTCACCTGCTCTACCCCACTCGATGCATTGACATACCAAGCAGAGGCAGCAAAGTCATTAGCCTCTTTGTCCCAAAAAGCAGGATTCAGTTCTACGAAACGAGCCTCACGCTGATACTGTGCCTTGATACTGTCATCGGGAATGGCATCGAGCAGACCTGAGCCAATAATGCCGATAGTGCTCTCTAAACGGAAGGCCACAGCGCCATTACCTGTCTCCCAAGGTGTAGGATTAGTGTTGAAAGCCTCGCGGTCAATGCTCAGTTCTGGATATATCAACTCATAACGCTCGCCATCAGGAAACTGCGTAGCAGAAATTTCGCTGTCGTCGGCCATCGCCATCAACGGCAACCAACTCAAATGAATGCCACTTTCTTCAACAGGTGGCAGGAAGGGGCTGACGGCACGCGTTTGCGGCATACCCGTCACCTCAGCTACATATGGACCATCGTCACTGTTCATGCCATCGGCAGGATGATAGATAACAAGCAGATAGCCATTACCCCACTCGGCATTGTATTGTGTGACACGCTTGCCATGACCATAGCCAGGATGACAATCGAGACATGACTTGCGGACATAGGCAGGCCCCAGACCGTTGAATGGTGCCTGATACTCAGTAACATTACGTTCAAAGAACTGCTCACCACGATTGAAGGCCTCGGTGAGTCCCATCTCCGTGACGGATGGAGTCTCATCCTCGTAACATCCTTGTGTGATGTTCATTGTGGTGCCTTTTTCTCCACCCACGAACCATTCTTCGGCAGTGAAATTGCCCACAGCCTTACCGATATAATCGGCTTCGATGACAGAGGTGCTATTGTCACCCTTGTCATCATCGTCTGTACACGACATCATGGCAGACCCCACGAAGAGGACTGCCATGACCAAGAATTGTAGTTTCTTGTTCATAGTCATATTTTTTACTTATTAATTTGCTGCAATCCAGGAAGCTGCTTCGTTAAGTATTTCATCGAGGGCATTGATGGCGTCCATCGCCGCCTTGGCATTAGCACTGTGAGAGTCAACTACGAAAGGAGTACCAGCTTTGGCGGTATTGAGAGCCAAAAGGGCTGCATCGAGTTTGGCCTTCAAATCAGCGGCCATCGTAGCGTTGTATTTCTGTAGGTAGGCCATGATACTGTTGGCATTTGCCGTCATACCCTGATAACCATAGAGACTATACTGGATGCTGCTGATATTGTCGAAGAAATCAAAATAGGAGCGCTGACTATATGGCGACTCAATATAATCGGGGTCTGTACCCAAATAGGCCTGTCCGATCTTCTGTCCTGCCACCTCAGCACAGATGCCACTGCAGCCAGCCACAAGGATGGTTGACATCACACTACGCCAAGTAGACATCGTACTGCCAGCCTTGGTGGCGTTGAGCATGTTTTCTCCGTAAGAGGCCTCACCGCCAGCTACCGTACACGGGAATTCACACTCCTCGACACGCTCCTGATGCGATTTGGGAGCCTGATCGCCAAGCCAGCTAACCTCCAACTGGAAGCACTTGTCACGCAGGTCACCTGCTACGGCAGCAGCGAATACCAACTCCTGTTCGCCAGTAATATTCCGACCCACAAAAGCCTCATCCTCTTCGATACCCCGCAATGCTGAAAGACTGCGGTTCTTTCCGTTTCGGAAAATGATGAACTCGATACCGTGGAAACCCAACTGCTGCTCACCCACAAGAGCACGGGCATTGTCGATACCACCCTCGTTGAGGTCATCAAGATCCTCGATAATCTCTGCACTGCTCAGAGCCTTGGCCAGAGCCGTACGATCAAGGGGCCACGTGTCGATATGGGGGTCGATACCAAAGTCGGTAGCGGCACCGTAGAGGAAGGACTCACTCTGTTCCCAAGCCGAACGGGCAGCAATAAACGTATTGCAAAGTTTATCGACATCCTGCTGCGTCAAAGTGCCTGCACGGAACTTGCTCTTAGCCTCTACTAACTGGTCGAACAGCATCGAGGTCTGCGAAGCCAATGATTTGTAGATGGGAAAAACAACATTGTTCACATACTGATCGGTAATGGCCTGCATAGCCTGTTCTTTCTCAGTCAGCTTATTGTCGCCACTGTTGTCATCATCACTGCTGCATGCAGCGAAAGCCAGTCCCATAACCAGGACCGCCATAGAATAAAAAATCTTTTTCATTGTACTTAATTATTAACTATTCATTATTCACTATTCACTACAAAAAGAATCCTTCGTAGGCTATGCCGATGTTGAGGCTCGACTCGTTGTTATAAGGTGCCTTCAGCTTGCGCAGGCTGTAGTCGGCTTTGATGGCTATCTGCGGAATAGGATAGTAATTCAGACCAAAAGCCATACGATGTACATTGGTATAATCAAACATCTCCTTATTGCTGGCAGGAATATAACTGTCGTAGTATTCATAGCGCCCGAATACATATAATTTCTGTTCATCGTGACGCAGTTTCATGATCTGCGAGAAAACATCATAACCAGCTTCAATACCCACGGCGATGGCATTTTTGCCAATCATGGCACTCTTCACAGGCGAATTTGAGGCGTGTGCCTTAGCATCCTTAATGGTGTTGAGCTGACTGGTATTGCCCACATAGCCATAGTCGGCCTGGCCACGTACAACCCAGTTCCAGCGATTCAACGTCAAATCTACGGAACCTATGGCCACCGTTCCTTTCACATCGTCGTAGGGTTTACCATTGCCCTTCAAATCATTAGGATAAGTATTGTGGGCCGAATTGCCGTAGAATCCACTGATGCCCATACGGAATCCTGACAGGGCGAAATAGTCTACACGGGCAGCAAAGCCATACTGGTTGGCAGGCTTGAACTCGAAGGGCGAACCAGCTCCATGGTGAATCCACTTGTCACGGTTGAAGAGCATCGCATTCAGTCCTGCCACCATCTGCAACTCGTATTTCACTTTGCCATAACGTCCCCAGAAAGAGACACCCGTATCGTGCCATGTCGATGGCAGAATGGTATTCTCACCCTCAGGACGATAGACGATGAAATAGTTCAGTGGCTCGTGATGGGCATTATTCAGACCTACGGGGACAATGATGTGGCCGAACTTCAGGTTAACAGCCTTCGAGAACCGTTTATTGATCCACAACTGCTCCAGTTCCACTTCACCACCCTTTTCCTGTTCATATTCCCATTCGGCGGCTTCGTCGGCTTCGTTTTCTATAGCAGAGCCTGTGCCTGTGTGTTCAAATTCAATCTCTGTACCTAATGTCCAACCCTTTCCGAAGTCATAGCCCATGTAGATAACGGCATGGGGAATGTCGAACTTACCGTGACTGGGGTCGTCTTTATAATTAGCGGGGGAGCTGTATCGGTTGACATGATCGCTGAAAAACTCACGACTGTAAGCGACCTCTCCGTAGCCACCTACGCTCAAACGATTTCCCTTGGCATGCTGCATCACACTATCAGAGGCATTGACCTGCGCCAATGAAGAGGTAAGAGAAAAAAAATAAGAGGTAAGAAGTAAAACACTTCTCTTCCACTCGTATACATCTTTATTACTCTTTCCTATTTTACTCATATTCTTATTTTACCTTTTTACTTTTATCCTTTTCGGACTGCAAAGGTAGGGCTTTTCAGAAGGTCTACCAATACCTAAAAATAGTGAAATAGCCTGAAAGTGGCCTATGGAGATAGGATATGGAAGAAAAAATACCTAAATGTGATTATTGTGCATATCAGAAATAATACCTACCTTTGCACCCGGTAATCAAAAATAGGTAGATATGAAAAATCAGAAGATGTATGAGGCCGACGACAAGATGATCTCGCTGATTCGAGACAACTACGATCTGCTGCAGATGCTGGGCAGTTTCGGCATCAGACTCGGCTTTGGCGATAAGACCGTTAAGGAGACATGCGAGGATAACAGTGTGGATACTTATACGTTTTTAACGGTGGTCAACTTCACAATCAATGGTTATGGAGAATTTGAAGAAGATGAGAAGATTTCAGTTCCCACACTTCTGCACTATCTTGAAGCCAGTCATACCTATTTCCTGGATTTTCAGTTGCCTTATATCCGTCGCGAGTTACAGGAGTCACTTGATGAAAGAGAATCCCTAGCCAAACTCATCTTACGTTTTTACGACG
>Ga0310786_10005556_pt1 | contig 17059 bp, 34 predicted proteins | sample AusTroGonzalo_MG_FD_203881 | JGI IMG/M metagenome (GOLD analysis project Ga0310786, IMG submission 203881) | Bovine rumen microbial communities from tropical cattle in Woodstock, Queensland, Australia - Gonzalo_03 (v2) (version 2) | ecosystem: Host-associated > Mammals > Digestive system >... | reverse complement strand
GTCTACGGTTTTATTGCAAAAAAAAGCGACCCGGGGGGCTATATCGCCTAAATTTTTCCGCCTTTACGCGAATTACAACGGCGATGCGCGAGTTTCACGTTATCCCACGAATGTATTCCGCCTTTTATGAGCGGGACAACGTGGTCTATTGACGGATACCAATCACCAGCGATGAATGTCCCGTCTATTACAGTAAAGTCCTCGGCGTTGCATTTGCCTCCGCATATATGACAAACGCCAGCGTCTCGCCTAAACAGTCCCATTACCGTTATGTCTTTATCAACGGTGACCGCGGCGAGTTTCTTCCGGCGCCTTGCTTCCTTTGTTGAATTGTTAGCCTTGCTCCTGCACTTGTCCGAGCAATACTTCTGCCGTGTTGTCATGCTACCGCAGACTGGACACGGATGCGGGACGCTTCTAAGCTGCCGACGTCTTTCTCGGTCTTTCTTGATTTCTTCCCGCTTTTCTTCTTTTTTTAGACGCTCCTCTTCTTTCTTCCGCTTCTCTTCTTCCTTTAGTCGCCTTGCCTTGTTTTGCTTCTCTTCACGACAAGCAGGACAAGAGCAGTGCCCTTTTCTAACTGAAATCATAGAGCGGTTAAAGACTGTTCCGCACTTCTTGCAACGCAAATCAGTACGTCCGTCTGCGCCAGTATAGTTCCCTGCGTACTCGCATCCCGGAATCCGTTCCTCAATAAATGCGTTAATCTCATTCGTTGGCTTAAAATCCCCTTTTCGTGTCATACCTTTTCCTCCAATAAAAGAGGGAGCAGACTTAACCGCTCCCTATTATTTGAGGTTTCGCCCGGAACATACCCGAAGCAGGAGTCCAAACCACAAATAAAAAAACTATTTACTTGTTACTATCCCGTCCGCGCCGATGACGTAACGATTTTTTGCATCACGCGATGCTCTCTTGCGTTTGTTTACTTCCGCCCAGCGTCCGCCGCTCAGTTCGTGCCGTGCTGCATGACAATCCCGGCATAGAAGCTCGAGGTTGTCGAAACTTAGCGCGATCTCAGGACGCTCGATGCTAATCGGATCCAGTTCTATTTTGTGATGAACGATTACTCCTGGCTTGTATATTCCTCGACGCAGACAATCCTCGCATAGGTGATGCCGGCGCTTTGCGTATTCGTTCCGGCAGGACTGCCACGCCTTCGAACTGTAGAACTTACGAGCCCACGGTTTCGCCATCGTCGTCCACCTTCTTCTGGTATTCCGCCTCGTACTTGCACGGGTCCGGGAAGCGCTCCCTGATCTGCCGGAGTACTTCGCCATTAAATGCTTTGTTGCTTGTACTGAAGAACAGCGCGTCCTCTGGGATTTCTTTATCCGGGCTGACTGTCTTCACGTCCTTAAAGAAGTCCCCGCCGATCTGCGCGTAATTCCCGTACAGGCTCCGGAACATCGGACAGCGCGGGAACATCTCCAGCGTCTCGAGCATCTTCTCCCGATCGATGAGCATCGGAACATGGAGCGCATAATCGAGCGTCGTGCATCCTGCCTGCCTCAGCTGGTCCATGCACTTACGCAGCTGTTTGGTGTAACCCGTCGGCGCTCCGCCGTGTCTCGCTTCTACGTCCAGGATGTGATCCTGCAGCAGTCCGCGGTGTAACGGCTTTGTGCTGTCCATCTTGGCCAATACATAAAAGTCATCGTTGAACAGCCAGAACTTCTTCGAGATCTTGTCGTTCTTGCAGATCTGCTTCAGACTGAAGCGGACCCGTTCCCACTTGGTGGAACCTTCCTGTCTTCCTGGAACAGCACGATCCGGGATCAGTCCTTCCGGCTGCCCACAGTAAAACCAGACCTTGCCGTGGTCCATGTTAGCCTCGATGCTCCTGAGACTGTACCTCAGCTCGTCCGGTTTCGTGCCATCCTTCAAAATGTAAACTACATCGTGCTTCCTCATGTTGTCCTCCAATCCAACGCAAAAGGCCCGCACGTAGCGAGCCCTTTGCTAAGTAAGTAAAGCGGTATGGAAAGATGCCAGTGTATTTCGGTAGGTAGGCCGACCCGGGACTCGCACCCGGACGCAGCTATTGGTCGGCCGTAACGCCGGATCGCTCCGGCTCGGTGATACGTTGCAAGATGGTTCCGTCCATCTTTGACACATACACGATATCACACCCCTATAGTGAAAAAAAAGGAAAAGATCACCTGATCAGGCCATCGAGTTCCTCCAGTCCCTTATCGTGAAGATACCGGCAATTCCTCACCGTATAACCCAGGATGTCAGCGATGTCCTCCCACTTCCGGAGGTTGACGTAGCGCTCATGCAGCACGTCGCCCGGATCGCCCTGGACTTTCTGCACAATTCGGAAGACCTGCTGACGGATCGCCAGCGCATCGGCTTCGGCCTGGAGCAGCTGCTCTGCTTTCTCGGCGAGCCGTACCGCCTGGGCCTCGACCTTCTTGCTGATGTCCCCGCTCCTGGGCAGACCGTCCCCTCCGAGTGAGCTCCGGATGTTGTCGACCTGCTCCATCTGCTTCAGGTATTCCTCCCGGATCCGTTGCACTATCCTCTCCGCTTCTTTGTATTGTTCCAAGTATTCCTTAGCCGTCATGTTCCTATACTGCCGGATCCTCGTATATGACCCTCTCGTAATCCTCTGATACCCTGTACACGTCCAGCCCGACCGCCAGCGCGTACGTCTTCTCCAGCAAAGCGCCTGTACTCTTCTCGGATCCCGGGAGCATACAGATCGCATCGCACCCCTGCAGCATGGCAAGGCCCCGGTCGATGTACTGCTTGTATGTGTAACCCTCGACCTGTCCCGGAGTCGTCGGGCTTACTGGCTTGTAGCCGTTGCGTTCCAGGAGAGCAGCTGCTTCGTCGAAGTTCCTCTCGAAGCCGTCGATGCCGCTGATCGGTCCGGCTATGTATACGCTAATCTTCGCCATAATCATATTCCTCCTCGATGCCGTGGCGGAAGTTGTAGTCTTCCTCCCGGTGCTCGTCTTTCCAATCCTTTTCGAACTCCTGTAACTCCTCGTATGTTATCTCGCCCCGTTTGTAGGCGTCTCGTGCTCCTACGATGCTCATGTGTCCTTCCTTTCTGCCCATGCACAATAGTCCTGTGCGTCCTTGAGCGCATCTACTGGACAGTTTGGTGTCCCTCTTAATCCGCAGTCCTTACACCGAACCAGCTCGCCCTGCCACTGTATGGTGACATCAACCTTGTCATCACGGAGCTCGGTATCTATGTGCATGATGCGGTCTTGTGGTAATCTCACTCGCCCGTCCTCCTCTCGAACTTTTTGCACGCCCTGGTCGACGGCATTTTGTATCTCGCCATTACCTTCGTAAAGTAGATATTCGCCCTCCGACGTGCCTCTTCCTTCTCGTTCCATCTGCGCTGGTTGTCAGGCTGCATACATTCCACGCCTACCGACGAGGTGCGTCCCGTTCTCCAGCGGCAGTCTTTGCATTTGTCCATCGTGTTCCTCCTACCACCAGACCGCATCGTTCATCAGTTTAATGACCTCGTCCCTGGTGTACTCATTCTTGTAGAGCCTGTCGACCGCTGCGTTCATGTTTACCCTTCTTCTCTCCAGTTCGCGATCCCGCTCGTCCTCTCTCTTCTGCAGTGCTTCGAACGCGCTCACGATACACTGGTACTCGTAGGCCTGTGAGTCGTATCTCTGTTCTCCGCTCTGCTGATAGTTGTCGTATGCTCTGTCGTATCTCTTCTGATACCGGTCTATCCATTCCTGTGTAGTCTCTGGTAATCTTGCCATAGTAATCCTCCTACGCTAACGCCTTGTTAATCTTCTCTCTGATATCGTCCGGCATTTCGACCGCATCTATCTCCGGATCCGGTTCGAACTGCTTATACTTTGGCGGCTCGATCACCGGCTTGGACGGTGCGGTGCTCTTCCGGCTGTCCTTCTGGGCGAATTCCTTCTCCCTCCGCTCCCATGTTCGGACCGATGCCTTCCAGTCCCGGATCCGCTGTCCGTTCTTCTTCTTCCAGTCCGTCTCGGAGTAGTAATCGTAAAACGCTGCAGGGTCCATTTTGTACCCCATCTTCTCTACATACTTCGAAACTTCTTCGAGCGTGGGCGGGAACCCTCCCCCCTCTTCTTTATTATTCTTTAAAATTATTGTTCCTGTACCGTTTGGTGTTCGGTTTGCTGTACCGTTTGGTGTTCGGTCACCTTGGAAAGTTTCGTAATTTTCAATGGTTATAAGTGTTCCATAAGGTGTACCGTTGGCTGTACCGTTTCCTGTCCGCTCTAACTCTTTGAGGAACCGCGTTACTTTGCCCCGGCTCCATCCCCAATCGTTGGCGAGTGAATCCGTCCCCCGGAGCAGCTGCCCGCGTCTGATCGTAATGGTTTTGCCCTTGATCTTGCAGGTCTGGTCTTTGTAGTTTGCCTTCAGGAGAAGGTCGACCCAGGCCTGTCCCTTCGTGAACGGTTTGTCCTTCCACAGCTCGTTGTCCATTAATTGGCGGTACAGTTTTATATATCCGTCATGCGCCACCTTCTCCCTCCTCATACAGTATTTTCTCTATCATTCGACCTGTTTGTCGTTTGTCGCAAAAAACCACTCTCAGCGGATATTTTGCGGTCCAGGATGCCAACACCCTGTAGACCTTCTCGCCTCTTACCATGGTATGCGGACTGCTCCACCTGATCAGGTCGACGATCTTCCGGACCTGCACCCACTCGTCCCGGTCTCGGTAACGGTTCTGCTCTACCAGTACGACCAGCTGCGCCCCGGCCTTCTTCGCACGTTCCAGTTCTCGCCGGAAGCGCTCATGCTCGACCGTGCAGTTCTTGGCCAGTTCGGCGATGTTCTGCTTCCGATCTATGACCAGGGCGGGCCGGTTGTAGTCCATGTAGTCCCCGAACAGGAGCTTGCTGGTCTCGTATTCGATGCCCTGCGTCTCGAAATGCTCCAGGATCCGGGTGATCGCCTTCGGTTTTTCTCTTGAGTCTATGATGATGAAGCGGTTAGTCATTGGTCTCCGTCTCCCAATATGTCCCCATGTCGTACTTGAAATTCTTCGCGTGTTCAATCTTCAGTGTGTACTTGCACTCATCGTTATGGCACTCGTCTCCACAGGCGAGTCCGTCGCACAGATACGCTACAGACTTGAGCCGTGCGACTTCCGCCTCGAGTTCGGCTATGCGTTCCAGGGCTTTGACGTAATTAAATGCTACTGGCTTGCTCATTTGTTCCCCTCCTCGTATGGCTCTGGCAATGGCATCCATGCTGTGACGTCAACGATGTTCTCGCAGTTTAATCCATTCCAATATGTACGACCGTCAAGGTCATCCTCATACCGCCCGAGCAAGATTGGCGGGTCATCGTCATCGGCTCGCTCTCGTCTCCCTGTGACCAGTACGAAGTCGGATATAAGAAAAGTATCAGCCACCATATTAATCTGCATCCATGGGTTGTATATATCTTGTTCTGGATGCATCTCGGGTAACCGTTCTGTTACTGGTATCCATTTGCTCATACGATGCCCTCCTTCTTCATGTAGGTGTATACGGTCGCCTCGGAGCATCCCATCTCGTCGGCGATCTTCGAAACCGACCAGCCCGCTTTCCGAAGAGCTCCGAGTTTGCCGACGTCGAACGGCTGGCGCTTCTTCGTCTTCGTATCGGTCTTCGGTTTCGTTGCCTTCGGCTTCGGATCCGGCTCGGTCTTCGCTGGTGCTTCGAGGTCTTCCTCGATAACGCTGGCGAGGATGGATATTACGCCACGGATAACAGCGTCCGTCTGCGCTTTGTCGTCGCCGGTGTACTTGAGCAGCGTCCGGGCGGTCTCAATCTTGTTGATGGTCATGGTGTCCTCCTCTCATGTGTTATATTCTTTTTCTTTGCGTATCCACTCACCCTGTACGGCTTCGGCTGATGGTAGTGCCGACAATTTGTCGCAAATCACATTGGACAAGTGAATTGACATTGTTATACTTGCCACCGCCTCTATCGCATCCGCTCTGCTTATTAGGTCACCGTCCAGTGCTGATACGTCACCCATCGTCTCCAGTGCGTTCGCTGCGCTCCGGAGCGCCTTGATGACCATGTCGATAACGGTCTCTCGTCTGATCAGGTCGCTCATGCCTCTATCCCTCCGTTCGCCAGCGTTACGCTCATAGGACAGTCACAGAACTTGTCCTCGTCGATGCCTACGAGCAGGATGGTACCCGTAAAGATAATCCCGCAGTACACGCAGTTAAACGGCAGGTTCTGGATCTTGCCCTCTTCGTTGCAGATAATGCAGCAGTCAGTCGCAAATGTGAACGTCTCGATCGGGCCGCCGACCAGCTGCTGCAGGACGTGCAGGTCGTTCGGTACGACTATCGTGCGGAAGCCTTCGTCCTCCGGGTTCTTGATCAGTGCTCTCATGCCGACACCTCCTCGAACACGGACGGATCGAGGTCCTCGTCCAAGTCATCGAGGTTAATCTCTTCGTCCATCTCTTCCAGCTTCGCATCGGTCCAGCCTCTCTGGAACCCGAACACGTACATCTCGTGCATCCGTCTCGATGCGTCCTCGTATCCGGCTGCATACGCTTCCGAAGCAGCCTGTTTCGATGCTTCCTTAACCGCATCGACTAATCTTCTGATTATGTTCTCTACCATCTTTCCATCCTCCTAAAAAGGTACGTCCTCTTCCTGTAACGGTCCCATCCCTTCCGGCTCGGCCGACGTTGCGCTGGATCCGTCGCGGTTCGTCTTCTTATCGCAGAAATCGAAGCCGTCAGCGACCAGCAGCCACGCGGTCCGGTTCGGGTCGTTCTTCGGCTTGTAGCTCTCCATCCGTCCCCTGACGATGATCTGCGAACCCTTCCGGAACCACTTCTCGACCGCGTCGGCCTTTGCTCCGTAGAACACGCAGTAGAACCAGTCCGTATCGTCTCCGAAGTCCCTGGAGACACCGACCGAGATGTTGGTCTTGCTGTACGGACCTTTCTGTCCCTCGACGGTGGTCTTCTCCGGATCGCGTCCGAGGTAGCCGTGTATTGTTATTTGATTAAGCATTTTGTCCTCCTAAAATTGAGCGGGGCAGATTGGTTAATGACTGAAAATATTGTTTGTAATCGCTTTTGAATAACTATAAGGAGATACCCGCCCCGCTTGTTAACTATTCCGCCTCTGCAATTTCGTACACTTCCGGATCCAGCAGGATCTTCGTCTGTTTGCAGTAATCGCACCGCTCGCACCGTCTCGGCTCAACGTCTCCGGACTTAATCAGATCGTACCGTTCTATCTTCGCCTCTACCATGTTCAGAGCAGCATCGAGAACGTGCTGCGGGATCTGGATCACCGCCACGTCCGGGACTCGTTCCTTTGTGACGGCTACAAGATAAAACGGTAACCTTTTACCTACATGGGCATTAACTACCGCTTGGTAAATCGCCCCTTGAACGTCGTAACCCCACGCTTCGACCCACGACCGGCGACCATAGGACGGGTCCCAGATCGAGTCGAAGTCCTTAACCGTCTTCAGGTCGACGATGCGCTCGCCGTTGAAGACGTCCATTTTGATCTTCCACGGGATCCCCCAGAGGTCAGCCGTCATCACGACCTGCTTATCGCCTTCGAGGTAATCCATCATTAACGGCTGGTTCTCGATCGCGTTGATCATGGTGTTCGCGTCCCGGAACTTCGCGTACAGTTCGCCCTTCCGTGTGAACATCTCGTCCTCGTGTGCCAGTTTGAACACTTCGAGGTCGTCCGAGAAGTACGCATCCACGTACGACCCGACCAGTAACGCATCGGTCTCCGGGCGGATGTACTGACCACGGGACTCGGCCAGACCGGCAGCCTCGCACTTATCAAACGCTTTGAACTGCGAGACGCTCCAGAAGGCGCGGTTAGCTTCCCGGCTGAAATAGTTAGTTCTGTCCAGTTCCATCCAGCACCTCCGTCATAATCTTCTTTTCTCTCGACAGCATCGCGGTCAGCGCCTTGAGCATATTCGGGTCGTTGTCGCATAGTTTCTTAGGCAGTTCGGACACGATTGAAAACGCTTCGAGTACGAGATCCAAACCGCTGCCCTTTAGTTCCATGCTCATTTCGATGACATCGTCGCTCGTCTTTTCCGCCTTGATCTCAATCATCCCTCGGCCTCCTGTTCTGCCTTCGCGGCGCTCGCACAGTCGAAGCACATATACTTTCCGAACTTCGTAAACGCATTGTTTGCGATAGCCTTCGCCTTGTACGTCTTCCCGTCCGCATCGTGGTCGGTGATCAGCTCACCGCATACCTCGCAGTAGATCTCGTCCGTCTTCGGTGCGTACTCTCTGACGCGGATGCACTCGGTCGTCTGTCCGAACGCTGTGATCGTAGCCTTGTACAGGGCGATCTTCTTCTTCTCCCAGTTCTCGACCTTAGTGGATCCGACTGCGCTGCTGATCGCTTTGGCGTTGGTCGTGTTGCAGATCATCGGCTTGTAGTCGCGCTCTACGAAATGCACCGTCATCTTGCTCTCGGATCCGCGCTCGTTCTTAACCTCGTTCCGTTCTACGTGGTCGATGGTGAGAATAGTATCTCCGGTCTCGTTCAGATCCCACGCACCCAGGAACGACTTGTCCATGTACTTCCGGAAGTCTCCCTTCAGTTTCTCAGCCATGTTACGCCTCCCTTCCGATCGTGAGATCCAGTTCTTCGTCCGACGTCGCAGCCATCGCTCCGATCAGGACGAGCATCGAGTTCTTGTCGCTGCAGGTGAACGTGACGTTCACCTCTTTCGTTTCGTAGCCTTCCGATTTCCAAAAGGTTACTTCCTTCTTCAGTCTTACCTTGTACATTTGCATCCTCCCTACTCTTCGACCAGCCTGTAAACGCCATACCGCGCCCCGCTGGTGCTCTTTCTGTAATCTGTGATAATCTCATAACCCTCGTCCCGGAGTTCCTCGATCCGCTTCGGAAGGGACATAATCCCCATCTCCACGACCGCCTGGCGGACTGTGATGCAGCCGTTCGCCTGGAGACACGCGAGAACCTTCGCCCGCTGTGATAATTTCTTCGCCATGCTGCACCTCCTAAACCATGCCGTACGCAACGGCTGTAATTGCTACGAGGATCCCCCAGAACGTGGTCCCTGTGATAACTACCCTCGCCCAGTCGGCGATGCTTCCTTCTCTTACTTTGTACTTGCGCATAACTTTACCTCCCCGTTGTTCAGCATCTGGTATAACTTGTCGCACGCCTTTGAGGTCTTCATAGCCCGTTTAGTTTCCTTCCACGGACACCCGCCCCATTTCGCGCGCTGGTCTTCGGTCCCGTCCGCCTTGAACTGCGGAACGAAGAACGGGCAGTCGTAGCACGTCAAGTTGACCCCTTGAGATTCGTACTCTTCCGCCAGTGTTTCGGGCTTCATCTCAGATTCAACGTACTGGATCCGGGCGATGAGTCCCTCGAACGTAACGGTCGGGTTCTTGTCTCTGAGGTCGTAGAGTTTCGCGTTAAGCTGCTCCGTCAGTGATTGGGCCGAGTCTGCGCAGACGATGGCGAACTGCTGGTAGCTTCTGCTGATCATAAAAAAATCACCTCTCTTTCGATTAGGTGATTAGAATTTTATACGTTATTAAGTTATAGATGGGAAGGTCCCCTACCCCGTAGAACTAAATTGCAAGAATTTATGATTATCGGAATAGTTCTGCCTCTTCTTTTACGGTTCGCCTTATTGCGGACCGTACCCTCTCGCGTATTAAATTCGTATCACCTACGGCTATTATACGGCTGCATAATAGACGTGTCAATTAATATTTGTTATACTTACCTCGGAGGTGATCAGAAAATGGGCATTGAATTTATTAATTATGGACAGGCACGCGAACGGATCGCTACCGAGTCCGAGCTTGAGATCTTTGAAGTCCTCCGCTCCATCACAGGACGCGAGGATCTGGATCTCGTCAGAAAATCAGATAATTACGTTTCAGCGGTCATCGGTGACTGGGATCTCGCCCGGTTCAAGTACACGCCCAGGGCGAAATGGATCCAGTTCCCTTTCGAGGCGAAACCGCCGAAGCACAAGATCGAGACACCTGCAGACGTTGCGGATCTGTCCGATCTGGTGATGAAATCGCTGGAACATATTCTCAAGTACGTGTAGAGTAATGGCGAAGTCGTTACTTTTTACGCTGATTGCTTCCAAGGCCGTCCCCTTCCGGGACGGTTTTGGTTTTGGATCCAAAATAAAAAAAGGGCCGGATTGCTCCGACCCTTAACTAACCCGTACCGTGTGGAGGACAAACAGAATGAACTATGCGTTATTGGGTGATCTCATTTGTTGCATTACGGTACGGTTAGTATGCAAAAAGGGGACTTGTGCACGCAAGAAACCAAAAGATACGGTATCGTCCTTTCTTTTGTTATTTAATTAAGAGGTTCGTCCCCTGCTTGCCCGTTGGTTTATACGATGTGAGCCGTCTATTCGGGGATGGCTTGGATGACATCTTTCCAATTACTCCAGAACTGTGCTGACTTGTATGCACTCACGCTTTCGCTTGGTACATATATTTCACAATAAGCCTTGCTTGGTAGTGACGAGTTATAAATTGATGGTGGAGTTGTCGCTTTGAATGTTAGTTTCACCTTGCTTGATATCCCCATAAATATGCTCATCGTCATAGTGTTTAGTGTGCTTGGGAATTCGACAGATTCCAATGTATTCCAATACGCAAGGGCATAATCTCCAATGCGCGTTACCCCTTCAGGGATGACCAATTCGGTTACATCTCTCGCTAACACATGGGCAAGTGTTTCATCAACACCGCCACCGCCACCGCCGGCAAGTTTCCCGGCTATGGCAAGGTCAAATAAATTAGTCATACCAGCACCCCCTAAAGCTTGCCCCATGTCTCGGACACTTCATCGAACGCATACAGGTCGCCCGTGTCCACTTCCAGCGCCATGGATCCGGTGACGATGTTGTCGGTCGGTTTCGTGTCCGTAGACAGACAGGCGAGTTCTACGATGTACTTGTTGCCTCCTGTTTCGATGTCGTACGGTCTCTTCTGTAATACTGTAATCATAATTACCTCCGTTCTTTTGATAGAATTACTGCTTTTTGATCTCGTCGATCTTCTTATACAATGTTGTGATGTCGTTCTCGATCACCGGGATCCTCCGGGCGAAGTCGTTATGTTCCCGTACTTCCCTCGTCAGTTCGGTGATCTTCTCGTCAATTACCGCATCGTGTGCGTTATTGGAGATCAGGACACCGACCAGCGTGATCGTCCCTGTGATGATTGCGATTATAATGCCTTCCGTGATCATGGTTTCCGCCTCCATTCCCTCATATAATATGCTTCATGTATCGAGACCCAGCACCAGACCGAGCCCGCGATGATGCCTAATGCAATTACTATCTTCATTCCTTCGCCCTCAATACTTGTATCGTCGACTTCTTCGCCTGTGAGTCGTAACGCTTTCCGTCCTTCCGGATCACCCCGAAGAAGTTCTTATGCGATGCCTCACATACCTTGCCCGGACCGAAGTACATCATGGCGTGTTGCTTGCCGTTCGTTTTCTTGTACCGGATGATGTCGCCGGGCTTCAGGAACCCTGCCGGGATGGCCTTCCCGCTCAGCACGATCTTGAACGCCTTCTCCGTCTTTGGGAACGGTGTCTTTACGCCATGCAGCGCCTTGAAGGATTTGTCCACGCCGGACTCCCGGACGATGGTCGATACGAAATTACCACAATCGGACAGTTCCGCACGGGTATCAGCCCAGCCGTACTTCTTCATGGCTTTTTTACAGACCGCCTTAGGGTTGCCTGTTTTGTAGTCGTACTTCTTCGTGGCCGTTCCGTACGCCCAGGCGAGTTCCTTTGCCTTTGCCAGGAGTTTGTCCGCGTTGGTCTGCTTGGTAGCCGGTTTCTTCGCTGCCGTTGTCGTGGTCGTCGGTTTCTTGGTCGTGGTCGTGGTCTTCTTCGTTGTGGTTGCCTTCTTCGCCGGATAATTGACCCTATTGATCCACGACTGCAGCATCTTCACGGATGCAGGTCCGAACGCGCCGTCTGCTTTCGCTCCGACCATCTTCTGGACCTTCTTACTGGTTCCTGGGCCCCAGTCGCCGTCTGCGACCGCTCCGGCCTTCCTCTGGAGGTATTTGACCGTTTCCTTGGTGAGGATACCGTTTGGTTTCATCCCCAGCGCCCTCTGGAGGTTGTAGATGGTGTTGTAACCACAATCGCCGTCAATCTCCAGCTTCTTCGCCTTGGCCGATGCCGGGATGAAGTGCGGACGATATACAGCCTGCACGTACTTCCCTGCCCTGGTCTTCTGGGCGACCTTACCGCCGTTGGTGTTGCCCTCGATGGTATAGATGCTGTCCGTGGACTTGTGAGCCCGGACCAGCCCGATGTGGTTCGGGTTCCCGTTCCTATCCCAATCGAAGTAAATGATATCGGAAGCCATAGCCAGATACAGCGGGATCTGCGCGAGGTTCTTCTTGCACCACTGGATACTATGAGGACAGTATGTCTCTTTTTTGCCATTAAAATAGAGCGACTTTACGCCGCCCTCATTCGCAACATAGTCAACGAACGCATTACACCACGCCGCTCCGGCAGGAAGCCCGGCATATTTCCGGAACCGTGCCCCGCCCTGTCCGAGGTGCTTCTGCGCGATCTTTAGCAGTCCTGTATTAGTCATCGTCGTCCTCCTCCGCCGCATCGTCCGGCTCTTCGTGGCTCATGTGGATATGTTCTGCATAATCCGCTTCCGGAAGCCCAGTAGCGACCGATGTCAGCAGTGACAGCAGACCGGCCAAGAGTGACGCACTGATTACGATCCTCCAGTCCACGTCCGAGATGACCGCAGCCGTCCCGATCGTGGCGACCGCCGTCTGTGCGATGGTCCGAGCCATCCGGATCAGAGCGCATTTAATAAAGTGATTCATGATTTCCCCCTTTAGTATGTTCCGATAAGTGTAACCCTGAAATTGAACGCAGCCGACGTTGATGCCAGCCTGTGGACCTGCAGCGTCGTCGAAGTTCCGACCTGTACCTGTGCGCTGGTGATGTACTGCGACACGGACAACAGATTCGCGAACCCGCTCTTTACGGTCATTCCCGTTGGCGGCGTGATCGTCGTAGCGTTGTAATAGAAGCCCGCAGACCCGACCTGTGTCCAGGACGAGCCTGTAGTGATATCTTTAACTGCCTCGATCCGTCCGCTCTTCCATTTGCGATAGGCCCAGCCGTTACTCGTCCCGGTCTCTACGATGTAGTCTGTGATCGCGTCGATTTTCACCGAATTGTTGTAGATCCCGTTCTCGATTTTGTTCAGGTTGTCAGCGGATATCGCCGGAGGTCCTCCGTTGACCCATGTGGTTTTTGTATATGCCATAATTATCCTCCTACAGGGCCGAGTCGAACGCGGCCTCGATTTTGTTCAGGTTTGCGTAATGCGTCGAAAGCGTTACCGTCGGGTCTATCGTCTGGGCCGCCTCGACCAGGGCGATCCATTCGTCTTCCCGGACGATGTCGCCCTGCTGGTACTGCATCCGTCCCGGAGCGTACGTATTAACCGCCAGAGCTCCGTTGCGGACCATTCTCGTCATATCGTCCGCCGTTGTGTATGACCCCTGCCCTCTGTTCGTTACAGCCGGAACCGGGTCGTACCAGGGCGACCATGTGACGTTGCCGTTGTTCGCCGTGGCTGCGAGATCACCGCAGAGGGTTTGGTCGCCGTAGAGGGTAATCGGTTCGACAGTGTTCCGGAAAGCGTAATTGTAGAGAGACATTGACGTCGGTCGTACCACCATCTCCCCAGCGAGATCCGTACAGCCGTCATACAATCGTGACACATCATCAACCTGATGTGGAATTGATGAAGGGCTTTTTAGGCTCGTACAGCCGTTGAATAGCCATGTCATATATGTAGCAGTTTTAGGGATGACCGGAGGAACGAGTAGGTCAGCACAGCCGCCGAACATCGAGTCTAAATCGCTGACGTCAGGAAGCGCAGGGGCTACCACCATAGCACAAGATTTGAACATACTCGTACAATCGACAATGGTATCTCCCGGCGGTATCTTTGGAAAAGCCTTCGCGTAACTGTTTGGATTGAAACATACCCTCAAGTAGAGACCGTCCAATGTCATACCAAGAACCGACTCGCACTCTTCGAGCGTCGGGATGCTGCTAAAATGTGACCTTGTATCTGTCCGGTCACGAACCCATGCCGTCATAAGGTCCCCCTCCGCCCACGAGGTGACTTCGTATTCTCTTATAAATGCCATTACACCGCCCCCTTCCGTGCCTTAATCTTCGACGTCAGTCCACCGCTGTCCGTGTGTTCCAGCGTGACAGTGTCGACCGTCATCGTTACCCATGTTCTGACCATCTTCCGGGCCTTCTCGTATACTCCGTACGGATACAGATTTTCGGCCGGATACAGGTCCTCGGCCGGAAGCAGACCGTCTATCGTTATCATCTGGTCTTCCCAGACCGCGATCTCCACGTTAAGGACGTCTCTTGGCTGGATATGCGGGTTGCCTCTGTACGTGAACTCATAGCAGATGTTCGACCTGTTCAGCAGTCCCGCCAGAGAATACTTCGTCAATGAAGTATCATCATCCAGCACGAACAACGGCATTTCGAAGCCGAAATCGTACGTTTCTCCTTTCTCCGAATTGCTTACGTCGTATGGGTTGTTAGCATCGAGCAGGTTCGGGATTATCTCGTAACCGCTGATCGTGTAGTTTGTCGTAGCCGCGGCCACGAACTTGAACAGGCTGCAGCTTATCTGCTCCGAAGACGTCGGCGTCGGTGAAATGAACACGTTCGACGGCGAACATGGCGGGTCAAGTGTTACGTAGTATATCTTCCCTGCCGTCGCCTGTACCTCTTCGATGCTGGCGTTGTACTGTGGGTAGTATTCCGGGAGCACAATCTGCAGCGTATTCTTGTTATTCTCGACTACGACGTTAAGGTCCGAAATTTCATCGGCATATATTGTCCAGTTGTTTCCGACCTCTCCGAACGTCAGCGTCGGACGTCCTGCATCTACGTACGTAGCCCGCAGATAACCCTCGTCCCGGAACATACCGGTATACTCAGATATAATGGACCGCGCCGCCTTCGCATCGAGGATAGTCGGCTGACTATCGTGGATCCCGTGTACCGGAACGGTTCCGACCTCGGTGTAACTGATTGTATCGAGAGCGTCCCGGATACGTTCGGCGACAACATCGTCCACGTACCACCCGGAGCCGTACTGCATACACACGACCGGGACTTCGACGTTGTCCAGGAGCATCGAAGCGTCCTGGCCGTGTACAGTCAGCACGTTATCGTCCCAGGTTATGGTCTCCGATAGATAGAACCGGCGGATCTCGGACATATCGCCCGGATAACCGGCAGCGTACCAGATCGGTGACCCGATCGGGACTCGTCCGATGATCTGCGTATAATCTGTCGTCTCGTACGCTTGGATCTCGATGCTGCTGACTTCCAGCTCTCCACCGAGTTCCGTGTTTACGCTGTGAAGGTCCAGATTGACGCCCAGAAGAGACTCATTATTCCACAGCCACGCCTTGCCAAGGAACACCCCCACGATGTACACGCGCTCGCCAGGAGTCCACGTATCCAGGTAAATTGTCGTACTTCCGCCGACCCAGACCGGTTCGATCAGGACGGTCTGCTTGTCGCCGTGTTGTCCCATAACCTCGAGCGTGACGTAATCCCAATCTTCGCCGGCCGTTAGCGTCAGCCCGAACGGCGTCTCGAACGTCCCGTCTGATTTTGTTGCGTCTTCCGAAATGTACCCGTAGCGGTACGAATCAGTATCGGTCTGCATCGGGACAGCTTCGCCGTCATTCAAAAATCCGGATCCACTCAGATCCATGATGATTGTCGTATAATGCGACCGTTCGAGGTTCTCGAGTCCTTCCAGATCCGCAGCGTTACCGATCGGCGTGATGCTTGTCGGCTCGTCGCTGGTCTCCTGGAAGCCGCACTCGACCCTCATGGCCTGTCGCAGGTGTTTTCTGTTTTCTGCTGCAATAGTTGCCATTATTCGCCCCCATAACAATCCGGGAAGGACAGCGTAATGGATACGTCCTTCCAGACTGTCGCATTGTTGTAAAACATCGGAGTTTTGACATTTGCGCGGCCCTTAAATACGGCGTTAATCGTGTGCTCCGTTCCGTCGATGTCATAAAACGATACCTGGAACGTCGGAGCACTGACAGCCGCAAGAAGGTTCTGCAGGTCGCTGTCCAGGAGCGTATCCCATTTCAGCTCCGTATCGCCGTATCTCCAGCCGTTGATATCCGCCACGACCTTCCCTGTCAGCGTCGTCATCTCGTTAACGATGTTCGGCACTTTCTGCAGCGAGAAGTCGTTCGGGTACGGGAGCTGCTGCCCGTTGATTGTGATGTATTGAAGCCATGGTCTCATGTTATGCCTCCATGATCAGTTTGCCCTGTTTGTTTAACTTGAAGATCTCCGTCGCGATCTGGGCGCCTCCGAGGTTGACCTGGATGGTTACCTCTCCGCCCTCGTTTCCGGAGCTCATCGCTTGCATCGCTGTTATCATCGCTGCGACCAGCTGGCTGTTAGACGCTGCGATCATGCCCTGCAGCTTGTCGATCGGGATAACCGCCTCCGGACCAGCTTCGCCGACGCCGATGACTCTCGGACTGTTGAATATGCCGCCTTTTGCATACCAGTCGATACCCAGCGACGGAATAGAGCCCTTTAACAGATCGCTTAACTTCCAGCCCTTCGGCTGAATTGAGAAATGCGGGAGTTTGATATGCGGCAACTTGAATTTGAAATTGAACACTTCCTTGATCTTCGCCGCGATCTTCTTGATCAGCTCCCAGGCTTTCCTATACGGCCACGTTATAATCGAGAACCAAGTCGACACGATCGTCTTGATGGTCGAACCGATTTTTTTGAACACCTCAACGATCTTATCCTTGAGCATTATGGCCTTTGTCTTCATAGCTTCCCATATAGCGGCTACCTTGGCCTTGATCGTATCCCAGTTCTTATAAAGTAATACACCGATCGCAATCACAGCCGCGATCGCTGCTATGATGAGCCCGATCGGGCCGAGCATCGCCGTAAACG
>Ga0310786_10005555_pt1 | contig 17061 bp, 16 predicted proteins | sample AusTroGonzalo_MG_FD_203881 | JGI IMG/M metagenome (GOLD analysis project Ga0310786, IMG submission 203881) | Bovine rumen microbial communities from tropical cattle in Woodstock, Queensland, Australia - Gonzalo_03 (v2) (version 2) | ecosystem: Host-associated > Mammals > Digestive system >... | reverse complement strand
AATAAAATATTTTCAAATTATATATTCTTTCTTTAAAGTATTGCCATTACCCTTGTCCATTATTGTGTCATATCTGAATTTTCCTCCTTATTGTGTCTTGATAACTAATATTCTTTCAAATTTGTGTTTGTTTGTTCCCTGTTTTTATGTTAATAAGAGATATATACAAATAAACGGAACCGCATTTTTGAAAGATGTAATTCTACCCATAGGATTAGTAAGCTCCGTAACCTTGATGATACCTTGTGTTATTATTTTAACCGTAGAACAATCTTTTATGCGACTTGTCATAAACTTGATGCTAACCCTATCGGTCTTTGCCATAACGTCATATTTTATCGGATTAACCCACCAAGAACGGATCTTTGTGAATGGAATTGTAAAAAGTAAATTTTTAAGGCGATAATTTATTTGAGACCCCAAATAAATATTTTTCAAACTTTTATGAAAGGAATAGTATTAGCCGGATGCTCCGGTACACGCCTTTACCCTTCAAAGAGGCTATATCACAAGAAGTGGTATAATCCTAGATATAGAATATAAAGATAAGAATGGAGTAAAACATAATATCGAAGACTTATGATACCTTTTTTAAGTTTAAAAGACGTAACAGCCCTTCATGGAGCAGAGATTAACGAGGCTGTAAGTCGCGTTGTGAATGGAGGTTGGTATCTCCAAGGAAAAGAAAATGAAAAATTTGAAAAGCATTATGCAGAGTTTGTTGGTACAAAGTATTGTGTAGGGTGCGCAAATGGTTTGGATGCTCTTATCTGGATCTTTCGTGCCTATATCGAAATGGGGGTAATGAAGCCTGGTGATGAAGTGATAGTACCGGCAAATACGTATATTGCCACGATCCTTTCTATCACAGAGAATGGACTAAAGCCCGTCCTTGTAGAGCCTAAACCCAATACGCTTGAGATAGATGATGACAAGATTGTAGAAGTAATCACTCCAAGGACTAAATCTATAGCCATAGTGCATCTCTATGGTCGTAATGCCTATACTGAAAAGATTGGAGAACTTTGCAAGAAGTATAATCTCAAATTGGTTGAGGACAATGCCCAGGCACATGGTTGCAAGCATACAGATGGCCGCAGAACAGGTTCTATAGGAGATGCTGCAGGTCATAGTTTTTATCCTGGTAAAAATCTTGGCGCTCTTGGTGATGGTGGAGCTGTGACTACCAATGACCCTGAGTTGGCCGCTGCAATCCGTGCCTTAGCAAACTATGGCTCTCAGAAGAAGTATGTGTTCAAGTACACTGGGCGCAACAGCCGTTTGGACGAGATTCAAGCAGCAGTTCTGGATGTGAAATTGAAGTATCTTGTTGAGGATAATCAGCATCGTAAGGAGGTGGCAAAACTCTATTATGAAGGTATTAAAAATCCTCTTATAAGATTGCCAGATTTGTTACCTGACGAGCAGAATGTATACCACTTATTCCCGATTCTGGTTGCTGAAGGAAAACGTGATGCCTTGCATGACTATCTTGAGGAAAATGGTGTTGGTACGGTTATTCACTATCCTATAGCACCACATAAGCAGGAGTGTTATGCCAAGGCAGAGTGGAACGTACCTCAGCTCTCTTTGCCTATTTCAGAACGTTTGGCTGACGAGGAACTTTCTCTCCCCATCGGTCCTGCTATTACTTTAGAGGAGGTGGTACAGGTTGTAGAATTGGTCAACAAATTCTAACGAGAGATGGTAAGTTTTGCAGTAGTTATAGTATCGTATAATAGTTCAGAAACTATTATCTCTACTCTAGAAAGCGTTAAGGCGCAAACTTATAAGCCTTTGGAAGTTATCATTTCAGATGATGGTTCAAAAGATGATACTGTTGAGGTTTGTAATAAATGGATTAGAAAAAATGAGGATAAAGCTTATAGTATTAAGATTGTGACAACATCCAAGAATAATGGGCTAGCAAAGAACTTTAATAGGGGAGTGGGAGCAGTCTCTGAGAAATGCAACTGGATAAAAATTATAGCTGGCGATGATATGCTCGCTCCAAAGTGTTTGGAAAGATTTAGAAACTTTATAATTAATAATCCAGACGCAAAAGTTATTTATTCGGCAATAAAGTCTTTTAAGACTGAATTAGAATTAATAAATTGGGACGAGTCGGATTTCCAGCAGGTTCCTGTGCATATGAAGCTATCTGGTCAAGATGCTAATGTACAGAGACTCTATTTTGATTATTTTGGTATGTTTACAATGTCGCCAACATTATGTGTTAGAAAAGATATTTTTAAACAAATAAAATTCGATGAAAGAGTACCTATGATTGAAGATACTCCATTTAATTACAACCTTCTACATAATGATATTAAACTTTATTATAATCCTCATGCAACTGTATTTTATCGAATAGGCGATTCTCTCAGTCATCAGAGTACGAGATATGTGAATCCATTATTTTATGATTCTGCCATAGCCTATGAAAAATATTATCCTCGTATTAATGTGGCAGGAATCATAGGATTCCTTTCAAATCTTGGATATTGTTTTGCGATAAAGAAAAGAAATTTTTTTATTGTAAGGAAAAATAATAGAGCAACTAAAAATGGGTTGAGATTATATCATTTTTTTGATAAATTATATCACGTCTACATGATGGGGGTAAAAAAAATCTTTTTTATGATTTATATGAAATAAGAGGTCGAGTAAGGAGGGTGAAAGTCCCTCTCCTTACTCGACCAATATAATCTAAAATCCAATTTATATGAGCCGCATATTTGTGTATATTACATGCTTTAGGTTTATTCCTCACTGGTTTTGCTATTTAATGGCAAAAAACAGGCAACTGATTTCTGAGGATTTGCGAAGAAATGTAAATTTGTTTATTAGACGTAACTCATCGGAAATAGATAAGGATGTTACTTTTTATGAATTTTGCCGGATACTGACGTTTTTCAAAATGGTCAGGAATATTTTTTATGCTCGAGTAGCCAACCAGCATAGGTGTTATGCGAAAGTCTTAGGGCTTTTGGCGAAACCATTACCTTTGTTGGATATTTCTTCAACAGCAGAGATAGGGGGAGGATTGATTGTACAACATGGATATGCGACGATTATAGCACCAAGGAAAATAGGGAAAAATTGTTGGGTTAATCAAGGGGTAACAATTGGATATACAAATGACACTGATTGTCCAACTTTAGGAGACAATGTCACTGTTTATTGTGGTGCCAAGGTCTTAGGGGATGTAAAAGTTGGAAACAATGTTATTATTGCCGCAAATGCAGTTGTGGTAAAGGATGTGCCTGACAACTGTATTGTAGGAGGCGTGCCTGCAAGAATTATAAAAAGATTGGATGATGATACCTCAAATTTGCAGATAGGATGATATTTAACAGTCTATCTTTCATTGCGTTTTTTGTAGTCGTGTTGATGGTTATCGGCGCGACAGACAAATGGTTGCATAACACGCGACTGCGGAATGTGCTGTTACTGATGGCGAGCTATTATTTGTATGGTTCGTTCAACGTGGCGTTTCTGCTGATACTTTTGTATGTGACCGCTGTAAACTATGCTGCACCATTGCTGATACAACAGAACAAGGCACGGCGAAAAGGGGTTTTAGTCTTTGCAGTAGTACTGTCGTTGATACCGTTGTTCACCTATAAGTACCTTGACTTTTTCCTGACGGGAGTATTGGGTCTGCAACAGTTGCACGAGCAGTGGGGCTGGCTCGAGCGGTTGGTACTGCCCGTGGGTATCTCTTTCTTTACCTTACAAGCGCTTACCTATACCATCGATGTATATCGTGGCAAGATAGAGCGAAGAAAGAACGTGGTGGATGTGGCGTTGTTTGTGTCGTTTTTCCCCACCGTCCTCAGCGGTCCCATTGAAAATGCCCGCAATTTGTTACCGCTGATAGAGAAACCGGCAGGAGTGTCGTTGCAGAACGTAACAGAAGGTGTTACTATATTCATCTATGGTCTATTCAAAAAAGTGGTGATTGCCGATAGGTTGGCTTCTTATGTTGATTGGGCGTACGGAAGTTATGAGTATATGTATGGTGGCACGCTTGCTTTGGCGGCGGTGTTTTATAGTATACAGATTTATTGCGATTTCAGTGGCTATTCTGATATGGCTTGGGGTGTTGCAAAATGCCTGGGATTCAATATCACACGCAACTTTAATTTCCCTTATTTTGCTACCAGTATTAAGGAGTTCTGGCATCGTTGGCATATCTCACTTACCTCATGGTTTACCGAATATGTTTATTTTTCGCTTGGTGGAAATAGGGTAAGGCTGAAAGCCCGTTGGGTGTTCAATATTTCAATGGTGTTCATTTTGAGCGGCATCTGGCATGGGGCGGCATGGAATTTCCTCGTATGGGGCAGCCTTCATGCTGTATATTACCTTATGGAACACTTTTTCGGTTTGCAGAAAAAGGACTTTGTCCTACCTCGGTGGTTGCGGCTGCCGTCAGGAATCTTGGTGTTTGCTTTGGTGACACTGGCGTGGATCTTCTTCCGTGTAGGTGATATGGGGCAGGTCGTAGGCATTATACAAAGGATTTTCACCCATAGAACTCTCTCTGCCTCCTTGGGCGCTTCTACATTCACATTTGTCTGCAATATGGCATTGCTTGGTGTGTTAACAGTCATCGAAGTGCTTGTATATAAGAAATGGCTCTTGACCGAACGCAAAGGCACTTTCTGTACATGGGGCAATGCCTTGCTTACCGTGGCCTTATTGATGCTTGTAGCCTTGTTCGGCATACAAAGTGACAGTTTTGTGTATTTCCAATTCTAAGCAAAAGAACTACGATATGAAAAGAAATGTCATTTATATTCTAAGTGTTGTGGTGGCTTTTTCTGTATTGGATTTCAGTATTGAGCGGTTTATGCTGCATGGCGTACAAGAGTCTTACGGCTTGCGGCAGCATTCCCAGATGCTGATTATAGGACATTCGCACTTGATGCTCGCCACCGACAAAGTGCGTATGGAAAAAGAATTGGGAATGAAAATCTCTAAATACACCCGCGAAGGTGTGAATGTATCGGACCGCAAGGTTATGGTAAAACAATACCTTGACTCGCCCTACAGCGATTCACTGAAAATCTGTCTTTATGGTGTGGATTTATGCACGTTTACCGGTGAGGGGTTGAGCCAGAATAGTTACAAGCTATTCTATCCTTTTATCGATGAATCTAACTTTTCCGAATATATCCGTCAACAGGCTGATGCTACCGACTATTGGATGCACAAACTGGTACGCACCAGCCGCTACAACGACGACGGCTTAAAGAACGCCTCTATCAGCGGATGGCTGCACGACTGGCGCAACCGTAAGTACGGACAAGTGGATATTGAAGCTTATCGGCAACGGTTAGCTTTGGGCAACGAGCGGCACATCACGATGAATGAGGAGCTGATGCAAGAGTTTACGGAGACCATTGATATGCTGACCTCCCAGGGTATTCGGGTCATTCTTGTGAACACTCCTACGCTCGACTTGTTAAATGAATTTGAGCCAGACAAATTTGCCCAAATGGTGGCCTGGTATGAGAACTATGCTGCACAGAACGAGCTTATAGATTATTGGGATTTCAACCCCGAGTACGCCTCGCGCCATGATCTGATGCACGACCGGCTTCACCTCAATGTGCAAGGTCAGAAAGTGATTACCGATTCGCTTATCAAAATGTTGAAAGAATATGAGTAGATGGAAAGAAATCATACGCTTAGCTGCTTCGGCAGGACCTTGTGGTTGGTTGTTGTTAGCTAAGCCAGTTTTGTATTTGTTGACTGCCAGAAGCCGCGATTTGGATCAATATGCAACAGTTGATGCCTCTGCCGCGATTAATATTGCCTATACTTTTCTGTGTTTTTTAGCCGTTATTGTAGAGAGTTCAAAACGACATTCTGAATTCGGTTATGCAGTATTAAGTAAAACACCTATGTTTTGGTTCCTTATTTACACTATTTATGGATTCATAAGCATGGTGTGGAGTGTCAATTTGCAACTGACCGGTTATCGATCCTTTGAGTGTTTAACAATGATGTTGCTTATGTTGATGGTATGGCAACGCTTGTTTGCAAAGTATAATATGGGTAGAGTGATGGATTGGTGTATGCTATGGGTGGGGCTTCAAGTTGTTTGCCAAATAATATCTACATTACGCTGGACTACTAATCCGATAGACATTTTGGGCGCTTCTCAGTTCGTTGCAACCACCTTTTTCTTCATGGCTTTGTACTATTCTCCCAAGCGGTGGATACACTGGCTGATTATTGTGATGTCGATATTAAGTGGCAGTACTGTGGCCTATATAGGTATGGCTGTTGGTATGGTGAGCATATTCTGGACTAAGTCGAAATATAAAGTACCTGTTTATATCTTAGCATTAATAGCAGGCTTTTTTATTGCATATTATGGCCCTCAACAGTTTATCAAGGACACTGTTTTTTATGATAAGTCGGAAATATCTATCCACGCAACTTCGGGTCGCGATCAGGTTATGGAGACAGCTCTTCTTTCACTACAGGAGAATCCAATTGGCTATGGTTTCTTTGCTGGAGAGCCTTACATCCTCTACCAATATTATGCAGGTGCTATTAATGGCCATAATTCTTTCTTTAGTGCGGCAATGGGATTGGGATATGTGGGAATTATATTATTGCTTTTATTCTTTATAGGAATGTTCAGAATTACATTCAGCCGATGCATTCCCCGTAAGTATCGACAGTCATTGATAGGATGCTTCTTCGTGGGATTCCTCCATTGTATGGGCAATCCCGGAGTCGGTTCGCGCGTATATGGCGGTTGGATGCCGGTAATGTTACTATTCACCTTGATTTGTAGTTTTTATACATACAACAAGTATCATTTTAACAACAAACGAGTCATAATAAAAAGTAAACAAATATGAAACACGAATTGAGAATTACCTATGTTGCGAGGAGTTTTCTAGATTACCGTATTCCAGTCTATAAAGCTTTGGATGAGCTTACTAACCACAATTTTACCCTCATCTTCAATGCCGACATCATTCCTGAGCGTTGTACGAAAAAGGCTGTTGCTGCCTTAGGCGACCATGCCATTCCACTACGAGGTGAAAAGCGTTTTCTTTTCGGTAAAGACACGGAAATGGCCAATGAAAACGTTTCATTTCCTTACCATAAAGATTTGGTTAAAACCATTAGAAGGACAAACCCCGATGTCATCGTGTCGGATGGTTACATGAAATGGACTTATGGTAGTTTGATTGTACGTATGTTCAATACCAGAGGCATCAAACATGTGATGTGCTACGAGCGTACCAAGCATACCGAGCGCAATGCAGGATGGCTACGTAAGTTGACACGTAAAGTAGAGGGATGGTGGATTGATGCCATAGACTGCAATGGCCAACTCACCGAGGAGTATATGCGAAGTCTTGGTTATAAAAAGAAATTGACTTTTGGACATATGGTAGCCGATACCGAAGGCTTGAAAACAAGTGTGGCAAAGGTTTCTATAGAAGAAGCAAACAAACTGCACGATAAATTGGAGTGCAAACAGACTGTTTATTTATATGTCGGTCAATTGATACCAAGAAAAGGAATCGTTGAATTATTGAAAGGATGGAAGGCTGCTGACCTTCACGATGCAACACTCCTTTTGGTGGGAGATGGTAATCAACGAAAGGAAATAGAGAATTTAATCAAAACTGATAATATTCATGATGTGATTTTAGTTGGAAAGGTGGATTACGACAGCATAGCACCATATTATGCCATGGCAGATTGTTTCGTCATAGCTACATTGGAGGATAATTGGAGCCTTGTAGTGCCGGAGGCCATGTCGTGTGGGTTGCCTGTAATATGCTCCATTTACAATGGTTGCTGGCCTGAGTTGGTCAAGCCAGATAACGGCTGGACTTTCGACCCTTTGCAGGTGGAGTCGGTGGCTGGCGTGTTTAAAAAGAGCTTTACACGTCGTGACGAATTTGCAACGATGGGCGAAGCATCGCAACGCATTGTTGCAAGTCATACCCCAATGCATGCTGCACAAAGCATTATGGAAGCCTGTGAGTTTGTAACAAGGCAAAAGAAATAGTATATGAAAAATGGTTTGATTGTCAGAGTATTGCGTCTGCTACCCGACAAACTTTATCTGTCACTGAAGTATCGCAAGCACTTAGGGTGTTGGCCTAACTGGAAGAACCCGAAAACGTTTAGTGAGAAATTACAATGGCTGAAACTTTATGACCGTAGACCAGAATACACCCAGATGGTAGACAAATATGCGGTTAAGGATTATGTGGCTAATATAATAGGTAGTGAATATGTAATACCTACACTTGGCGTGTGGGATAAGCCAGAAGACATTGAGTGGGATAAATTGCCCAATCAGTTCGTTTTGAAAACAACTCACGGTGGTGGTAGCGAAGGGGTGGTAATTTGTCGCGACAAGGCCAATTTCAATAAAGAAAGTGCCATAGCAAAACTTAACGAAAGCCTTCGTACAGACCTCTATGAGATATGGCGCGAATGGCCCTACAAAAATGTTCCTAAACGTATCATTGCTGAGAAATACTTAGAGCCAAACTCTAACACTCACGATTTGGCTGATTACAAATATTTCTGTTTTAATGGTGAGCCCAAATACATTCAGGTTATCAGCGGTAGAGGGAAAAAAATGTGTATCGATTTCTTTGATTTAGAATGGAATCATCAGCCGTTTCATGAACCTAAAGATTATCCATTTGCAGAGGAAGAACCGACTAAGCCTATACAATTTGAGTTGATGGTGAGTTTATCAAGGAAGTTGTCTTCATACAAGCCCTTTTCTCGCATTGATTTCTATGAAGTGGGGAACAAAGTCTATTTCGGTGAGATAACCTTTTTCCCAACCAGTGGGATGGGGGGCTTTAACCCTACAGAGTGGGACTCGATATTCGGTGATCTTATTCAATTACCCAATAAATGAGAATCCTGTTCATACATAATTCCTATAGCGATAAAACTCCAACTGGTGAGGAACATGCCTCGCGGGAGCTGGCATCATTGCTTGAGGCGCACGGACATACTGTCAGCTGGATTAAGCGCAGTTCCGATGAGATACGGAGCGGTATAGGTCAGGTGAAAGCTTTTGTCACGGGTATATACAATCCCGCCAGTGCTAAGGCCTTAGCGAAAGCATTAGACGAATATCGGCCCGATGTGGTGCAGGTGCAAAACTTGTACCCACTTATTTCCTCATCCATTTTTAAACCGCTGAAAAAGAGAGGGATTCCTGTAGTAATGCGCTGCCCCAATTACCGGCTCTTTTGCCCTAACGGGTTGTGTTTGGATATGAAAGGGCAGGTGTGCGAAAAATGTTGGGGCAAAGGCCACGAATGGTGGTGCGTGAAGGGCAATTGTGAGGGCGGATTTTTCAAAAGCCTCGGCTATGCTGCCCGCAACGCTTATGCCCGAAAGACACATAACATCTTGAACGGCGTGGACGTGTTTATTGTTCAGTCAGAGTTCCAAAAACGTAAGTTTATGGGGCAAGGCATACCTGAAGGTAGAATTGGTATTTTGCCAGGTATATCTCCAGATGTTAGGCAACCTGATAACGATATGATGGGTCATTGGGTGAGTTTTGTGGGCAGGGTAAGTGCCGAAAAAGGCATCTATGAGTTCATCGAGGCCGCTAAAAAGAATCCAACCATTTCATTCAAGGTTGCAGGGAACTTTGATAAGAAGTTCTCTTTACCGAAAGACCTTCCTGCCAATGTGGAGTTTGTTGGTTTCTTAAAAGGCGATGCTCTGAACGAGTTTTATCTGAGGTCGCGAATTATTGTGGTGCCGAGCAAGTGGTACGAGGGCTTCCCTAATGTTATTCTCCGAGCCATGATGCTCGGACGGCCTGTCATCACCACTAATATCGGAGCAATGCAAAGTATCGTAGTGACTGGCAAAGATGGCATTCTCGTGGATCCGGGAGATGTAGACAGCCTTTCACAAACCATTGCTAACCTTTACCCTGACATTGAGAGATGCAAGCAATATGGTCAGGCAGGTCGCCGCAAGGCTGAGACACTCTATTCTCGAGAACAGATCTACGACGAATTGATGAAGATATACGAACAAGCAATATTAAACAATCAAGCATGACCAACAATTCAGTTGACTTATCCATCGTGATTCCCGTCTATAATGCCATGCCTTTGTTGCAGCGTACATTGGACTCTGTTTTCGGACAGCACACCAGTTATTCCTTTGAAGTGATTATGGTGGACGATGGCAGTAGTGATAATAGTGTGGAATACATCAAAAGCAGGCCCGAAGAGAATATCGTATTATTGCAACAGGAAAATGCAGGCCCTGCAACTGCCCGCAACCGAGGTGTGAATGTTGCTCGAGGTAGGTATTGTGCATATCTTGATGCTGACGATTACTGGATGGATGGTTTTATTGAACAGACGGTTTCATTTCTTGATACCAACAAGAAATGTGTGGCTGTGAGTGTAGGACAACGGCATCTTACAGTCTCGGGTGAAGGTGTCAAGCCTTCTTGTATTAATGAATACAATCATCCTTTTGTTCTTGGCGATTTTTGGTCTTTCTGGGCACAATATATGCATGTTTGCACGGGCAGTGCTGTAATTAGAACCGAAGTGTTGCGGAATACGGGAGGGCAGCGTTCTGATTTGCGTGTGACCGAAGATTTGGAGTTTTGGGCTTTGATTGCCACATACGGGAAATGGGGTTTCATACCAGAAGTTTTGTTTGTGAGCGATGGAACTGGCTTGGTGACAGATCGAGAGTCTTGGATTCGCAAAATGTCCGTGCGGTGGAACTATGCTCCATCGGTGGAAGATTGGCAGCATCGTATTGTGGAGCGGTTGAAGGAACAATCACCAGAACTGCCACAAGGTTTTTTATCCGCACGGGGAAAGGTTGCAGAAACGCTGATTTATTGTCAGATGATTTCGGAACGGTACTCTCTTTCAAAAACGGAGGTTTTGGAGTATGGCGACAGTTTCAATAAAGGATCTATGACAACCGTAATGCGGCTATGCCGACATTCTAGCGTCTTATGGTGGATGTTGTGTAAAATGTTGAAATGGCGTGAATATCACAGATACCTAAAATCTGCAACTAATTGACCCGCGGACTATGTATGAGATATTGAAATTTTAATAAGAGTTATGATATGGACAAAGCACAATTAAAAAAAATTTTCGCTGAGGTTGCACCTGATTTAAGCAGGAAATATAAACGATATGTAGAAAAACGCAAATTTCAGGATCCGCGACGTCAAGCCATTGCAGAAAAATTTCTGCTGACTGCTGAGCAAAAGGCGCAAGTAGATTGTTTTTTTATGACCAATTATGGAGAAAAGATAAACTATGTATGGCATCAGAATTTTGCTGCCCATGCCGGACGATTTGACTATCGTTTTTTTCCAGAGTTGTTGTACATACCAGAGTTTGAAGCCTATCAGAACAACCGAAAAGAAGCAATAGCGGCATTCGGAGATAAGAATTTGTTACCTATTATAGCACAGGCTGTGGGCGTAAAGATGCCGCAAACAATTGTGTCGTGTACGCACGGTGTGTTCCGTGATTGTGAGAATCACATCATTACTCCTGCAATGGCAGAAGAATTGGTGAAGCATGAAAGTGTTGGTTTTGTGAAGCCAACAGTTGATAGTTGTTCTGGTGAGGATTGCAGAATAATACACAAAGATGATAATTTAACTTTTTATCGAAATAAATTGATTATTAATGATATAAATGGAATTAGGGGGGGCAATTATAAACAAGACTTTGTGGTTCAGCGATTATTGGTGTGCCACGAAACGATTCGGGCCTTGTATGCAGGCAGTGTAAATAGTTTCAGGGTAATTACTTATCTTTGGAAGGGCCAAGTGGAAGTGATGCCCCTTATTATCAGAATAGGTCAAGGAGGTCATTATTTAGACAATGCCCATCAAGGCGGAATGTTCTGCGCTGTTTATGATGATGGTACAATGGGCAATCATGCTGTGACGGAATTCAATGACCAATTTAAGGAACATCCTGATACGCATATTGTTTTTGCTACACATCGTATAGCCCATATCAATAAGGTAATAACTGCTGCGAAGCGAATGCATGCTGCTATACCGCAACTTGGCGTAGTAAACTGGGATTTTACAGTGGATGAAGGTGGCGAACCGGTATTAATAGAAGCGAACTGTGCTAACGGTAGCGTATGGCTACCACAAATGGCTCACGGTGTTGGAGCTTTCGGAGAACGAACTGCTGAGGTGTTGCAATGGTTACGATTTATGAAACGGCTAAAACCTGGCGAGCGTGAACGATTTGTTGGTGGATGGATGGAATGAATGTTTTGTGTCAGTTTTAACATTATACTCACCATAGAAAGTACTATATATAGAAAAGTGGTCACAAAGTGGATAAAGAGTTCGTAATACGCATAACAAATACAAATGAACACCTATTTCAATATCAATTACGAGTTTGATAAAAAGGAGGTTCATCGTACAATCGAGTCGACGCAGAAGGGCTATATCTGTGTGGCTGACGGAGTGGTGATGAACACGGCGAACCGCGACCCGGAGTATATGAAGGCTGTGAACGGGAGTATGTTCTCGATTTGCGACAGTATCTGGGTGCCGGTATATTTGAGGTGTATCTACGGGTTGAAGTATAAGCAGTACTGCGGGGCTGAGATCTTCAAGGATATTGTGTCGTCGCGTAAATACAAGATGATATTTATGGGGACAAATAAGGAGATATTAGACGGCATGAAAAGAGAACTGTTGAAGATGAACCCTGACGTGGGGGAAATGCAGTTTGTGGAATTGCCGTTTAGAGAGGTGGAAGAGTTTGACTACCAGGAGATTGCAAATATGGTGAATGAGGATGGGGCAAAGGTGATTTGGGTGGCATTGGGTGCACCAAAGCAGGAACGGTTTATGAACATGCTGCTGCCGTATTTGACTTTTGGAGTAATGATAGGTGTGGGTGCGGTATTTAAGTTCTATAGCGGAACTGCTGAAAGCCGTTGTCCATCGTGGATGCACAAGGCGCATATGGAGTTTGTGTACAGGATCTTCCAAGACCCGAAGAAGCAGCTGAATCGCTGCTTCTGGATTATAAGAACACTTCCGGGTTTGTATCTTGACGAACTAAAACGCGCAAAGGCTGCGAAGAAGAAAGCGGCGGAGAGCTAATGACACAATGGTGCCAGGCACTGTCGTGCCGTTGATTGAACAAGTCCCGCAGAAAGTGCAGAAAGATTAATGTCACACAGATCTCACTGATCTCACAGATATGGCAGTAGCGCTGCTACTGGTGGAGTCCTTCAGCAGGAGATTGATAATCTGCCGTTGCAGAAATCTGTCAGAAATAAAATACGTATTGGCTCCAAGAGTCAAAAGGGCATCCAATAGCAGTATTCTATAGTTGGAATAACAGGATTAGGTATTTCAAGAAATCCACTGATTTTAAAAGACGAGTGAAAGATTTTAATAATTTGCCTGTTCCTCATAATTCAGTTGCAGAAGAATGGTATTAAGATGGGACTCAGTACAGGCCTGATGATATTCAGGAGATAGAACTAAATGTGTGGTTTGATCTATGGAATCGAGAAGAAAACGGATGGTGTTATGAGTACTGCCTTGTGTCACCTAGATATAATACTGTGCTCAGTATAGTTTGGGAGGATTGAGAATGCTATGGTAAAAGAATAATTAGAGAAAGCACTACGTGGTTATTACCGAACAGGTTGTTTCCACATGACACAGTAGGGTTCAGAGGCACTAATGTGACAAAGTGTGGCTACTTGGCGCCACAGCAAAGGATATGGGACACAAAAATCAGGGGACGGTTCTTAGATCCGTTCTGTATTAAGGGATAAAAGTCATAAAAGGTGCTAGAGGGTCAGTGATACCTCTTTTGATATTGCTCCGCGAGTAATATACCAAAAAACCAGAATTAATAACTATCAAGAATTAGAGAATATGATTACAGTCAAGGATTTATATGATATTGTGGGTAACAAGATTGCGAATGAGACGCAGAAGGCAATTATTCGGAATAACTTCCCACCACAGATTGCAGAACGGATGTGTGCGGCCATCGACGGACATGAAAAAGCTGCACACTTCCAACGCCTCCTTCAGGAATATAACGAATGGCTCATAAACCAACAGCGGCAGCAGGCAATGGTGCAGCAGTTTTTGAGGGAGTATTATTCTTCGAAGTAAGAAACGGGAGGTATGTATGGCATCTGCAAATTATGACATGGCTTGGAAGTTATGGCATGATTTTCACGATGAGGTGAAGTATCGCCATAGGTTTTTTCCATCTCACCATGTGCTGGACAAACTGGCTGAAATAGCTAAGCTACACGAGTTGGCTATCGCTCCAGGAGCAATCTATTATAGAGCAAGGATAATAGATGACATAGCCGCCAAAACTGAACACATGGTGGCAAAATGTTATGGTCTGGGTTGCTCGGAGGAAGATGGCAGATGGTATAGAAATAAAGCAAATAAGTTCAGGGGCCTGTCGAAAGAGGGCTCTTATGTGCCACCTGATCCTGATTTGATACGAGATGGTCGTTCTAATGCGAAATTCATTCGATTCTTGTACATGGCTGAGAGTCCTACAACGGCGGTATTTGAGGTGCGCCCCCTTTTGTTTTGTGCAATTAATGTAGCGGGTATTGAGGCGAAGGAACCGCTGAGGATAGCAAATATTGCAGTAGATATTGACATGAATCCCAAGAGGGAGAAGACTGTGGATGAATGGTTGCTCTGTTTTATTCAATCGGCATTCTCTTCTCCCACAAATAACCCCGATAAGTATATTGTATCACAAATTATCGCGGAATATCTAAGTCATCTGGGATATGATGGAATACGGTATGGAAGTTCTTTGCATAGAGGCGGATATAATCTGACGGTATTTGATGTTTCAAAGTGCGAGGCGGTTTTCTCAACTGACCTTCGACTTGAAGACATGAAGATTTCTCTAAGACCGGCTATAGGTGCGGAGAATATTGATGGGCGGTTTGAGTACATCAAAGATAATGTTCCCATGCGGTTGGATAGGAAAAAAATGTGCCTAGTTGAGGCTGAGGTGTGATTAATAAAAATTAAAATGTTTCTATTACATCCAACCCATAAAAAGTACATAAAACTTCTTAGAGATAGAGTTAAATCTGGGAATCCTGTCATTATGACCAAGAAAGACAGGGCAGATTTCTTAAAGCTTTTTAGAACAACAAAACAAAGATTGCCACGTCACCAGGGCCTGTATCGAATAACATTGAATGCTATAAAGCGGTCGCCAGAGGATATAAATTCTGAAGAGATATTTGTAGTTCTTGATAATAGAGCTATATCTGTCATCGAAAGGACTTTGGCAAAAGCAGAATGGAAGAGTTTAGGTGTTACACTCCAAAGTGCGTATTTAATTCCTCTTTTGAGAGCGCTGATTAAAAGAATGGGCAGAAGCAAGAACGGCAAATCGTTATTATGAACGATTTTATAGATATTAAAGTTGCCAAGTCTACTAAGAGTACAGGAAGAAGTATAGCAACGCAGGAATCACAGAATGTAGCTGCATGGCAGTGGACTTACGGAACTTTTGCCTGACATATTTCGGAAAAGGTGTCGAGAAAAAACTATGGCAGGGAAGATTGTAGCCGTAGGTATGGTCAGAACCATGATAAAAGGGTAAAATGAAAATATCTATTACAACAGCCACGTTTAACAGTGGCGCGACTGTTCGTGATACGATTGAAAGTGTGATGAGGCAAACGCACTAGGACTGGGAGTTGATCTTCAAGGATGGATGCTCGAAGGAAAATACGCTGGAGATATACTGCAGCTATGAGCCGCAATGTGCGGGGCGTATGCGAATCATCTCCAGTCCTGATAAGGGTATCTATGATGCTATGAACCAGGGCTTTGAGGCGGCCACGGGTGATGTGGTGGGGTTGCTGAATTCGGACGATTTCTACACGAGCGACGATGTGCTGGCGGTCATCTCTGATGCGTTTGAGAAGGACGGGAAGCTGGATGCGGTGTATGGGGATATCCACTATGTGAATGATGGGGATCTGGACAAGTGCGTAAGGTATTATTCATCGGAGCATTTTGCGAGGAGTCGCATGATGTATGGCTATATGCCGGCGCATCCGAGTTTCTATTGTTGGAGGGCGGTGTATCAGAAATACGGGTTGTTTGACACGAGCTTTAAAGTGGCGGCGGACTTCGAACAGCTGCTGAGGCTGATATATATCCATAACATCAAGATGCAGTATATCAACAAGGACTGTGTGACCATGCGTACGGGCGGGGCCTCTACATCTGGCATGAAAGCCAGGCGGACCATCATGAAGGAGCACCTGCGGGCGTTCAAGAAAAACGGCATCAGAAATAATGCCTTCCGCCTGTCGCTGCGCTACGTCGACAAGCTGATGGAGTACTTTATATCTGCGCCAAAGGCCGGGAAGTGATTTTGTAACAGCGGGGCGGGACTTTTGATATACGGAACACAAAGACACGAAGACACAAAGTTTTTAAGCTCACGCAGAGCTCGGGGATCTCACAGATAGGCAGCAGCTTCGCTCCTGCTGCAGTCCTTCAGCAGGAAATCGATAATCTACCGTTGCAGAAATCTGTCAGAAATAAAACTCCAGATAGGAGTCTTTGCAGATGAGGGCATAATTATCATATTGCAAACAGAGTCTTGAAAGAGATGCGTAAGCAGATTTTAAGTTAAATGGAACAGAAGTTAGCATAAAGATGAGTTTCCGACCATATATCATACAGGTAAGTGGTAATGTTGTTGCCAAAGAAGGTAAGAACTATACACAGAACTATGTGGCAAGTGCTTGCTCAGAAGGTGACATTGAGCAAACACCCTTCGTTTATTCAGAGGATAAACACTCGATAATTGGTGATGTATTCTTTGATAAAAAACTTCGTGCAGTACCTTATGCGCTTTATGTTGCCAATGGTTCTGTTGGTATTCAGGAAGGCGCAGGTCCTGATGTTGATTTATCATGCTATCCTGGCTTCTATCCTGCTTTTGCCTACTTCTACGAGTA
>Ga0310786_10005553_pt1 | contig 17065 bp, 23 predicted proteins | sample AusTroGonzalo_MG_FD_203881 | JGI IMG/M metagenome (GOLD analysis project Ga0310786, IMG submission 203881) | Bovine rumen microbial communities from tropical cattle in Woodstock, Queensland, Australia - Gonzalo_03 (v2) (version 2) | ecosystem: Host-associated > Mammals > Digestive system >... | reverse complement strand
ATTTGGGAATAAAAGGCTTTGAATAAAAAAGACCCGCCCCGAGGTCAGGGTTGACGCGGATTTCGGGCGTTTAAGGCCGTTTTCGTTGGTTCTAAGCGCATTTCAAAAGTTGTTTATGTATCCCTTTGCCTCCGATGTGCCTCGCGTCGTGGCCTATGTGGTGGCGTTTGGTGGCATCGCTTTGTTGATGACTTTCCGCAGTGCCTCGCCGTAGGTAACGCCGTGGTTCTCGTAGCTCATAATCAGGTCGTACCACTTGGGCCAAAGCCTTCGCATGGTGTCGATGCCAGCCGTCGAGAGGTGGGCACCGAAGCCACAACCCATGCAACCAGTTCGCATCGCTCCCTTGTCGTAGATGTCGGGCAGCGCGAGCCGTCGGTCACGGATGTATGCCCAAACGTCTTCATCGTTCCAGATGGCGAGCGGCATACTTCGCGGATGGTTCTTGCCTGACACCTCGAACACGTTGCAACCACCTTGCTGAATGTAACCCATCGTGCGCTGATAGCTTTCGCTTGCCAGCAGTCCGATGTATGGGTGCCGACCCGTGCGCTTGTCGTAGGCTTGTGCCGGTTGGTGTTTCAGCCAGAAGCAACAGCGTGCGCTCACGTCGTATGGTTCGTTGAGCAGGTACATCCATCGCTCAGGTATGCAATGCGGATTTGAACGGATGAGTTTCTGTCGGCTCGACTGGCAGTAAGGGTTGCGACGCACACACTCGATGTCGTGGCTCACCTTCTTGCTGACCAATGGAAAGCCGCATTCGGCGAACACCTGGCGCAACGTCTTCACGGGTCGGATGATCTCGATGTTGTGGTCGGCTTGCATCTGCCTCACGAATCGGCAGACACTTGGCGACTCGCATCCCGTCTGGATGAATACGCATTGCACTTGCGGCAGCACCAACTCCACGAGTGACAGCATCACGCATGAGTCTTTGCCACCGCTGAAGCTGACATACACCTTGCCCTCGAACCATGAGGCAAACGCCTCGATCACTCCGAGCGAGTGGTCAATCTTCTGTGCCAACGTCCACGCTTGGCGTGTCCTGAGTGTCTGTAGGTCCATTGTTAGTGAATCGGTTTAGTATGTTCGACTTCCAATCCTTATGCTGTTGCTCGATCTTCTCTTTGAACTCCTCGCGTGTCACCCAACCGTACTTTGTCCGACGGATGCCCTTTTTCACCAGTGGCCGCGCCTCGCATTTGCCGCCGCTCACCTCGCTCACCCAATCCTGAAGGCTTCGCGTCTGGTCGTTCTCCACCTTCGGCATTGTCTTCACCATCTGCCCCTCGTGGCTGTTCATCTGTCGGTGAATCTCGATGTGGCACGGCACACACAGTGCGATCACATTCTTCTCGTCGAAGCACCGCTCACGCATTGCCGCCTTCACGTCTTCCGGCAGTTCCTCGCCCGGCTGGTAGTATCGGCCCACACCCTCGACGGGCTTCAGGTGATGCACGTCAACTGAGCTTCGGATGATGCCGTCTTTCTCGCACATCTGACAAAGCGGGTGCTTTCTCAGCGTCCGTGCCCTCAGTCCGTTCACCCCTTGCCAGTCCTGCGTGTTCAACAGACTCACATAGTATATATGTTTCGGGTTGCGGTTCTCCCCTCGTTGTCTTGTGTAACTCATAATTCAGTTGTCAAATAATCTTTGATAGCTCGTGCCTTCACGTTCGCAGGGTCAAAGCTCCGCATCTCCTCATGAATCTTGTGGTGACACTCGTCGCACAGACTCATCAGGTTCGCGGGATTGAACGCCAGCCGCCGCATCTCCTCCATCGTCGCCGCTGTTTCAATCGGCGTGATGTGATGCACGCAATGCGCAGACCTTATCCAACCGCCAGCCACGCCCGCCGCCCTGCCGTCAGCCAGACACTTCTCGCACAGCGGTTGCGCCCTCAGCTTCGCCCGCCTCAGTTCCTTCCACTCCCGGCTGTTATAGATCGTCGCCTTGTCCTTCGCCTGCTGTGCGTTCTTGCATCGCCACGGCAGTCGCTTCTTATGTTCCATTATATCGTTTCCTCAATCCAAAGCCTGACAAGTTCGCGCATGTCGTCGTAGGTGATTGGCAGCTGTCTGTGGAATCCCTCAGCATCAGTCACCGTCACAAGCCATGTGTTATGCGCTTTCTTATCTTGTTTCAGTGTTACCATTCTACTCCAAAGGGTCTGAATCCTAAATCATAGAGTTTCTTCTCCAGTTCGGGGTTTGGCTTGCTGGGCTTGCGTGGTTCCGCACACTTGAACTCTTCTTCATCTGGTATCATGGTGCAAGCCCTCCATCTCGTCAAGTTGCTCCGTACCCAGGTCGCGTTCGAAGTCCTCAAAGACGATCTGCTGCGGCATAGTATCTGGATCATAATGCTTTTTGCGTCGCGTTCGTGCTCCATATACCATCGCCCGTCCGTTGCTCATAATGTTGTCTGCCTGTTGGATTTCCTGACGGTTCGCCTCGTCGAGATCGACGATCACCTGTGCATCTGTGAGCAACACCAACAGCTCCAATATCGACTCCGACTCGTGTATCTCGCACAGCCTTTTGAGCCGCTTATATACGCCTGGGGCGCACACCTCGATGATGCGTTCGATGATGTCATCCACGCACTCCGTCTCCGTCCACGCTCCCATAAACGGCTTGTTGACCATCACAGCCCCGAACCCTCTGCGCCCTGGCTGCTGAAGGATCAGTATCTCCTGCGCTATCTCGGTGTCGGCGGTCGGGTCGCAACTGTTGTAGGCATCCTTCCAACCTGGCTCCAGGTGGAACAGTGTGAGAAGTCGGTTAATCTCATCGCTCAGGTTGTACTCGCCAGATGCTGTGCGGATAAGGAATTGACACACCAGTTGGATGAGTCCGTAGGTTGTAGTGCCTCTGTTTCGTGCGATGCGGTTCAGCCGTTCAGCCGCCTTGGTCGATACCTTGGTCTGAAGCAGCTCGTAGCCTTCTTTCTTTTCTTCACTCATTTTTCTATCTGTAGGTTTAGTTTATCAATCAATGGTGCCGCTTGCGGTATGGCCACTTTTATATCTGCGATACTTGTCAGCGGTTTGGAGTTATTAAGCATTCGGATCACCACATCTGCGATGTCGGCCTTGTCGCCGTCTTCCTCGCGCCACCAATCTTTGACTGGTGTTGTGTCTATACTGAGGCGGTCGTAGTGCATCTGCTCGGCTTTGATTTTCCATTTGTCGATGCCGTCGCGGTCAGGATAGAGGATGATGTGGCGACCTTGGTCAATCAGCGGCTTCAAGCGTTCACGGGTGATCATCTCCAAGCCACCACACGCCATCCAAAGCTGTTGGTCATGGTTCCCGTAAGCAATCGCCATCAGCAGAGCGGTCTTTTCGCTCTCCACCAGTTTAATGGTGGCGTGTCGGTAGCGATTCAACAGGTGCATACCGAAGAAGGTGATGTGCGGCTCCTCACGGTCGGGGTTGTAGATGTCGGGGTATGGGTAGGGCGGTTCGTCGGTCCATTCGTGGCGTTCAGCATCCCAATGCTTACTGAGCACCGAGTGAATGAAGTCGAAACTCCACGATGCTTGTTTATCGCGGTGTCCGTCCGTGCGATACTTCATCATCTTACCTGTGCGCACCTTTCCGCTCTCGTCGATCTGCCAGAAGATGGTGTGACCATTCTTGCCGTGGCCCACATGATAATCTGTCAGCATCTGCTCAACCCTTGCGCGTTGCACATAGTCCCAATGGATGCCTTTGCGAATCCATGTCACCAGGTTGTCTGTCGAGAGGTCAATCTGTGTGCGCTTTACCATCGGCAATGGCAATTCAAGAGTCGGCATCGGTGGTGGTGCTGGCTTTGGTGTATAGGTCCAATCCACGTCCACATTATCCACGTCGATATGGTACTTCTTACCGAGCCAGCGGATAGCGTCAGGATAGGATAGTTTCTCATGCTCCATCAGGAACTCCACCACGCCACCCTTCGCGCCACAGCTGAAACATTTGTAACAGTTTCCCTTTGGATAGACGATGAAGGAACCGAGCGATCGGTCGCTGTGGAAGGGGCACAGAGCCTTGTATCTGACTCCAGTCTTCTTCAGTCCGGCGCGGTTGCCTGAGCCATAACTTCCGAGGCAGTCCTGAATCACCTCCTCGATCTTCGCCGTATCAAGAATCTTGTCGATAATCTGCTTGTCGATTTTAGGCATAGTCTTCGATAAAAATAATATTGTAAAGCCAAACGCATATGCGTGCGCGTGGCGCGTGGTGGTGTCTCGTGCCCCAGCCGCGCCTCTATGCGGCGGCAGGGGGCTCGTGACCTCACGCCCCATTGGGTCACCGTTCTGTATCCCTTTAGGGATACAATTAGCATTGGGTCACCGTTTTAGAATGGCATGTCATCAGGTGGTTGCAACATGTAGTAGCCATTCTGCTTGATGGTCGATTCTTCCAGATAACCCATGTTGATAGCTGCCATCAGATCGGCTTGCTGTCTGTCTTTGTTCTTCTGACCGCCAATCTCGCCGAAGATGGTCTTCTTTACATCAGCGCGAGTCATCGGCCATTCATACATATCTTTTGCCTGCTCAATCCAACCACGAATGACTGTCACATCGTCGCAGGTGACTTGCTCCTTTGATTTCGATGGCATATTCGTGCCGCTGTTCGTGATACGTGGAATACCAAGGTTACCAGCATCGTCAGTAATCTCAAACTTCCAGTCGTCGAGGTCTTTGTCTCGCGCATCCTGTTGCTTGACGGTGAAGGTCACGCCGTTAGCGGTCTTTGTTTTGATACTCACCAGCGTGTCGCTCACCTTGTTGCCAAGTTCCGTACCGATCCATCCACGCATCTTTGCATCTTCCACTTCATTGTTCCTCGATGGGTTCTGGTGTAATGCAAGCCATATCGACAGGTTTCGTTCTTCAGCGATGCTACCAAAGTAATCGAGAATAGTCGTGCCTGCTTCTTCATCGTTGATGGATGATACCAAGTCACGCAAGCCGTCGATGAACACCACATCGGGCTGAATAATCTCGATGGCGGTCTTGATGATTTCAAAGCGTTGCAAGTACGGTCGCTTGTCATCGTTCCTTGGCATGTTCTTCAGCCACAGCACGGCGAACCTGTCTTCAGGGAATGGCGCATTCATATCGACATCGCAAAGCCAGTGGACGCGCCTCATGACCTTCGCACTCGATAGCCGCTCCATCTCTGTGTCGATATAGAGTGCTCGAGGTTTGTGACCAAGAAACTCTATGGTGCGCTCAGGCACTCGCAGACCTGGAAGATACTGTTGCACCCGTTCGCACCCGTCGCCAACGATAGCGGCTATCAGTTCAGTGAAAACGAATGATTTTCCGTTCTTCTTCTGACCTGACATGGCTCCCATGCCACCAATCTTCGAGAACGGCACACCATTGTATTCTAACATGTAGTATGGCTCTGGGTAGTTCTCACGCGGATCGAGCAGATAGGGCCGTATGCGTTGCCACGCCAATTCTTCAGGTGTCGCAGTTTGTGGTAAATTGTTACTCTCTTCGTTCATAGTTCCTTATTGATTTCTCTCAGTGTTTCGGCCTTCACCTCGGCTATCTCGCGCTGCACCTTCTTCACAAAGCCTTTCGTGGCGAATATCTCATTGAAGTCGTCAACGGCTCCTGATGCCGACGAGTAGAGCAGTTCGGGGTCGAGCCATGCTTCCATCAGCTGTTGCAGGCCAAGGTCGATGTTCCGCTCTTCCACGTCCGACAGCTTGATGGGCTCGGTCTCGGGTGCCAACAGCATCATGGCTCGCATCCAGTCTTTTGAGATGGTCTTCAGTGAGAATTGACTGAATACTTCGTCGAGCACGTTGCGATGGAGTTCCAGCCCGTTCTCGCACTCTTTCATCGCGCTTTCATACATGGCTCCTGCGAGGTCGAGCGCGGCCTGTGCGGTCATCACCCAGGCGACATGCTCAGCGTCCTTTACATCGTGCTGAATGAGGCTCACTCGGTACTTATTCCAAAGCGAGGTGATCAACGGTTTGGTGCGCTCATAAGCCACACCACCAACACCCTTCCAAAACTCGTAGTATTCGGCATCGCTGATGTTGCCATACTTACGGCGCACGTCGTCGCTCATATCGGCGACATGGAACATACGGTTTGTCTGGGTGGTCAGCAGGTTGCGCTCGTAGAGTTTGAAATCGTTGACCGATTTCTTGAAGTACCAGCCGACTTTGTGACCGCCTGGCAGACTCTTATGAAAGGCGCGACATCGCTTGGCATGGTCGTAGCTGTGCATCATCACCAGCCATGCAGCATTATTACCAACACCACAGACGAGCTTGAAGATGGCAGCAGCATTGCCGACGGCTTTCACTATCTCTTCGTAGATCATACGCTCTCAGAATTGAGAGTGGCGACCTCTATCGGCCACCACTCGCAGAAATAGTCATCAGAATGGCAGGTCATCGGCATTTCCTCCTCCTTGGTTTATTGGGTTTCCATTCTCATCCACATGTGGCGGGAATGGTGCCGCCTGTTGGCCTTGCAACTGCGCTGCGGTCTGTTGTGTCACCGTCTGACCGTTCGTCTGCTGTGCGGGCTGATTCTGCGCCTTGCGGACGCTCTCGATCTTGTAGAGCCGGATGTCATTGATGATCATTGTCTTACCATCCTTCGTGTACTCACGAGTCTTGTGCCCGAATCCACAAATCACCTCCATACCTTCCTGGAGATTATCGATGACCTTGGTGTCGAAGGTCTCCAGCATCACGCTATCGGCATAACGGTCTGATGGGTTCTCGAAATACTCAAAAATAAAAGGCAGCGATTTCCATGCGTTGCCTGTTCTCTGGCTAACCCCTTCTCGGATGGGCAGCAGCTTTGCGATTCTTCCTGTAAATTCCATTGATATACTGATTAAATACGTTTATACTATAAAGTGTGATACCTTTTTTACTATAAAGGTCACTACCCTTTTTATTATAAAGGGTTAGAGCCCACTCACCAGGTGAGCCAACAGCCCACCGATATACAACACACTGATAAATGCGATGCCAAGAACGGCACCGAAGCCAATCTGACGAAGGATGTACTTTACCTCCTGATTGTCAATAGTCTGATTCTGTTTCATGATTCTGAAGTTTTAGAGTTATTCTTGTTGCCGTGGGCGGACTCGAACCGCCGACCTCTCTCAGTATGTAGGACGAATCCTACAAGTGAGCCTCGTTGACCATCTGAACTACACGGCAATATTAAAAGCCCGCACGATTGCTCGCACGGGCACTATCTCAATCATTAATATAATCTTGATAAATAACATATCTTCGACACTCTCAATTTCTGCTACGTGCTTGTTTTGATTTGAATCGCACTGCCAAGCATGGCTACTTTCTACATCTGTGACACGTCACAACAGGCCTCCATTGTCCCCAAACCTTTCGGTGCTGTCAGCCCGTCAATCACTGATGGTGCTGCTGGTACGGTTACGCTTGCATCGCGCATTGCCTCTCGTCCGGCTATTTATTTGTTTCGGGATGTCCAACCTTTGAAACAATATCTCCAGTCTTTCATCATGATGGGCCAGTGGTCTGCTCGCTTGCAGGTTAGCTTCCCCGTGCCGTTTCTGAGTACCTCTGAGATTTCATCTCGTAACTCCCTTGCGGGTGCCTCTGTTATGTTTGGGTGAGAGGGTGGACTCGAACCACCGCAAGCCAGAGAATTACAGACCTTACGCAGCCTACATGCGCCACAGCCGCAATGTCAAACTCTGCTGCTCTACCAACTGAGCTACTCCCACCAATGTCTTATCCTGATGATTGATTTCGTAGTTTCTTCGTAAAACCTGCGGGCCTCGCGGATGGCAGGGGATAATAGTAAAACTTCATTATTAATCCGAATGGGAGGTCACCGCGCTCGGTGCCAAATAGTCAAATTTGTGTCTAACTTAAAAAATCTCGATATATGAATTAACTGTAATATTTGGTCTTCTGTACAACCAGCGAACCATCACGGCGGGCTGGGGTTTGGTTAATCTGTGATTAAAAAAGCCTATGTTCAAACACATATTACTGTTGACCTAAAGTTCCTTGATTGTTCCATCCTGAATCATGCGGGCGATCTTGTGCTGCGGATATGCCCAGCGGCTTGTCTTCATACCGTCGTCCATCACCTCGGCACGCTGACGTGGCAGGCGGTCGCCATAAGCCTTCAGCCAACCTTTGCTGAACATCTGGAACTGCTCACACAGCTCGTCGCCGCTGATCCACTTCTCATTGGCAACCTCCAGAATCTCAGTCATCGACTTCCTGACCTCTGCCACAATCTCAGCACGCAATGTCCTATCCATTACTTTATACGCTTAAAAGCAATCGTCAGCGGCTCAGCCACCTTGATACGCTCAAACTCATAATGGTCGTACTTCTTCACATCCTGGGCAGCAACACGCGCACACTCAATCGCCCGCTCGTCGGGCAATGTGAACACGCCAGTCTCGCCAACTTTCAGCTGCTTCCAGTCGTCTCTTCCTACTTTTTCCTTAACCATAAAATTTTTAATTTTACTTAAATGTTTACTTACTTTGTTACAACTTGGCAAGAAATTCCGTATATTTGCAACCCACTACCTTTCCAAAAGTGGTGCAAACAGGCGGTTCGCCGCTTCGCTAAGACGGGCTACCCGTCAGACGGATATTTCTTTGCCTCGTTGTTTGTTTACTTACTTACTTTCGGGTGCAAATATACAAACTTTTCCCGAACGCCGTGATTATTTATGGTGTTTTGTGGTTAAATTTAAGGTTATTTAAGATTAAACGTGGTTATTTGTGCTAAATGAAGCCTAAGAATGAACTTTTCATGGATGCCATCGAGTGGCTGATTGACAATGGACTCGCAGAGAACCAGGGCGACATCGCCGTGAAAGCTGGTCTTGGTCCCAATCTTATCTCAAGGATCAAGAACGGGCACGTGAAATCGGTCAGCGACGATGCTGTCCGTGCGCTGTGCTCCAGATTCAAAGAGCTGAACATCGAATATCTGCGCGGAAAGAGTGATTGTATATCGCGTCAGCAGTTATCCGACATGAAAGCCGACAAAGCCATCAGAGAAGCTCAACAACTTCTTGATGCAAACCCACCGCATGAGCCTCGCCAGCACTCTGCAATGGATGACAGTTTCATGCTTGAGAAACAATTCCAAAAGGTGTACGATGGTATTGCAGGCCGTCATATCGAAGAATTAAAAGATCGCATCGAAGAGCAAAAACAGACAATTGCCAGTCAGCGTGATACCATCGAATACCTAAAACGTGAGAATGAATCGCTCCGTCAGCAGCTGAGCAAGTATCAGACAGACGAAATACTGAGCCATCATCCCTTCCCAATGGGGGTGGCTGAAAAAGACCAAATCCAACCAAATATATGATGGCTGTTTTCTATATAATAATGGTGTTAAGTATATCCGTAGCACTCCATCCGTTTCCCCATCTAATGTCATGGAAACGCATGTTGACCTACTATATATACAATGACCCCATGTATCACGCAGCAATCCCAAACGGATCACGGATGGAGAGGCGGGGTTGCTGCCTAAAAACGCGGCCACCGCCTAAATAAAAGGGATTGCGACCCTTGAATCGAAATAAAGGAAAATGCAAAATAAGTAAAAATCGGTATATTTCGGCTGAAATCTTTGCCAAGTGTTTCCCATAGTGGAAATGTGGCGGGGAAACGTAGCCAACAAATAAACAAGAATATGATAACAACTTCAATAGTTTGGGATCATCGTGGACGCACGAAAGCAGGCTGTGAAGGCCCGCTGGAAGTTCGTGTGACCGTGGATCGCAAACCTTATTATATCAATACAGGGATCAAAGTGCGAAAATCAGAGTTTAAGGCTGAAACTATCGTAAACCGTCCTGATGCTGATGCCTTACGCACACGCCTGAACATTTTATATAAAAAGATAGAGACAGAGATAAATGCCGCCATAGACGATGGCAGGCAGATAGACGTGGCTGACATCAAGCGTCGTGCCTGGATGCTGATTGCCGATGAGTCAAGCACGAGCTTCTTAGAATGGTGCCGTGATCAGATTGACCAACTGACTCATTCAGGAGGTACGATGCAGCACTACCAGACGATGTTAATACGACTGAATGACTTTAATACTATCCGGCGATGGAAAGACCTCACGGTGGAGAATATCTACAAGTGGGATGCTTACTTGCATAAGATTACTAAGCCTCAGTCGGATGCAGACATCAAAGCTGGCAAACCAGCAGAGCCAATCAGCGACGGTGCCATCTATAATTACCATAAATGTCTTAAAGCCTTACTCAATCGTGCCGTATTGTTTGGCAGGCTGAAGCAGAACCCATACGACCGCCTGAAGGGAAAGTTTAAGCGTGGCGACAGGGAGCGCATCGACTACCTGACGGATGAGGAAATGAAGGCTTTCGAGAGTCTGCACCCAGTTCAGGGCTCGAAGATGGCTATGGCGCGGGATTTGTTTGTGTTCCAGTTATATACTGGGCTTGCCTACTCTGATACGCAGACGTTTGACATCGGGGACTACAAACTAATCGACGGCGTTTGGAAGAATACGGGTGAAAGGATCAAGACGGGCGTGGCGTACACCTCGCAGCTGTTGCCGCCCGTGGTGGCTATCCTGGAGCGTTACAACTGGAAAGTGCCCCGCCTTGACAATTCCGACTACAACCTTTGCTTGAAGGCTCTCGGTATGGCCTGCGGCATAGAAAGACCTCTGCATAGTCACATGGCACGCCACACTTTCGCCACATGGATGCTGCGGCATGGTGTGCCCATCGAGCACGTATCAAAAATGCTCGGACATACCAACATCACCCAGACGCAACGGTATGCGAAGATCGTTGCCGCTGACATCCACGACGATTTCGAGCGCATTGCTGAAGAAATGAAAAATCAAGTTAAACCCTAAAATATTAAAACTATGACATTATTTCTATTTGCATTATTAATTGTGGGCGCGGCCCTTGCTTTTATTTATTTTGACTCACACAGAAGTGCTGCTGCGAAGTTACAGGAGCAAGACAACCGTGACGATGATCAACCGCTTGACATTGAAACGGAAATCCGACGCATTCAGGCTTGCATCCAGGCTGGTATCGTTGGCGATAAGTTTGTGCCTGGTGCGATTGCATCTGGTTCTTACACGGGGCCGTTGCCAGAGCGTCGTGCTGATGGAGGTTGGCTTTCGATCTACGACAACCTGCGCATCCTGAAGATTGCTGGCATTAACCACCGGCAAGGCATCAGCCGTTATGTCGGTCGCGTGGAGTGCGCCTTGGTGCCGGAGCCTGACAACGAGTATGATCCTGATGCCATCAAGATCGTGGCAGAAGACCGTCACCACCTCGGCTATATTTCAATCGGACAGACCGACCTCGTGTGTTCTCTGACTGCGAATGAATTTCCGTACCGTTGCACGGCTTTCATCGAACAGTGTGAGGACGAAGACGACGGCCATAAGTTCTTCACGGGATTTGTCTATATCCGTCGGCTCGATTGAAAAGGACAAAGGGCGGTGATGAGAGCCGCCCACTCCTTAAATATAAACTATCAAAAACAATGCAACTATGAAAAAGTTTCAATTAGGCTTGGCAGCAGCCTTGATGCTGACCGCGATTGCATGTACGAGTGAAGAACCGCAGGATGAAAAGCCGAGTGGCATGGAGAAGAAAACCATCACATTCACCTTTGGCGACACCTTCCAGATGAAAGCGATGACCCGCGCGGCCATCACCTCGCTCAGTCTCACCGACCTGTGGATGTTTGATTATGTGGGCGATGAGTTGCAGCAGACCATCCATCAGTCGAGTACGGATGAAGGCTTTGGAGCAATATCCGCCTCAATGGGGTATGGTTCGCACACTATCTACTTCGTGGCTTCTCGTGGCACGACACCGACCACCGACACCGACGCGAAGACGATCACCTGGGCAAAACCTTCCGACACCTATTGGGCGACTGCCAACATCACCATTGCACCAAGTTCTTCTGCGTCTCAGGCTGTCACGCTCAGTCGTGTCGCCACGCGCTTGCAAATCACCGTCACAGATGAAGTGCCTGCAAACGCCGCAGTTTTCACCGTGACACCATCGCAATGGTGTTATGGCATCAACTACACCACTGGCGCGGGTGTCGGTCTTCAGGCGAACTATCCGCGACCTGTCAACATACCTGCCAGCTATATCGGCACCAGCGGTGAGTTGATGATCTCGTTCTTCGGTTTTGTGCCGTCAGCAGATTGGCAGACAGACATCACCGCCACGCTCACGGCATCCGATGAATCCACGCTTGGTCAGGTGACGCTTGAAGATGTTACGCTGAATAAAAATATCACGACCTCATATTCTGGTGGTATCTTAGGCACTGCCAAGGCGTTCACGCTGACTGCCGACGATGCCTGGGGAGATGACGACGTGCATACATGGTGAGTCGTGACGACTGAGCCTTATTGTTTTTCATATTATTAGATTTTAAGGTTAGACAAAAACGGGGAGCTGGCGGGCTCCCCTATTTTTGTCGTTCTGCTGCGATTCGCGCATTCTCAGCGGCAATGTCTGCCAGCAGGTCTTCTTGTTCTTCTTCCGTCAACTGCTCCTCACTTTCCTCGATATAATGGTCAATATAGAGGTCAATCAAATCTTGCGGTCGTTTGCCTTCTTTATTTCCCATGCAGAAGGCACTTGCCCACGCCTGAATACGCTGCAACTGATACTGAAGCACGTTGCGACGGCGGTAGCCTTGGATGATGAGCAGGATTTCCCACCACTTCATCTCATAGAGATACTCATGCCTGTCTCGCCCGATCTCGCCTACTACGACTTTGAAGGTCTCGTAGGCGTTTTGGCGTTTTTTCCCTTACCCTTTCCTTCGCGCTCTTCCATCTCAGGTTTGATGGTCGATGGCACTTGCATCCAATCATTTCGCATTTGGAGTACGGTGGTCACGAGGTTCTGCACTTCCTCACGGCTTGCATGATAGAGCAAATCTTCACTCTTGATGGGAGGTTCCCCGCCATCGCATTCGTAGGCTGCAATGATGCAAGCCATAGAGAGTTGGATGTAGTTCATGTCGGTAGCCTTGGGCAGTGCCTTCATGATCCATTTACCTTCTTCGTTTTTTTCGAGTTCTGGTGCGAAAACATCCATCGTAACGCCACTGAGCGTCTGGAATCCTGTCTCTGAGGCTGCACAATAGAGCAGTTTTACTTCCGCCTGCTCGATCTCGCCTGCTTCGTTCTTTCTTGTGATTTTGATTGTTCTTCTGGGATTCATAATAGTTCCTAATTAAAAACGCCCAGCCAGCCTGTCGGGGCCAAAGCTGGGCGCGGATTGTTTAACGTCTTAAATAATATAGTACAATGGCTAAATTGTATGCAATGAGAGGTTTCAAGCGGCCACCGTGAAATCGCCGTAGCCGTTCATTTGTGCGGTGTAGTCGGCATTGGCTCTGTTGGGACCGTTCAAGGTGAGTGTGGTCAGAACCACAGAACCGCTGACAATCGTACTTGATGCAGTACGCTGGTTAGTGCCAGTGACGTTTGCTATCTTCCACTTCACAGGCGTGCCAGCCTCGTGCAATGCCTCGATGTCTGCAACTGTCTTGCCAGGCACCTGCTCGGTGATCGTCTCACCACTACGCATGAGCGCAGTAGATGAAATGTCGTAGCTGATACCAGTCGGCTCCTGAACCTGATAGTTTCCTGGAGTGTCTTTGGTGCTTGCATCTTCCAGCGTCAGGCTTACATGCAGACTGAGCTGCTTGGCGGCTGCTATGACGGCAGAAGGTGCTGCTGTGTTGTCACTCGATAGAAACAGACGAACATACTGACCTTTGGTGTAACTGCCCAATGGAATAATCTCAACAGCCTCACTGCTTCCAACGGTTTCGAGCGCACCGCTACCTGCGAATTGGAGAGCCTTTGTGCTATTCTCTCGATCGTTGAAATTGAAGGTTACGTCGTTCATATAGGCAGAGCCTTTGCGGGCAAAAGCTGCCTTTTCACGGGTCTGATTGTTGCTGGTGCTGGTCTCGTCCCACATCAGTGTGACGGGCTGCATCGACTTGATGGCGGTGAGCATCGCAGCTGCATCGGACACATCCAATGAGTCGCATGACACCGACCAACTCCGACTGACTACCGTAGGCATTGCAGCAGCACCAACAATATCCTTGTGGCTACCATCATCAGTATTGTTCGTAAGTGTCACCGTGCACCCGGTACTCATTCCAATCACTTTGTATTTCTCGGCTGTTGCGTCGAAAATACAGATACGAAAGTTTTGACCTTTTAATGTTGCCATATCGTTTTAATTTTTGATTAAGTCAACTCTGAGTGTGTAAGCACTGCCGTCCTGTTTGCGTCCCACAGCACCGACGCTGTACTTGCAGTCGGCTGGGATGTCGTTGACCATTCCGGCCAATGCCTCAGTGGTGGGTGCTTCGAGCACGGCTGTACCGTTCAGTAACAGTTCGGCCACATGTGCTGGCTGCTGTTCTTTATCAGTCTTGCTCATCGTCAATAAAGATTTCGTTTGGAGTCGTGCAATTATAATAGAACATCTGGCGGTGCGCAGGCTTATCCATGATGTAGGCGATGTCGCTGAAACTGAACTCATACTGAATCGGTGCGATGTCGTCGCCTTCCTCGGTCGTGCCTTCGCTGATCCGCTGCCAGGTTGCTTGCATAAATTCCGAGATCGTCTTGCGGACGGTCAGCGTCATGTCTGCCAATTCCTGGCGGTTGCGGCACACCATCAGGATGCTGATGTTCACCTTGTCTTCGGTGCTTTCACTCCATGAATCCTTGGTCGTATCACCCTCGCTTCCACCGTCATTGTTGACGATGATGTAGGGCAGTTCCACGTTCTCCATGTCGTAGTCAGGATCGGCCACGTTGTTGTAAATGTCGCCAGCAGGCAACTTCGCCAACAGGTCGGCATTTGACTTAATGGCTCGGATGAAGAATGAGTCTGTCAGCAGTCCCATGTTCTATATTTGCTTACTCTGTTAATTGTTGATTTGATACATCTCTCTCCCCTGGGGAGTGGCGGTCACACGGTCTTTGCTTTTGCATTGAGGGCGACCGCCACAGGAACTAAGCCCAGAGAATGGAGAGTCTGAGAGAGTTTAGCCGCCGATCTCGTTAGAACTTGCGGGCTCCACGAGTTTGATGAGCTTGAAGGCCTGGGGCTTGCCGGAGGTGTTGCCGTTGACCTTGCTTGACAACTCCGTCATAGACATGTCGAGGGCGAGGCTCACGACTACGGTACGACGAGAGAATACTTCGGCACTCTGAGCATCGACGTTGAACATCACGTCACCGTGAATCTGCATAGCCTCGTAGCCCCAGTGACCGATGGCGATGAACTGGTCGTCGCCAGCCTTTGGTGTGCCGTTGTCGAGGATGTAGTTCACGAATGGGCTGGTGGTCATAGGATAACCTACGCACTTGCCGTCCTGAACCACGGTGCGGTCGCCTGCGGTGCCGGGGATAGCCTTGGTGTAGGCCAGCGTGGTCTCAGTGACCTTGCTCATGGTTACATAAGGCACACCCTCGAAGCCGAGATCGTACATTTTGGCAATCTCGATGGCGATGTTCTTACCCACGTTCTCGTCGAGAGCAATCTCCACAACGTCGGCACCAGCGAACGGTGACTTGAGGTCGTTGCTGAAGTTGATGTGAGAGTAAGCGTGCAAGGCACGGAAGATGGCCAGACCCTTGGTGAGCTTGTAAGAGATGAAGCCCAGCAGGTCGAACGATGCGTTGTTGATGGCGCGGTGAGAGACAGCCACGTTAGCAGCGACAGCGTTAGGTGTTGCGCTGATCTTGGCGAAGTTCAAAGCCTGCTCGCCCACCTTCTCGACCTCACCAGCAACGGTGAACTCTACGTCGTTGGTTGAGTACGGCCAAATCTCGTTACCTACCACACCAGTCACGATCTTCAGATCGGGTGGCAGCTCTACGCCTGCAACCTTGGTGTCGATAAGCTCGTTGATGGTCAGGGGGATTGCACCGCCTGCCTCAAGGTTAGCGATGGTGTTCTTGTCGTCGTCTGATGTCACGGGGTTCATCAGAATGGTGCTGGCGTTCTCACGCTTCTCAACACACTTCTGCAAGAACTCACGCAGGATGGCGTTCTTCGACTTGTGCTCACGGATGTTCTCCAGAGCCTTGCCGCTTGCCATTGACTCAGCGCGGGCTGACAGTGAATTACTTTCACGAATCAGAGCGTCATACTTGATGCCCTCTTCCTCGGTGAACACGGGATTCTCGCGCTTGCAGCGCATTTCATCCATCTCGTCGATTTTGTCCCATACCTGGAGCTGACGCTCCTGAATCTGGTCTTTTGTCATTTCTTTCATACGAAATACTTTTTAAGGGTTTATACTATTGTGAACTTAAAATTTTCTGTTAGAGAGCTTCATGCGCTGCATACGCTGGCGCAGTTCGCGTGTCTTGCGGGCCATTTCAGCCTGCTCTTCCAGTTCGCGCTCTTCGCGTGCAGCCTTCTCAGCGTTGGTCTCGCCGCCGTTGGCCTCACGCTCCGCTGCTTCGCGGGCTTCCTTCTCGGCGTTTGTCTCGCCACCGTTGGTCTCACGCTCCGCCTGCTCACGGGCAGCTTTCTCCTCGTCGGTTTCCTCACCGTCCTCGGCCTTCTTCTTGCCGCCGCACTCGCGCTTCAGCTGCTCCTCAATCGCCTTGTCGATAGCCTCCGATGCCTCACGCAGTCCGACGGTGGTCTGCTCGTAGGCGGGGTGGGTGACGATGGCGACATCATAGAGGCCGGTGATTTTCTTCACATGGCGCAGCCATACCTCCTTGCCGTCCTCGATGTCGTTGGTCTTCTCGTAGCTCACGCCGTTCTCCGAGTCCTCCCAGTCGTCCTCGAATGCGAACGACATGCCGGTGATGTCGCCGCGCTTCATCAGCTCCAGCGCATCGTTGGCGTTGTTGGTGCGGGGCAGGTCGCAGCGGCAGTCGATGCCGTCGCCACGGAGTTCAAGAGAGAGGGTGTCCTTGTCCGAGTTGCGGAAACGTCCGAGCACGTCGGGCACCATGTTCG
>Ga0310786_10005551_pt1 | contig 17067 bp, 15 predicted proteins | sample AusTroGonzalo_MG_FD_203881 | JGI IMG/M metagenome (GOLD analysis project Ga0310786, IMG submission 203881) | Bovine rumen microbial communities from tropical cattle in Woodstock, Queensland, Australia - Gonzalo_03 (v2) (version 2) | ecosystem: Host-associated > Mammals > Digestive system >... | reverse complement strand
CGCAGCCCAACGATTTCTGATTTCACCGTAAGACTCCCAAGCTCCGTTTGGTCCAGAGATGATATAGCCGTTATCATATCTCTGTACGCAATAGTCTTTCTTATTATTGCTATTCTTATAGCAATAAACATCGCTCTTTGGATACCCTAAAACACCCTTTCCACCTTTGAGTTCCTGCCAACGTCCCCAAGTCTCATTAAGAGATTCCCATGCACCACTTGGACTAGAAATAATATAACCGTTGTCATATTTTTGTGTACAATACTTTTTACCGCTCTTAGTTTCACATTCAACTCCCCCTGCCGGATAGCCTAGAATACCATTCTCATATTTAATTTGAGACCAGCGCGTACGAATCTCGCCATATGATTCCCAGGCGCCGTTTGGTCCAGAGATAATATAGCCATTCTTAAATCTTTGCACACAGTAATCGTTGTTATTCGTTGTATTTGTATAACAATACTCGTCACCAAGTTTCTCACCCAGATTCACCCCGGCTGCCTTCATTTCCTCGAATCTACTATCAATCGTCGAAGGCGCTGGCTCTTCCGGTTCTTCCAGTTCTTCCGGTTCCGCCGGTTCAGGTTCTTCCGGTTCCGGTTTTTCTTCTTCCGGAGCTTCATCTACAATTCCACCAAACCAATCTTCAAAGTAAAGATAAAAGTTCCTGTTACCATACGCACCACATTCTACCGTACCATAGCCAGCTTTAAGAGCCGCCTGATTTGGCTGATACGGCGTATATCGATAGAGTGCCGACGTAGCTCTATTCTCAATATTCACTTCCGAGCCACCGCAGTCTGGATTTGGATTGTATTGGACATAGTTCTTACCTACTGGATAGTTCGTCCAGCCACCATTCAGGACCGTACGAAACATTGCCGCCGCATTCCTAATCTGATTCTTAAAGCCATAATATTTAGACGAGCAAGCTGCCGTATCTGGACACCCATATCCAGTTGCCGAACGATACTGCAAACTATTTGGATAACTATCTGTAATTAATCCTTGCTCTTTTTGTAGTAGTACGATCAAAACCTGCGGGTTAATCTGGTAATCCTGCGCCGCCTGCCAAATAATATGCGCCGCCGTCTCCCCTTCACCAATTACTTCGCCATCACCAAATTTTTCTTCAGAAATACAAACAAAATGCCCATTATCATAATGCCACTTAATACTTGGGTATCGCGTAGTCATCTCATTATAAAGAGCTTCGTTCGTGTTCTTACAAGAATTTTTTCTCGTCAAAAACGCCTGGATTTCTTCCTCAGTCATAGACTGATAATTACTCATCTGGTAATCAGTGATAATTTTACCGGCATTGAAATTATCTAAGCTTGCTGCACTCACCTGCTTATTCTGTTTTTGTGCCAATTCAGCTACAAAAACACCAGTAAGCATCGCCACAAAAACAAGAGCAATCAGGTATTTAATTCTCTTATCTCTGCGAACTCTCACAAATCGATCCCTCCAGCAATCTGACCAACTTTTTCACCAGAGAAAATATCAATTAAAATTTGAATGCTCCCAGTCATCTCTTCTGTCAAACTAATATCAAACCCTTCACAGGTTGAAGTAGAAGCCGCATCGATTATCGCCACCGAATCACTGTAAAGAGTTGACTCATTTTGAGTAAGATAGATATTACAAGTTCCTTCCGTTAGATACTGATCAATATTCACCCTAATAGAGAGCACCCCATCATTAATGCTAGAATAAGTGATTACGCCCGTCAACGATTCTGAAGCATTTGGGTCATCGCCATCATACTGGACAATGTTTTTATCTTCAAGACCCTCTTCGGTTGTTACCTGCCCTTGATCTGGTGTCACTTTTTCAATGCCACCCTTTCCGCCATCTACAACTTGAGACTTGCCACCATCATCTGGCTTATTGGTATCTTTTTTATCAAAGAAAGATTTCGCAACAAAGAAACTAATCACACCTGCCGCAATCAACAACACAAAAAGAAGAGCATATTTAATTAGGTTTTTCTTTTGTTTTTGGTGTTTTTTTGTCATCTGTTAATCTCCTATCCTTATCATAACAAGTTTGGAGAAAAAATCAATAGCAACTCCTCTAGCTTATATCTATATCCAGAATCGCTGCAGCCTTCTCCAAAATTTCCTGCTCCTCAGGGCTCGCGTCTACCATCTTAGCCTTAAATAACCCCACGGTTTCCTCGTGTTTATAATTCAAAATTTCGAGCGAACGTGCCGCGCCTGGCTGTTTCTTAATCACACCCTTACTAACAAGATTATCAATGTGTTCTGCCACAGCCGAAACCGAAGAAAGCTCGAGTCCAGCCTGAATCTCACGATAAGACGGCGAGCACCCTTTCTCCTCTGTAAAATCCTCTATATAATTTAAAACCGCTAATTGTTTTTTAGTAAGTTTAACCGTCATTATGATATAATTATAAGTAATGGAAGAGAATAAATCAATTGATGGGCTTAGTACTCACACGGCCAAAAAAACTGCGAAAAAAATTGTAAGAGCAAAAGCTACACCAAAGCCTGCCAGGAGGCCTGTAGCAGTACGCACTACTGCTCCAAAGAAGCCAGTAGCAAAAACTGCTTCTATTATCCCAGATGAGGCAATTGCCATCGAGGTCGTTGATGATGATACTGCAAAAATCGAGCCAGACAATAAAGTAAAACAATCCCGTGAAGAAGCTGTCGAAGATTTTCTCAACCCAGTTCAAGCCTTTAATTTAGGCGATGAAGAAACCGACGATAATGCTGAAGAAGATACCGAAATGAAAGATGATAAAGAGTCTAAAGATGCAACTATTTTAGACAAGAAAGCAAAAAAAGAGGCAAAAAAAGCTAAAAAAGCCGAAAAGAAAGCCAAGAAAAAAGCTAAAAAATTCTACAAAGTTCGCCGTGTATTATCGATCATCTTACTCATTATTGTTCTTGGCGCTATCGGCGTAATTACTTGGGCTGTCTTCTGGGGTAACGATATTATCGCTAAACTAACCGGTGGTCAAGGCAATATCTTTGATCTCTTCACCCTAACCAGCGAAACTTACAATCCACTCAAAACCGACGCAAACGGACGTACCAACATCCTAGCCATTGGCACTAGCGGTTTCAATATGGCCGGCACCGAAGAAGAAGACGGTGGAGATGATGGCTGGATCCACTCTGGCGCGCAACTCACTGATTCTATAATGATGATAAGTTTGAACCAAGAGACCGGCGATATCGCCATGCTTAGCCTACCACGCGACCTCAAAGCCTCCCCAACTTGTACCGCCACTGGCAAAATCAACGAGGTTTATTGGTGTAATGGTGGCGGCGCAAATGTTTCAATTGAAGACGAAAATGCAGCTGCACAAGCCCTCATGGAAGAAGTTGGTTATATCCTTGGTGTAGATTTCCAATACTACGCTCATCTCAACTGGGGCTCTGTTAAAAATATTGTAGACACCTTGGGCGGCATCACAATTACGCTCGACGAAGATATTGAAGATTATTATTGGACTGGTGCTGTTTACCAAGCCGGTGTTCCGTACACTATCAGCGGTATTGATGCAGTCGCTCTTGCTCGTGCTCGTCACGGTACAATAGGTGGTGATTTCTCACGCGGCGCAAGCCAGCAAAAAATCCTAGTTGGCATCAAAGATAAAATCATGGAACGCGGCCTTTCCATTCCAGAAATCATCGGCCTCGCCTCCACCCTTGGCGACAACCTTAGAACCAACTTTACTCTCGACGAATTAAAAACTGCCGCCCACCTCAGCTTCGATTTCGACCTAAGCAGCATGCGCACCATCTCCCTTTACAACCCACTTGCAGGTATCTATTATATGACTACCGGCACTCTAGATAACGGCATCTCTTATGTCTTCCCTAGCGCTGGTGTAGGTAATTATTACGATATTCAAGAATATATCAGAACCAATCTATCCAACGATCCTCGTTCCTACGAATTCCCAACCATTGCCATCTATAACGCATCTGAAACCGCTGGTCTCGCTGCGGCCGAAAAGACCAAACTCGAAGAAGAAGGCTTCACCATTAACCACATCGATAATGCACCAGAAGGCGAATACGAAACCGGTACATATCTCTACGTTATTAATGACAAACCTGGAACCCGTAGCCTCCTAAATCGAAGTTACCAAATTAATGAAAACCTGCCAGACTCCATTCCTCGCGATTATGATTTCGTTATCATCCTAAACCCAGAAGAAACAGAATCCAATAACTAATTCACTATGGCTACAAGCTTAGAGTATTTCTGGAAAAAGAAAACTATTCTATCGTTTGTGGCCATATTTTTAGTTGTCATTATTCACTCTTCTGCCATTAGTCAATACTCGCTTCCAGAAGACAACCTCACCAATGTTACACTCCTACTCAGAAACATCGTCGCGTATAGCCTTGGCTCAGTAGCTGTCCCGTTCTTCTTTTTTGTCTCCGGAATCTCACTCTTTAGAGACTACACCAATAAACTTTATTTCAAAAAACTTCACTCACGAATTAAAACCCTACTAATTCCATTTCTAATTTGGAATATCATCGGGCTTTTATTTGCTCTTCTTTACACCTACACACCACTCTCTCAATTAATCACCGGCCGTGAGCCATTCTCCCCCACCTTTGGTAATATTCTTGAAGGAATCTTCCTTTATAAATATAACTACGCCTTTTGGTTTGTATTTTACTTAATCATCTTCACTATCCTCACTCCACTCTTCAATCTTCTTCTTTCAAAAAAATGGCTCTCATTACTTACTATTACACTCCTTCTCTCTGCCTCCTTTTTTATCAAAGAATATTCTGATCTCAACCTAGATTGTGTAGTCTTCTACTTTATTGGCTGTTACTTAGGAAAATACCACATAAAAGATATTTCAAAAATAGCCAGCACTAAACTCTCTGTCTCTTCCATATTAATATTTACGACAACAATAATAATTAAAGCATTAGATATCTATAATATTATTTCTCTCCCAACTATTCTTTCAGAATTATTATTAATAGTGACACTCTTTAGTTTCTGGTTCTCTTCTGACATCTTCTTAAAAAGAGTGTGCAGAGCCCCACGCTTCACCGAAGAGTTCTTCCCAGTTTACGCCCTCCATACTTATTTCATTGCCATTATAGTGAAGATATTATTCATGTTGCTACCAAAAAACTCGCTATCCCTTTTATTAAACGAAATAGCGAGCCCGATTTTAACTATTATTATCGTAACAATTCTTGCAGTTTTATGGAGGAAGTTTTTCCCCAAAACCTATCGTCTTGCTTTTGGAAGAAAGACTAATTAATTTTACTAATAATTAATTTTCTATCTCTGCCCTCACCCTCAGAGTGGGTATCGATATCAGAATAATCTTGCGCAATCTTATGGACAATACGCCTATCGGCAGCATTTAGATTAATAGTCATAGATTCACCAGTTTCACGAACCTTACGAATCCAACCTTCTGCCTTTTCAGCAATTCTATCAGCCCTCTGCCTCTTGTAACTTGCTACATCCACATTCACCCTCGTGACCTCAGCTTCCTTAGAAACCAAAGCCATCGATACAACATGTTGTAAAGCTCTCAAATTATCAGCATTATGACCGATAAGAAGCGAGTTGAGAGAAGTAGATGGTACAGATAACTGAATCACCTCGTCATCAATCGTAGAAGTCACTGCCACATTGATACCAAAGAAACTAAGTAGGTCCTCTAGGTACTTCGCCGCAAAACGGATAGACTCATCTTTATTCATTTATTATCTCCTTTTCTTTTTAATATCCTTAGCGGAGATACGTGTTATTTTTGTTCCTGTTTTTTTATTTTCAACCACTTGGGCTTCTTGAATCTTTTTAAGTTCGCGCGTCATTGCTTTGTCTGTTGCATCATCCATATCGTCGCGCATTTTAGCATAGATAAACTTTTGCTGCAAAATTGTAATCATATTACTTAGGAAGTAGTAGAAAGCAAGTGCACCGTGGAGGTTAATCATGATCATAAACATCATGATTGGCATCATCTTAGACATCTGACCTGTCGTAAGCGCTGACACATCACTGTCATCAACATCCTTACCAGCTTTAGCATCCTTCAAAAGGTCACGGAATTTCTTCTTCTTTACAGACTTATCAGAAGGCATCTGCTGCTTAGTAACCCAATACTGAGAGCAGCTAGCAAAGATTGCAATTACAAGCATAAATACCGCACTCCAGGAGAATTTAGCTGGAGAAATCACATCACTTGCTTTGGCTTCCATATTAATTACACCAAAGAGTTGTGGATGGAAGTCGTATTCATGCTTCTCTTCTTGTGGAATATCACCATTTACTAAATCATCAAGGTAAACTTTCTGTTTATCCTCAAGAGTCCTAATCTCAGAACCTTCGTATGCAATAAAATCATATGCCCTATTGGATAAATTATCCATTGGCATTGGCGTAGCAATTACTCTAATTGCTGAGAAAATCGCAATAAAGATTGGGAGCTGCACTAGAAGTGTAGCAATTGAAGCAAATGGTTTAACATTGTATCTCTTATAGAGATCCATAGTCTGGAGCGATTCTAGTTGTTTGTTACCATTACAGTTCTTACGAATCTGGGTAAGCTCTGGTTGAATCTTCCTCATGAGTCTTGTCTGCTTGAGTTGCCTCTTCGTAAGTGGAAGCATTGCAAGCTTCACAAGGATCGTAAAGATAATAATAGCAAGACCAAAGTCGTGCACTAAATTAAATATTACAAACAATATATTTACTATTGGGCGGACAATAATAATATCAATTAGATTAAATGGACCCCCTACAGCAATCGACCCCGCGATAAAAGCGACCACCAAAGTCAATATAATATATTTCTTCACACTCTTATTCATTGCTACCAGTATAACACACTTTACTCTTCTCGACTAGCTCCCCTAGAGCCTTTTCTAACTCATTAAAAGGCATTGTAAGTACATCACGAGAAAAGATTACAAATACATAATCTGTTTTTTGAGGCACCAAATCAAAATTCTTCCGGATCACTTCGTAAACTCTCCGGCGAATCCTATTCCTACCTACAGCAGTCTTTTCAACTTTCTTTGAAACTACCACCGCAACCCTAGTAAACCCTTTTATATTAGGCACAAAAACCAAAGACATCTTCGTAGTACGAACCGTCTTCCCCTTTTGGTAAACATATCTCACTCCCCCGCGAGAATGAAAGCGATACTTTTTACTAAGCATTCTATTAAGCGGTTAGTCTTGCGCGACCTTTAAGGCGGCGACGTGCAAGAACCTTACGACCATTAGCTGTCGCATTGCGCTTCATAAAACCATGCTCAACTTTACGCTGACGTTTGTGTGGTTGATAAGTCCTCTTTGGCATATTATTCCTTAATATTTAATTTTTTTCAAATACTTGTTATAGTATACCGCATTTTTCCACAATTTTCAAGGAGTTTTCCACATTTATTTTAGGGGTAGCTGTTTAGTTGTGGAAAACTCCTACCTGTTCCCCATTTTATTTATTACACCATATTTTTCATCTAAAAACCCTGTGGAAAACTTTTCCTATAAGTGATATACTAGTTCTCAGTAAGGAGGTTTAATGTATAACGTTTGGGACAATGTCCTAGCTGAAGTTGAGCAAAAAGTGTCAGCCGAGAGTTTTTCTACGTTTTTCAAAGATACCTCCATCATCTCCGCCGAGAACGGCGAGATTGTGATTGGCGTTAGAAACTCTTTCTATATTAAAACCATGCAGGTACGCTTCTCCAAGATTATTACCGACGCCTTAAATAATAACAATATAGAAGTAAAAGCATTAAAGTTTGAGGTAAAATCAAAGTCCGCCCCTAAAGTTCGCCCACGCGAAATCATCGCTACTAAACCTACCCAAATCAAAGAGAAGACCACCAGATTAAAAGACACTATAAAATCCAGCAAAAACACCAGCACTGGCCTTAGTGATAAATATACTATGGAAAGCTTCATTGTTGGTAGTAACAACGACGTCGCTGCCGCTGCTGCAAAGAGCATCATAGATAATCCAGGCACCCGCTGTAATCCATTTTTCCTTTATGGTGGCTCTGGTTTAGGTAAAACCCACCTTGTCCAAGCCATCGGTAATGCCCTAATTAAGAAAAACCCATCTTTTAAAGTATTCTATACACCAATCTCGGATTTCTATTCGGAATTCGTCGATGCCGTCCGTAGTGGTAAAGGTAAAGAGTTTAGCCAGAAGTTCCAAGAATTAGACTGCTTAATTGTTGATGATTTTCAGCAAATAATTGGTAAGGAAAAAAGCCAGGAAGAATTCTTTAATATTTTCAACCATCTCCACCAACTTAATAAACAAATCATCGTCACATCAGATCGTTTGCCGAGTCAGATTGAGTCGGTTGATGAGCGCCTCGCCAGTCGCCTAACCTGGGCTGGTGCTTTTGATATCCAGCTTCCTAAATTTGAGGATAAATGCGCAATTCTCCGCTCCAAAGCTGAACTTATGGGTGCCGAGATCGAAGATGAAGCTATTGAATATATTGCAGAAAACGTAAACACTAATATTCGTGAACTTGAGGGTGAATTCTCTACTATTTTAGTTATGTCCGAGGTTCGTGGTCTCACTCCATTAGAGTTAATTAAAAATGGCTCCGTAAACGTTTCTAGAAATTCAAAACTTCGCCCAACTTCTAGTAAGCAAATCCTAGATAAGGTAGCAAAGTTTTACAATATTACCACTAAAGAAATGTGTGGTAAATCCCGCGTCGCCAACATTAAAACCGCCCGCCAGATTGCAATGTTCCTCCTAGCTGAAGAGATGTCACTTAGTACCACTAAGATTGCTTTAGAGGTAGGCGTAAAAGATCACACTACTGTAATGCATGGTATTAAAAAGATTAAAAATGATCTTAAACTAGATTTTGCCCTCCGTGAACAGATTGATGCAATTAAGGGGAAAATCTATGGCTAGTATTAAAAATGTGCAAAACTTGTGCAAATCTTCGTGTAAAACCGCGTGTAAAAAATGTGTACAGAAATGTGGGAAAGTTCAAAATTTTTATTCAAGTGTGAAAAACTCATACAATTCCACAAAGTTTTCCAAACTTTTGCACGCTTTTATTCACAAAAAACCACCCCTATATACTAACTATATTTTCCACAATTCCACAGGCCCTACTACTATTACTACTAAATATATATTAATAAAGGAAAGGAACTAATATAATGGAAATCGAAGTCTCACAGGAAAAATTAGCTAAAGCCCTAAATAATGTTAGTCGCATTGCTGTAGGTAAAGTTACCCTTCCTGTGCTTAATAATGTTCTTATTAGAGTAGATAATAAAAAGGTATCACTTATTACCACCAACCTAGATATGGCTATCGTAGATTTCCTACCAGTATCAAACTCTAAAGATGGTGTAATCACCGTACCAGCTAAGCTTCTGGCAGAGTTTATCTCTACCTTACCAAAAGGTGAAACTATTAAACTTAGTAGCAAAGATACCAAAGTAACCATTTCTTCTGGTAAATATTCATCCACTATTAATGGTTCCCTTGCTGATGATTTCCCTGAGCTCCCAGAAATCGACGAGAAGTCAGCCGTAGTCTACAAAATGAGTGTAGACCAGTTTAAAAATGGTATTAATCAAGTAATTGTGGCTAGCTCAAATGATCTTACCCGTCCAGCTCTTACTGGTGTTTACTTTAATACTTATGATAAAACCTTAGCTATTGCCGCAACCGATGGTTACCGTTTAGCGGAAAAGAAACTCGTAAATGATGTGCAGAGTGATGTTGCTGTAATTGTGCCAGCAAGTACTTTAAGGGAGGTTCTTGCTGCTATTAATGATGAAATGGATGAAATCGAAATTTCCTTTAATGAAGATTTGGTTCGCTTCCGCCTTGGTGAAGTCGAGGTTATTTCTAAACTAATTGACGCTTCTTATCCAGACTACCGTAAACTAATCCCAAGTGATAATAATATTAAACTCACTGCAGATTGTACAGAATTAACCCGTGTAGTAAAGCTTGCTGCCCTCTTTGCTCGCCGCAGTGCCAGTGGTTCAATTATCTGTGAAACAAAAAAACCAAACATCTTCTCAGTGCGCTCTGTTGCAAGTGAAATTGGTGAAAATGATTCAGTAGTGGAAACCGAGGTAAGTGATGAAGGTAAGATTAATCTTAACTCACGCTTTCTTCTAGATGCTCTTAATGTAATTGAGAATAAAGAAGTGGATATTGAATTCTCAAGTCGTATTACACCTATTGTTTTAAGAAACAAAGGTAGTGATGATTATACACATATCATAATGCCTTTAAACTCATGATTATAAAATCTATTTCTCTCATTAATTTTCGTAATCACGAAACCTACCACCTAGATATCAAGCCAGATACCACCCTTATCTTAGGCGAGAACGGGTGTGGTAAAACATCTGTCCTTGAAGCTATTTATATATTAACTAGGGGTAAAAGTTTTCGTGCTACAGATCCAGATATTTTAAGGAGAGACACAGATTTTTATCGCATCGAATTAGAATATACTAATGGTGAGAAAGTTACTGCGAGTTTTGATGGTAAAACAAAGACCTTTAATATTGAAGATAAGAAGACTCGCCGCCTTTCAAAAAAATACAAACACCCAGTTATTTTGTTTTTACCATCCGATTTAAATCTTATTAGTGGTTCCCCATCTCGTCACCGTGATTATTTTGATGATCTATTCTCTGAGCTAAGTGATGAGTATAGTAATAGTCTCTCCCGCTATGAAAAAGCTTTAAAACAAAGAAATGAGCTATTAAAGGATGAAAATATAATTGAGTCTTCCCTCTTTTCTTGGAATATACTCCTAGCTAAATATGGTACAACTATTAATAAGCTAAGAAAAAGATTTGTTGATCAAATTAATAATCAATTAAAAGAAGTATATCACTCAATTGCAAGTAGTAATGATGAGGTGTTACTGGATTACCAAACAGAATTAAAAGATATTAATGAGAATACCTACTTAAGTACCTTAGAGCAAGATTTTAGAAAAGATACTTTTATAGGCCACACTAGTTTTGGTGTTCACAAAGATGATTTCCGATTTATTTTTAATAATCATGAGGCAAACGGGTCCGCTTCAAGGGGTGAGACCCGTTCAATTATTCTTGCACTCAAATTCACTGAAGCGGAAATAATTAATAATGAACTTCACGAGAAACCTACTGTTCTACTAGATGATGTTTTTTCAGAACTAGACAATATCCACCGCAAGTGTTTAATTGATAATTTTAAGAACCACCAAGTGATTATTACAAGTGTAGAAGCTATTTAGAAGCCACGCTACTTTGTGAATTAATAAAGGCGATAACTGGGTTCTCTGTTCCCTCAAAGAATTTAATAGAGGTATATGCGGTATCGTCATCGGAATATTTTCTTAATAAATCTGTAGCCCGAGCAAGAGAAGTGTATCTCTGTGCATACTTATAGATGGTATCCCACTCTGGGTTCGAAGAGGAATTCACAAAAGCTTCACCGCGCGCAACTCTTTTATCCTCCTCAGAAGCACCAATAAAATTTTCAATCATAGCTGAGATATTTGATAAAAATGAAATAGAGCTAGAATTTCCGCGAAGAGATTGTAAAATTCCACCATCCGTCACACCATTAGGTGTCAAACGGTTATTATTATAATTAATAAAGTCGGCCAACTTAGAACCGTTCTTAATTACACGGGTGCCATTACTAAGAACCGTGTTTTCCTCTACGAATCTTATAAACCCACTATCGTTAAAAATATCATCAAGTGTGGATGTATCAAAAGTGGCAATCTCGCTACAAGTGACAGAACCCACTGCTCCAATCGAACTTAAGGTTTCACAATCACCAAAGTTTGCAAGATAACGCTCAGAACTATCATCTGCGTAAGTTGAGGGGAGGAAACTGAGAAGAGCACTTCCAAACATTCTCCCCATATTACCAAATTGAGTAAGGATAGAACCTGGTTTCAAAGTGGTGGCCATATTATAAATAATAGATCCAAGAAAAGTGTTTTTAGAGGTTATATCAAATGGGCTTCTGTTCCTTCTATCCACCTCAGCATCTAGAGCTAAGACGGAAGTTGTGAGTCTAGCGTAAGACTTTGCTGCATCTGCACCACCAGCGGTAGCACCACTTGCTTTAGCAAGTGCACGCCCCACATTGATGGCCCCTTCCACCATTAGTTCACCACCACTAATACCGTTCATAGTTTCATAGGAATTATTAATAAGTGAAGATTCAATAATTGGTGCTGCGACATTTAATTGCTCTGTGGTTGCAGCAATATTCCCAGTATCAACATACCTACCGATAGACCCACGTAGTTTAGATTCTGTAGAGGTAACCGACCCATGAATATTACTATTTGAAGCACTACTTAGGCCAATGGTATTCTCGGTGAGTTTTAGGATTCTATCTGAAGAATAATTACTAACTTGCTCTGATGATATTTCCCCACCAGCTAGAACTGCGTAGAGACTAGGTGATTCCACCATACTACCAGAGACTGTCACTATTTTACCTGTATTAACATCTACCACTTGTGAATCTGTTCTTTCATATAGTTTATTCATTACATCATTTACTTTTGCGCTATTTCCGTCTCCAGCCTTCATTTTGCTGATATTTTCCATAAAAGCGAGGAAGAATAGTTCTGAACGTTGCTCCTTAGATACTGTATCTGCAATATTAAGTGTGCTAGCAGCATTCATGGTGGCATCTGTCTCGGAATATGCAAGACTCTTGCTTGCTACCTCAGAAATAAAAGACTCTGATCTACTCGATGCACTTTCACCAACACTTTCAAAAACATAATAAGTAATAGTCTCGCCGTTTTCTTCGCGAGTCTTCTCAACCTTCGCTACGCTATTCACATTAATATTACTACCAGTACCAATTATTTTATCTGTAGTGTAGTCAAAGTCTATATTGGACCTGTAATTATTTCTGTTTGTACCAATTTGATTAAAAACCTTAATCGCGGCATCATCATAATAGTAGGCGGCCCTAGAATAAGTAGCATTATTGAAAGCTTCATAGAGTAAAGAGTCTTGATTTGCCTCTTTTATGAAATCTTTTGCCTCAATTATTTTTCCATTAAACCTCAAAGCGGATCTTTTGCCACTCTTGTTATTAAGGATGAAATTACCATTATCATCAATATAACCAACCTCTACTTGATTCTTCTGTAGCTTCTGTGTGGTATCATCTGGAATATCACCACTATAAAGTGCTTGCTGGAAAACCACCATTTTGCTTTCTACTGCATCGGCATACTGCACATCGGTCTCCTCAATAAGGCGCTCGGAAATTGCGGCTGGAAGTATATTTGAAGAAGCAAAAAAGAGTAAACAAATAATTACAGTCAGCGCGAGCGCAATAACTGCACTAATCCCAGACTTACCTTTTGCGGAAAGAGTACCTTTACCGGTAACATGGGAAACAAATTGATTATTATATAGTGCTGACCTTTCGTTATCAAGCAATGCCTCTGTAGTGGACATATATAAATTATAACATATTTTTGGTATAATATAAACTATGCTAAAGATAGAGAAGATAATTCCGGGCGGTCAGGCGCTTGCCACAAATAATGAGGGTAAGAAGATTTTTTTATGGAATGCATTACCTGGTGAAGTAGTAGAAGAATATATTATTACTAAGAAAAAATCCCATTTCGAAGAAGGTATTGCTACTAAAATCAAAGAAACCTCCACGCACAGGGTTAACCCAGAAGATTCTTGTTATCTTTCCACTTCCCCATGGCAAAACATGGACTACGATTATGAACTGGAGCTTAAGAAGTCTCTCGTGGTGGAGCTTTATCGTGAACATCAAATCAATATTAAGACTCCAGAAATATTCACAGACAATAATATGTATCACTATCGCAACAAGATGGAGTATTCCCTTTTTTGGGATAATGATAACTCTGAGATTAAACTCGCCTTCCATAATCGCGGCTCCCACCGCAAGTTTATTGTTGAAAAATCCTCAATAGAGAGGCCAGAGCTCTTCTCTGCTGCCACTAAGATTATCGCAGACCTCAATGCTCGCCACGAGGAGGCTCGTAAGTATCAATCCATTCTCCTTCGTTGTAATCAAAAAGGAGAGGTATCTGGTGGCCTCTTTGAAAATGGTAAACCACACCCAGTCTTCCCCAACCTCGTAGATACCATCTTGGGCCACGAGTATTCATACTCGCCAAACGGGTTTTTCCAGATCAATCTACCTGTCTACGAAATAGCGCTAAAAGAGATTAAAAAATATATCACCACAGATGAGGTTCTTGATTTATATGCTGGTGTCGGTACGATTGGTCTCTCCGTTACTGACAATCAAAAACTTACCATGGTTGAAGTAAACGCTGCTGCCTATGGTGAAATGGAAGAAAATTCTAAAGGTCGCGAGAATGTAATCTGTAAGCTAGCTAAATCTGAAGAAGTTCTTGGCGAGATTTTGCCTTCTCAAACTGTAATTCTAGATCCACCGCGCGCCGGCTGTGATGAGAAACTGATTAATAGGCTAATTGAAGTAAAACCATCAACTATTATTTATCTTTCCTGTAATCCTGCCACTCAGGCCCGTGATATTAAGGCACTTCTCGAGGCCTATGATATAAAAGATGTTAAGGTTTTTAACTTTTTCCCACGTACTCCACATATTGAAAACCTAGTCGTTTTGACGGCAAAATAGTCTTTATTTTAAGAGAAAAACGTGTTAATATATGTTTTAAGACGGAAGTGTGTCCGAGTGGTTTAAGGAGCACGCTTGGAAAGCGTGTAAGCTCGCAAGGGCTTCGCAGGTTCGAATCCTGTCGCTTCCGCCATAACAGGGATACGGGGCTACACCCTGCTATTTCCGACATGGTTTTCGGTTATGAATGATACAGTTATAGAATTAAAAAATATCACCAAGCGTTACGGTTACGGAGATACCGAATCCTTTGCTTTAAAGGACTTCGATCTCACCGTAAAACGTGGCGAGTTCATTATGATTATGGGGCCATCTGGGTGTGGCAAGACAACGCTCCTTAATATTATGGGGCTACTTGATCGTGCTTCTGATGGTGAATATTATTTAAACGGCGAAGATGTTTCTAGTATTTCTGCCGCACGTAGTGCTCGTCTCCGTGCTAAGAAAATCGGCTTTATTTTCCAGAACTTCAATCTTATCCAGGATCTTCCAATTCTAGAAAACGTTGCATTGCCATTAGTCTATGTTAATAAACCTCGCACCGTACGCTTAAAGAGTGCATCTGAAGCCTTGAGGAGGTTTCATCTCGGTGAACGTGAGTATTACTTGCCAAGCCAGCTTTCTGGTGGCCAGCAGCAGCGTGCTGCTATTGCTCGCGCAATTGTTTCTGACCCAGAGATTATCCTAGCCGATGAGCCAACTGGTAATCTTGATTCCCGTTCGTCTCATATTGTGATGGAAGAGCTTAAGGCCATCCATGAGGAAGGCAACACTATTATCATGGTAACCCACAACCCGGCTCTTACCGTCTACGCAACTCGTGTTATTAATATGCTTGATGGCCAGATTGATACTGATATTAAGACTGTGGAGGATCATAATCTTCCTCAACCAATCGATAATAAACCTAAAAGGCATCGTAGGAGGAGGCACTAATGTCACTATTACTTCGTACACATTTGAAGCTTGCGCGTACTTCTATTAAAGAAAATCGCACCCGCTCTTTCCTTACCTGTCTTGGTATTGCGATTGGTATTGCTAGTATCATCTTGATCCTTTCCCTTACCGGTAGTATTTCAAATCTCATTTCTGAAGAAATATCCGATATTGGAAGTGGCCTTATTGTGGTTCGTCCAAACACCTCCAAAGATTCTGTTACTTCTATTATTGAGCAGCTCACCTCTTCAAGCTCATTTGAGCGCAGTAACTTATCTTATAAAGACGTAGAGACTATCAAAAAAATCGATGGTGTCACAAATGTAGCTCCTATCGCCATTTCTTCGAATACTATTTCAAATGGAGATAATACTTTAGCTTCGGCTACGGTTCTTGGTACTACACCTGATCTTATTGAGATTGAGCCAATGACTTTTAGGTTTGGTACTTTCATTAGTGATAAGAATAAAGAATCTTCTGTAGTTGTAGGCCATACGATTGCTCTTCAACTTTTCAATACTCAGAATCCAGTCGGTAAGACGCTTCATTTCTATGATCAGCGCTATATTATTGTGGGTGTGCTTGAGGAGATTGATAAATCTATTAATTTCGACAACGTTGACTATGACAACGCTATTATCATGGATATTGAGACTCTCGGTAAGGTTATCGGTCAGCCACAGATTCAACAGATTAATGTTAAGGCTGGCTCCACTAGTGAACTAGAGGGTATTTCTGGTAAGATCAGAGAAGATCTTGTTGCTAGTAAATCTGGTGACACTAACTTCTCAGTCGCCTACGGTGATGAAATTACCCACCCAGCTTCAACTCTGTTTACTATTGTTTCAGGCATGCTTACTCTAGTTGCAAGTATTTCCCTTGTTGTTGGTGGTATTGGTGTTATGAATATTATGCTTGTCTCTGTTTCAGAGCGTACGCATGAGATTGGTATTAGAAAAGCCGTTGGTGCATCTCGTTATAATATCTTGATGCAGTTTATGTTTGAAGCACTCATTCTTTCAATCCTCGGCGGCATTATGGGTATTATACTTGGTTATATTCTTGCCTTCTTTGTCTCGGTTGTTACACCATTCACGCCTTATATTAGCTGGCAAATCATCGCAATTACCTTTGCGACTACTCTCGCTGTAGGTGTCATCTTTGGTATTTACCCTGCTATCAAGGCAGCCGCCAAGAATCCAATCGAATCACTAAAGCACTATCGTTAATATGAAGAAAACGCTAGAAAAACTACCATTTTACAATAAGGCAGTTTTGCCATATCACTTTGCGCAGTCTGTAATCGGTGGCACTAAGAATAAATGGCCAGGCAAGAGACTCCATGTTATTGGTGTGACCGGCACCAATGGCAAGACCACGACCTGTTTCATGATTTGGAATATGCTAAAAACTGCTGGTTTTAAGACCGGTATTATGACAACCGTAGCTTATGG
>Ga0310786_10005550_pt1 | contig 17069 bp, 30 predicted proteins | sample AusTroGonzalo_MG_FD_203881 | JGI IMG/M metagenome (GOLD analysis project Ga0310786, IMG submission 203881) | Bovine rumen microbial communities from tropical cattle in Woodstock, Queensland, Australia - Gonzalo_03 (v2) (version 2) | ecosystem: Host-associated > Mammals > Digestive system >... | reverse complement strand
CTGTGCGTTTGGAAAGAAAACGCACAGCCCATAATGACTGTGCATTTTTAACTAATCCTCGATGTTAACTGAAACATCTGTTATTGGAGTTACTTTTTCTGAACCAAGAACCCATAAATAACAGTTATCTGTGAGACTAAAAGCCAGCCAGTGAGTTAAGTCTGAGCAACACTCACTATCTTCAGGACGTGCGTATCCTACATCAAGACAATACGCTTCTGCATACCTAAAAACTGTTCCAGTCTGCAATTGTGATAATTTAACTCTATCCTTTTCTTTATGATTTATATTTATTTTTAACATTATCCCATCTCCTTTACTTCTGTTCAATTATATCCATAGGGTCTCTTTCATCCATGGATAAGAATATATTACCATCACAATCTCTCTTTAGATGGAAATAACTTACCTCATCACACCCATTAACCATCATAAGCGATTGTAGGTCATTTTCAACTACTATTAGTCTAACTGTCTTGCCAATACCATGGGCATAGCCACATTCCCAAGCTGTACCACTGTCACTATATAAACCATAGCTGACAACCCATACTTCATCTGCTCGCTGAATATCTTCCACATCATGCTGAAAGACCTTTAAGCCCCATTCTGCATTTGGCATATCCATTCCGCAATCAACCTCAAAGTCCATAGGGAAGATAGGTGTAATATCTTCGTGCTTAGTGAGGTCATCCCTAAGCGCCTTTAAAAACTGTCTTTCAGTATCATTAAAGAATGGACTAGCAATATATACCTTTATCTTATTCATTCAAACAATCTCCTTCGCAATAATTCTCAATAAAGAGTTCGTGACCTTCATTCAAGTAATCGCCAGCATTTTTCGCATACTTATCTTTTACTTTGTACGCTACCCAGCCTCTATCGCAATATGATGAACACTCTCTAATGTCGTAATCATCTTCATCATAGTCATCAAGCTCCTCAAGGTATTCGCCCTCAAGACCATATGAATATATAAGAGCGTCTGACATTTCATCGCCCCAGTCATATATCAACTTCTGAAGCTCTTCTTCTGAAATATTATCTTCTACCTCGAAAACATTTTCATCTTCAATTCCGTGTAAGCCCTGGTACATTCCTTCCCAAGCATAAATATATATTACCATATCTTAATCCTCTCTGTATTCAAATTTTCCTTCTTTTATAATGACGTCCGCCTTGCAACCCTCTGCGCTATCTGGAATATAGTCAATATCTACATCGCTCAAGTCACTATTTTCATCAGCATATCCAACAATTAAGCTATCTTTAATATCACTATATTCATCAAGTGAACCATCATCATCCACTATAATATCTTGTGTAAGAGTAACTCTATATCTTTTTAACATTAGATAATACCCCCATATATCAACATCAGTGCTATTGTTACTGTAGTGAACAGAATATCCTTTGCCTTATCTGCTACTGGTCTGTTAAGGGCAAAGCAACGATATACTGAAACAATATTCGCTCCTAAAAAACAACCCTGACCTAACATATAGTTAGACTTAATTAGTATCTGTCCACATAGTGTTAGAGCCATAACCATATAGTTAAGGTTCTCAAATGCCTTTCTCAATCTCTGTAATTCGCTATTCTTTTTTCTCACTCCTCTTGTTCCTTTCCTTTTCTTATCTACATCATATAACTTATTATCCATTTTATTACCTCTTTCCTTTCTTATATATCTATTGTATCATAGATTTCAGTTAATGTCAAGCACATTTTTCAAGAAATTTCATAGTTCTTGAATGTTTCTTGGCATATTCTACAGCCCATTCAGTAGCTAAAAACTCAGGCGGTAAACTCATATATTTCATATACATATATTTGCGCATCTTTGTAGGCTCATTTATATATGGGGAAGCTATCATATAGTGATATTCTAGCTTATGCGTCATATATTCCATTGTCATTTTATGCCCTATTTCATGTAATAGATAAAACGCAAAAGGATATTTAACCTTATAACCGAAAGTTTGTTTGATATATTTCATCCATTTTCTATGTACGCTATTTTTTATAACCTTACCATAGCATATGATATTAAGGTCATCACGAAACATAAAACCTAAATTTTTAGAATAAAAACTTTCATCTACACCAAACTGACGCACAAAAAAGTCAATCGCTTTAGTATTCATATACCTATCTCCTTTCTATGTATTCATTATATCACATTAAGGGAATAAAACAAGTAGTAATGTTGCACAAATGTGGTTCAAAAAATTTAGCAAATTTACCTATTGACAAAAATTTTGCTCGACTCGAATGAAGTCGAGCAACCCAAAGGTTGCTCTTACTTCAATTAAAGTTCATTAATATGAAGATTGATGATTTCATCAATAGCATTAATCATAGGTACATCTACTGAACTAATACTTACATTGTTTCTGTATCTAGCTTCAACAGTAGCACCCTGTTCCTTGTTGAAACGGCAAGTTAAATATGATTTATTTGGACTTCCAATCTTTCGTACAAAGTAGATATAATTTCTACCCTCAAGAATAGAATTATCATAGTAATGACCAACACAGTTGTTCTGCTGACGACCCTCATCAATCTTTTCAGCCTGGTTCTGTGGTACAATTACTATATATCCATCAAGCTTATGAGTATTAATGAAGTTAAGCTTCTGTAACTGAGCGTTCAGTTCTTTATTTCTATGATTTTCAAGTAAGTTTTCAGCGTTTCTGATATTTACCTCTAATGTTCTGTTTGTATCTAAAGTGAACTCAAGTTCTTCTTTTCGCAAATCATCTACAACATCTATAAGGTCTCTAAGCTGACTTGTATAGTTTAATCTATCAAAACATATTGTATTTTCAATTAGTTTTAATAACTGACTAGGTGGTAATATATCAACCATATTTTTATAATTGTTTCTTATATCAAGACACTGGAAAATAAAACCTCTCTCTTTAGCTGAATAGTTAGAACAATCTCTATCCACCTGACATCTAGAAATAGCTATGCGCCAGTTTCTATTGTATATATCTAAATACCTAGAAAAATTTTTAGGCATAACTTTTGGGTCAAAATTGTTACTTTTTAGTTCTTTTATAACAGATTCAACTTCTGCAAAGTTAGTTACATAATTGAAAATCCATTCATAATCAAATAATTTAATAATATCATCAAAAGAATTAAAACAACAATCAACAGTTATTCTGTAATTACCAAAGTCATTCTCTTTTGTGATAAAATCATAAGAAAACTTTTTTATCATGTGCATATTTTGAGCTTCAAAATATAATATATTCTTATCTTTATAAAATGACCTATAAGGATTAACTACAGCCATATCACGAACTATCTCATGTAATGACTTTTTATTTGGGTCATGGTCAAATATATATTTAATAGGAGACGGATATTGTACCTTATATTCAACCTGAAGTCTCTCAAGACTTGACCTTATTGCTGAAGCATTAACACTACTATGGTTTAACTGTTCAAGACTATAACTCATAGAAAATAATGCAACATCAGCCGTAGTAAAATCATTTACCTTTGCGATAATTACCTTTAACATATTGTCCAATTCTTTTTTTTCATAATAACTTAATCCCATTTTTTATTACCTATTTCCTTTCTTTTCTTGTAGAGGTTTCTTACCTCTTCCTTATGTATTCATTATACTACCTCTACCCTCTAATGTCAAACAAAAAAGTGTACAAATTGCGGGAAAATTTTTTGACATTTTTTATGCAAATTCCCTCTTGACAAAACCGCCTAGGTGTGATATAATGTTGAATATTGGTCGCGACGCGCGCTAGCGACCAACGCAATAAAAAATAGCCACTACCCACCTATTGCAATTCAGTGAATAATGACTATTAGTTCGTGGCAACCACTCCACGTTTAGTACGCCCTTCGACACTATTTTACTCATAGCCTGATACCGGTTGCCCTTAACGTTGGCTACCGACAAAACCCGTCAATGCCTTTAGCGAACATTGCTCCGCTGCACCCCTCACCTCGCACGTCGGTTACACTTTGCGAGGGCGCTACTGTCTAAAGAAGTGTGAGGATTCGGACCTCTAATCCCATGCGTGACACCTCTAGTTTGCAAGGGGTGGGGAGTCCATCCCACCCCATCTGCCTAATGACTACTACTCTGCGAGAGAGTAGAGAGCCTTGTCAGCATCCTTCTTGACCTTGCCTGACTTAACAAGACGACCAAGAGATGCAGTTACCTTTGGAACTGAACCGAACTTCTCAGCGTCCTTCACAAAGATGTTTGTTGGTGAGAGTGGTTCTGAACCAAGTACTGCAAGTACTGCTTCATCAATCGCACCCTGTGCTTCTGTAACCTTCTTTGACTTTGCACCCTGCTTCTTAATTAGGGATGCCTTGAGAGCTTCAAGCTTCTCCTTTACGTCTGCGTCCTCGATAACCTCGATTGCTGATGTAAGTGCGTCAACATAACTAATTTTTTTCTCCATAATTTTTTCTTCCTTTCTTTGTTGAAAAATGTTTTTTTGTTCTTTACATCTTTATTATAACAGATGTTTTTTACTTTGTCAAGAGGTTTTTTGAAATTGTTTTCAAATCTCACTTTTGATTTGTTATCTTTTCTTTACCTCTTTACATTTACTATTATAGCAAATGTTTTGAAGTTTGTCAAGAACTTTTTTTATTTTTATTTTTAAGTTCTTTCCTTCACTTCTTGATTAAATTATAACAAAATTCTTTTCATTTTACAAGTTGGAAAAATGTACAAAAAATGGGAAAATCTTTGAAAAAAATTTGTGCAAATTGTCACTTGACAAAAAGCCTGGGAGTGTGGTATAATAGAAATATTGCGCGTTTCATGAGAAAACGCGCAACCCAACAAAAGAGGGGTTACCCCCCTCTCTTAAATAAAATCTGAAATTGTTGTTACAATCCTTGCATTTACTTTGCAAACTGTGACACCACGTTTTTCAAGTTCCTCATAGTAAAGCATATCATCTTCAAAGTGTAAGTCAAAATCATACAAGGCTTTTAAGTTAGCAAAACTCTGCACCTTGTTGTAGCGAAACTCTAATCGACTTCGCCACACATCTTTCTTCTCATTTGGCACAAGCACTTTGAATGGTATCTCATTTGAGATTAGGTACTCAATCACGTTTCTGTGTGCTGAGATAAAGACGTTTTTATCATTCTTTGAGAAACTCAATGCCGTCTTGATGTAGTTTTCTTCCCAATGCTCAACCTTTTTGAAGTTCGAGCTATCAAGGTCGATTGTTGTTGTAGGGTTATTTCTACAGTATGTAGATTTTCCCACACCTTGATAACCACAAATAATCATTCCTTATCTCCTTCCCTTTCATATTCCTCTCTTGCTCTTTCTTCTTCAAATTCATCTTCAGCAAGAGCTAAAAGCACTGCATATTCAGTAGCATTATCATAAGCTCCTGCTGATAATAATTCTCCATACATTATTCAACTCCCCCATTACATAAAGCTATAAAGTCAGCCTTTGACTTTGCTTTTTTTCTCTTTTTTACTACCAAACATTAAAGCAACCCTCCAAATCCAATAAACTTGCTATGATGACCATTACCAGGGTCGTTATCATACATAAACTGATAAAAGTCCTTTACACCTAACATTTCTTGAGCTTCCTGAACAGTTACTAAATTAATATCTACTTTTCGTATGATAACTTTAGTAAACTCAAATATATCATAAGGTTTAAATTTAACTTTTACTTTATTAAACAAACCCTCATATTTTTTACAAGAAGGGAAAATGCTAGGAATGGTTTTATAATTCATTTTTATTCCAAGACTTTCTTCTAATTGCTGAAACTTATCAATAAACGCATTATGTTCAGCAAAATCAGTATGGTCTACATCAAGACCAAATAACTCTACACCACAATAAGGTCTTGTAGTTATTGGTTTTGGTATCTCTCCATAGTGCCAATTACTTTGGATTGGATAAGTAAACATATTTCTGTCTGCAATAACAGAAATATTTCCTATATCTTTACCATTCTTAAAAATTCTAATTTCTTCTTTATAAATCCCTTTACTCATATTCCTTAATCTCCTTCCTTAATCTATCGCGGGAACGCCCTTTGCGCCCGTTCTTGTACTTTTCAGAGGTCCAAGCACCGTTCCCGCATTGGTATGGGTTGAACTTCTCTATATCCATAAGTGACTTCTCAATACCATCCATCACTTTAATGGTTTCTCTTTTCTTTCTCTTGTGAGCCATAACCTTATCTCCTTTACATTTATTATTATAGCATAATGCTCTTACTCTGTCAACCACTTTCTATAATAATTTTTTAATTCTTTTTTAAGAAGATTATCAAAATGTAACACTTCTTTTCTATTGTTATGGATATAGTCACAAGCCCATTGAGTAGCCATATACTCATCTGGCAACTTCATATAAGTTACAGTAACACCCTCACTCCATATGTCTTGCTCACTAAGCATTTCTTTTACAGCCCAGCAATACGCATCTTCTTTCTTTGTAAGTTCACATTGTGTTGCAATATGACCTACTTCGTGTAGAAGTGATAGTGTAAAAATACTTATATCATTAATATTAAATTCATCCTTAGCGAACTGAAGTACTGTATCATCATTCTGAAAACTAAATAGACTATACATAACAGTACATTCATCTTTATAACATTTACATCTAAAGCCCTCCTGTAAACCACCACTCTCACAACCGAGCGACTCAATGTATCTATCAATAATTCCAACAATTCTTGATAAGCCTTTGTTAATTCTACTCTTTCTCTTACTCATAGGACTATCTCCTTTCCCTTACCTTATGTACTCATTATACTACCTTTAAGGGAGCTTGTCTACTAAAATGTTGCACAAAAGTCAATTAAATTTTTTAGCTAAAATGCCACTTGACACGAAATACTGAGCGATTGGTTTGTAATCGCTCAGCCCAACGTTCAAAACCCCCTAGATAACTAGGAGGCTCTGAAAGGAAGGTATAAGGTTTTTCGTGTTAGAAAAGCGGAGGGGGAGTTGCACCCCCTACTTGCGACTTTCATTCGCCACCGCCTAATGGTTTAGGCTAACTTGTAGCCGTTCTTCTTGCCGTTGTCAATAGCGACCTTGACAGCCTTGCCATCAGCAACAAGTCTTGTGAGTGAAGCTGTTACCTTTGGTACTGAGCCAAAGACCTCAGCGTTCTTAGCAAAGATTGATGTAGCTGAAACAGCCTCTTCTGTAAGTACCTCAAGTACCTTTGCATCAATTTCAGCCTGAGCCTCTGTAGTCTTCTTAGACTTAGAACCCTGCTTCTTCACAATGGAAGCCTTAAGAGCTTCGAGCTTCTCTGTTACCTCAACATCATCGAGTGCTTCAATAGCCTTGTCAAGTGCCTCAACATAAGTAATCTTCTTTTCCATTTTTTTTTACCTCTCTTTCTTTTCTAATGGATTTCTTTTTGTTTACATCTTTATTATAGCAAATTTTTTTAAGTCTGTCAATACTTTTTTTTATTTTTTTTACAGACTTTAGAGGACTGTCAACCACCTAAGATAACCGAATGTAGCATACTTCCCACCGACCATCCTAGTAGTGCGGTTTCCGCATTTCCTCTTTACATTTATAATTATACGCTATTGGCTTGAACTTGTCAAGCCATTTTGCGTAAAATTTCTAAAATGTTTTCGTTGGCATTGATTGTAGAACCATTCTTCCAGTTAGTTCTGTTAGGTTCTTCATCATCAACCAAGATGCCCATACCATACTTTTCACAGAGCATTGATTTATCAGTACCATAAGGGGCAATAATTACTTCATCAAGTAAGTCCATTATAAGATACTTTCTTAACCAATTTCTCTTTGCTAGGTCAATCTGTTGAGCAAACACCTTGTCTGTACTTCTTGATAACCAAGATACAACACCTAGCTTGTAGCCCTTTGCTTTGAGGTCAGCTAACACCTCAAGAAACTCAACAAGAGGATACATAACCTTAGCTTTGATGTATGGGCGAACACGCTTATTCTCTAAATCATCTAGCCAACCATCTACACCATAGAAGTCAGCGATTGTGCCATCCATGTCAAACCAAATAAATTTTTCATTCATAGGCTTTTCTCCTTTCCCTTACCTTATGTACTTATTATACTACTAAAGCACTTCCTAGTCAACAGAAATTCATAAAAAAGTTGCACAAAATGCGGGAATCGAGGTTGGCTCTCTTTGTGTAAGATTACCATTGACAAATCACCAAAGGGGTGGTATAATTGAATTTACTGCCCGTTTGGAATGCGAACGGGCAGCCAAACACTCAAAAAAGGGGTAGACTTAGGTCCACCCCCTTTCCCGCTTTATCTCTTCATAGCGTTTTTCATTCTCTTCTTTAATCTTCTCTTGGTCATACACTCGCATCTTGAGCTTAGTGTAGCCATACTTGTAAAGGTCAGCTTTAGTCCAGAACCTTTTCTGACAAATCTTGCCAAGTGCCTTTGGCTTGTAGTCAATTCCTTTATTCTTCAACCATTCTTTTGTTGGTACTTCGACTAATGTACTAACTGGCTTGTATCCTTTTGAACTGAAAACTGTAACCTGTACTTTCATAAACCTTACCTCACTTTACTTTTCATTCATTAAAGCCTTATATGTTCTATATATATAATCGGCTTTATGTGTATTTTTTACAAGTTCCTTAAACCATACAACCCTTATAGAGTTCGCGCCATACTTGGCAACTAGGTCATTTATCAATTCGTCTTTTGTTATTTTCTTTTTCAATCTACCACCTTCCTTATTTTATTCTCCTTTCCTTACCTTATGTACCCATTATACACCCTCACCAGTATCATTACAAGGTGTAATAATGCACAAAATTGCAGGAGTTCCATTGTCAATCTTTGTGCAATTTTTCCCTTGACAAAACCACCCAAGCTATGTTATAATAGAATTTACTGGTCGTTTGGAAAGCGAACGACCAGCCCAAGAAAGACTGGTCGCCTTGATTTTATTTCTTTACCCAAATCGTAATGATGATTACAAACACAAGCCAGAGTAGAAAGCCAATCCACAATGGACTAAGCACCCAAACCCATGACCATGCAATTACATGGCATAATTTTAATACTACAAAAACGATTGTTAATACTGCACCAAAACTCATTCTCATTTAAGCCACCTCGCTCTCTCTGCGCTCTGCCCTAAGTTCCTTAATTGACTTAGGGCGTTCTTTCCACTTGCCAAGTTCCTCGTCAAGTATCTGTTCAAACTTGCTAGGCTTATATGCAAAACCCTCTTTGGCAGGTGCAACGGGCTTGAACTTACCCTTACAACCGAATGGCTCATTGACTGGTACTAACTTGACCTGTTTAACAGTATCATTAGCGACCTCATTATAATTTGTTGTCACATCATTTCCCTTTACATAAAATACAGTTCTCATACCTTAAATCCTCACTTTCATTTTTTTCTTTATTATATCATGGGTTGACCTAGTTGTCAACCCTTATTTTCTTCATTTTCATTGATTTCAGCCTTAATTGAGTTGATAGCAATTAAAAGCTGTTCTTCAATAGTTGCGTAAGTATTTTCATATGTGAAAGAAGTTTCGTCTTTTACTGCCTCGATATATGACATTAACTCGCCTATGTCAAAGTAGTTAATCTCAAGTTGTGCAAGGTTGATACCTCTTTCAATATCAAGACCGTCAAGGTCATCACCCTCAAGATATCCAACGTGCATCCAGCGCATATCATCTTCTGACTCGTCATAGAATGAGATATACATACCGTCAAGTAGCTGGTCAACAATGACCTTACCCTGAGCAACCTTTTTAGCTACTTCTCTAATTAACTGACAAGCATTAACAAAAGCAACCTTATATGTAAGTTCCTCAAGTTCCTTGTCATATTTCTTCATCATTTCTGCAAAAATACTCATAACCTTTACCTCACTTTTCAAGTAGTTTTATCTTTACCTTATGAGATAATTATACAGTAAGGGTACGCACATTACAAGTCGGAATTTTGACCAAAAATTTGGGATTTGGGTTTGTTAAATTTGTGCAATTTTGCCCCTTGACAAACGACCTAGACTTGTGTTATAATGGAAATACTGCGCGTTTGAAGTGAAAACGCGCAGCCCAATCTCTCGGACTGCCTCGCTCTCACACGACTTATTTTTGGTTAGGTAGTCGCCAAACCTAGACCTTAAAGGCGGTCGCGCCTATAATTCTAATTCATTAAGTGTGTATAGTTTTCTTGGTATCATACCCTTATACATACCACTTTTTTCCTTGAAGTTTGGAAGAGTTATAAAATCATAACCGACATAAATACATATATAGCAACTCACTCCATCGTATGATTTTTTAATACCTGTTACTTTATCTCTAAAAGGTCTGATAAGATTGCCTAAGTATTCCTTTTCAATGGCATCAAGTACTGGCGGAATATACTCCTCATTGAGAAAAATTAGCCCCTCTTTATCCGCCGTATGCTTATTATTATACCAAGCATAAGTCTTACGACTATCTTTAATAGCCTTTTCTAAATCAGATTTTAATATTTCATGAGCTAATACTTCTTTCACAAACTGTGGATTATTCTTTACGATTGCTTTAAAATTTGTCATTTTCTTATTCCTCACTTTCACTTAATAATGTGTATGATACATATTTATCATCATAGATTGTAGCTGTGTCATTACAATCTAGTTTGACCTTAACCCTATCTCCACACTGGAGGTTATAATCATCAAATTCCCATCTATTGCCATCATCTTGAATTACAGTAACCCATCCATAAGTATCTGTAATTACTGTGCCTTCAATGTAACGATAATCAGTTGTAGATTTGTAAAGTCTACCCCATACCCAAACACCACCAATAGCAACGATTAAAGTAAACACAATACCGATAATTCTTAAAATGTTATCTAATTTCTTTTTACTATCATTTTTCTTCATAACCTTTACCTCACTTTAATTCTTTAATTTATTATAACAAAAAATTTTAAGTTTGTCAACAAGGGAATTACTTTGGTTGACTTTTCAATCTATGCTACTGAGTGCCATTCTTTTCCCTCTTGACATTATTAAGTATAACAGAACAAGAGAGAGAATACTACTGGCAAGTTGCACAAAAATGCGGGAACGGGGTCAGTCTAGATTTGTGCAGTTTTACCATTGACAAAACCCTCAAACCGTGATACAATGTAATTTACTGGTCGTTTGGAAGGCGAACGACCAGCCCAACTCTGAGCCAGCCGCCGCACTGTGGAGGATTTATCATGAACTTTTTAGCAGTAAATCAAACTTAGGTTCGACCATCTCAAGACGCTTATCTGATTACACTGTCTGCCAACTTCTAATGCTTCTCTCTTGGTGCTTACTCTGCGGCTTCTATCTACATAGAAGATACCCTTTTCAAGCCATACACCACAGTTGCCTTCGTAAGCTCTAACCGCTTTGATAGCCTCTTCAGGTGTCTTACATTCAACGCCTTCAGTAGCCACTTGGTAACCTGTCTTAAATCTAACAAGCTTACCCTTCTTGAGTGTCATCCCATCATTCTCTTTTAAGTTTCTTAATCTTCTTACATTTATCATAGGTTTATACCTTCCTTCCCTTACCTTGTAACTACATTATAGCACGACACCCCACCGAGGTCCATAGGCAGATTGTACAAAAATCGGGATCCCCTTTAGTCTAGATTTATGCAAAATGCCCCTTGACAAAATACCCTGGGTATGTTATAATGCGCGACACTGCTCGCTGCGCAAGTTTGCGAGCAGCCCATTAAAAAAAAGGGGTACTTCTTATACCGCTCCCCTTATGGCGGTCGGTCACTCTCCACCTCGGCTTTGAGTCCGTATCATTAATAGCGTTTGTCGACCAACGCTAGCTCGCTGTAGTGGTGCGCACACTGGAACTTGATTTTTTGGGTGGCTATCCGCTTCCACACCTACACGTCGACTCTTAAGGCTGTCGTAGCCCGCAACTCTATTTAATATACCGCCGAGTTCGCCTGGTAGGTTCAAAGTCTTTCTCGCGCTTCCTCACTAATGTAGTAGTATCTGTTAACCGCTTTGGGTGTCTGTGTTCTACTCCGCAACGCATAGGCACTTCGCTCTTATCCTAAATGGGGCTTCTCTAGGTCTTGCCTAGCTCTTATCCCTTCCCCCTTGGGACAATTATATAATAACATACCCTAGGGGTAGATGCAAGTAGCAAAACTACCAAAAATCGGGATTGGATTTTCCCAATCATTGTGCAATTTGCACAACGCTAAAACTCTCAGGGTATCCTCTAGTGCAAAATACTGCGCGGTTCCAATGAAATCGCGCAGTCAAACAAAAAAAATAGGCTCCCGCCTCAGCGAGTGCCTATAAATTAGTGGTTTTTATCCCAGCCCACCCTGGTGGCTCATACTCTGTTTTAGTTGCGCCGATTACCTGGCTACAACAATTTGGAAGGTAGGTTATGTCAACCCACAGGAAGAACCTGTGGTGTTGTATGCTTATAGTAGTCCTTGAAGTCCTCTCTAGTCTTCTTCTCAACTCTCTCAGTTTCAAGCATTAAGAGCATCTTATCAAGTTCATCCATGTTATTATCAAATCCGTTCATCATAATTTTTATCCTCACTTTCTTCCTTAACCTTATGTCTACATTATACACTTTGTTAGGGGTGTTGTCAACACTTTTTAGAAAATTCTTGTAAAACTTTTTCCGCTTTCAAAAGTACGGGTTGCACTGATTACTCTAATTGTTGACTCATAACCAAGTACAGTAACCTTCCTATGAGCTAATGCGCTAATGAAGTTATCAGCGTTGGCGTTAAGCTCCTTGTTAGAGTTAAAATTAATTCTCTTTGTCTTTATGCCGTTACCATCTGTAAACTTAATAACTAAACTTGTCATCATAACTGTTACCTACCTTTCCTTACCTTATGAGACCATTATACACCATGGTGGTGCATACGTCAATAATTTTAGCATAAAAAATTGCACAAATTATAGGATGAATAACCATTTATCTTTGTGCATATTGCCTATTGACAAAACAACCAAACGTCTGTTTGGACTAAATCACTGGTCGCGGCGGTAGGATGCGACCAGCCATCGATATATGAGCCTTATGGCAAGGTGAGCCCTTAGCCCACCTCCGCATCTTTCAGTTTATCATATATATCCTTTAAGAAGTCTCCAGCCTCTTCCCTTGCTAGCTCTATAGAAGCCCCTATGCCGCCAATCTCTGCACACTCTATTACTTTATCAATATAGTGTTCTATTAAAAGTTCTATCTGTTCAAATCTTCTATAAGCATCTATATCATAGCTTGTATCACCTATTGGTAATATATCACCACCATTTATGTTATCAACAATATTAATTAAGTCATAGTTTATTAAATTTTTACTCATATATAACCTCTTCCTATCTATTGGTAGGTAGGGGCTTGCGCCCCTAACCTTATTACATACACATATCTTCTATAATTCCAACAATCATATCATTGAAACTTTCAAGTTCATCAATATATTCCTGACTTTCACCTTCGTATGGTAAACTATCTAAAAACTCTAATATAGCATCTCCATCAATCGCTATATTTTCTTCGTTTATTGAGTTCTCAATGAACTCAACTAAGTTGTCATAGCTATCGCTAAAAGCCTGATAACTATCGCTATAACCATCCATAGCAAACTTATCTTCATAAGTGTTTGCCTCTTCTTTGAATGTTGCTAAAAATAACACTAATGTATCCATATTAATACCTACCTTTTCATATATATTATATTGTTTTAACTGCTATAAAAATTGAGAGTGGCTTTGCGTGCTGGATTTTTTCTTGTCTTAACACTTCAGCCTGTGCTAGTAATATATCTGTTGTAATCATATATATTATATTTTTAACATCTTTAACCTTATAAAGCTTCATAACCTTTACACTTCCTATCTATTGGTAGGTAGGGGCTTGCGCCCCTAACCTTTTATATATTATTTACTTCTTTTTTCATATGAATCGATTGCAAGTTTTTCAATATCTAAGCTCATATCATATATAGCATTTGCAAAGTCTGACATAGTGCTTGATGACTTATCAATACCTTTTTCATTTTCCTGGATATTAAGAACTATATCATTGAGAATATTTTCAATTTTTACAAGTTCTTCTTTTGTTGCGCTTCTTAAAATTGTGTTAATCTTTGATTCAAAATTTTTCATACCTTTTTACCTACCTTTTAATTTTTTTTGTAGTTCCTTACTACTCTTTAATTGTATCATTTTGCTTGTTGCTTGTCAACAATTTTTTTTATTTTTTGTAAAGTTTTTTTAAACTTGTTTTCAAGTCATCCTTGTAACTTGTTATCTGTTTTCTATCTCTTTACAATTATAATTATAACAAATTATTGTAATAAGTCAACAACAAATTAACAAAAAGACAAGAAAAAAATGCACAAAAAATCATCAAGACCTTTGTGCAATTTGCACAAAACAACTGTTCGATGTTTTTTGAGGGCGGTCTCGAACGGCTGTTCGATGTTAGCAGAGGCTAACACTACGCCCCATTCATGGGGGGCGTGGTTAATGGGAAAATCAGTGTTTTCAAGCGTTTGAAGCCCCCACCTGACCAATGTATGCACCAAAAATTCAGTTCATTTCGTTTTTTCAATGTATGCACCAAAAATTCACTTTATTACGAAATTACTATTTTTCTACTACATTGTTTGACATCCACCAAAATTTTTGGTATACTATAATTAGATGAAGAGATAATCCTCATCAAAATTTTACTACAAGGAGAATAACAATGGATAAACATTTAGATTTCTCCCTAGACACAGCTCAAGAAAGAATTAACCTAGTCAACGATATGCTTACTCCAGAAGACACACCTAGTCGTCTTGAGTACCTAGCCGACTATATATTAGATGCAGTTGATGTTAGAGAGAAAACAAAACCAAAAAATAGAAAGAAAACAATAGCCTCACATGAAATATCATATGAAGGTTTAGTAACAAAATTTGAGAATGGAGAAGATGGTATCTACAACCTAACAATAGAGAATGATAAGAATATCATCCTTTCACCAAAAACTCCAATAACTCAAGAAGATATAGACTCAATTCCGCCTCTAAAAGAGTTAACAGATGCGATAGAGCAAATCAAACTTAAATGCAAAACCGCAACTGGAAAAACAGCCTACAATCTTCACCAACAGTTAATCCAAATGTATAAAGACCGCTATGTAATACGTAGCGCATATAAACCAATAGGCTATTCAACAAATTATATCAAATCAATCAGTAATCTTACGTTGTGCGGGAACGACGCTTGGGACGGTACACAGGTAGTTTCGACAGACCTAATCAACCTTTATAACCGCGACCATGTTCTAGCCCTCCTAAACAACTATTCAAAAATAAAAGAAGACACCTACGGATGCTTCACTAAAGATATGCACTGGCTGATGGAAGACCTAGACCGCTACATTGAAGAGGCTCTAGCGCCATTCCCGCTTTACAAACAAATCTTAATCTACAAGATAGATAAGTGTACTAATGCGGAAATCCATAAGAAATTACAAGAAGAAACAAATCAAACCTACTCAGAAGAGCATATAAGTAACGTATGGTGTAATATAATCCCTAAACTTATAATAGAGAAAGCAACTGATGATTACCTCTCTTGGTATTATCTAAATAAAGAAAAGGGAAAATATAAAAAATGCGGAAAGTGTGGTCAGATTAAGTTAGCCATACCAAGATATTTTTCATTAAATAAAGGTTCAAAAGATGGACTATATAGTATATGTAAAGAATGTAGGCGGAAAAGGGGGTAGACCTAGGTCAACCCTCCTCCCGCTTTATTTTACGTTAAAAGGAGTGAATTAAAATTGGCAAATGTAGATAATGGTAAAATATACTGTCCTAAGTGCGGAAAAACCATGGCTGCTACTAATTTCTATTCTTTAAAGAACGGTCAAAAAGCTGATTTATGCAAAGGCTGTATAACTATGCATATCAACAATTGGGAACCATCAACCTTTCTATGGGTATTAGAAAAGTTTGATGTACCTTACTTACCTTGGGAGTGGAACAAGCTTCTAGATGAAGAGTATGCAAAAAATCCTCATAAGATTACAGGTATGAGTGTCATAGGTAAGTATTTAAGGAAAATGAAATTAAAACAGCATATAGTGTATGGATATGGAAATAGTGAGATGCTCCAAAAGAAGCACGATGAGGAAGTAGCAAAAAATAGTAAAGACGTTAATGCGGAAGAGAGTGAAGCTAACGTTAAGGAAGCATTTGAGAATGGTGAAATAACACAGGCTCAATATGATACTTATAGAAACCTTAATGGCTATGCGGAACCGGCGTCTAGACCTCTCCCACCTATGACAGGTGCTCAGTCACCTAGTCCTTATCCAACAAATGACCATCCATATGAGGTTGTCCAACTTGAGGATATGGGAAAATACTTAACCGAAGATGATAAGCGTTACATGGCATTAAAGTGGGGACTTTATTATACTGCGGAACAGTGGATTAAGCTTGAGAAGTTATACCTCGACTTTGTTGAGAGTTATACTATCGAGAGTGCGGGAACCATTGATACTTTAATACAGATATGTAAATTATCATTAAAGTGTAATGAAGCATTGGATGCTGGAGATGCTGATAGTTATGCGAAATATGCTAGACAGTATGATGCACTAATGAAGTCCGCTAAATTTACAGAGGCACAGAATAAGGAAGGCAAATCTGACGCTTTTGATTCTGTTGGTGAAATAGTTAGTTTCTGTGAAAAGAATGGCGGAAAGATAGATAAATATGAAATTAAAGCAGATAGGGATGTTATTGATACTATCCTAAAAGATAATCAGAAATATCTTGATGAAATTATTAAGAATGACCCTAACATTGAAAACTTAATTGAGACACACATTAAGAAGATGGAATTACAAGAGCAAATAAAGAAAAATAAACTAGAAAATAAAGACACCCTTGATGTAAAAGATTATGATGAATTTGCGGAAAAGGAGCTTGAAGCTCTTGAACTAGATAGGAGGGAACAGAGCGGTGAATAGAGATTATCAGTATGGTACTGCT
>Ga0310786_10005549_pt1 | contig 17069 bp, 15 predicted proteins | sample AusTroGonzalo_MG_FD_203881 | JGI IMG/M metagenome (GOLD analysis project Ga0310786, IMG submission 203881) | Bovine rumen microbial communities from tropical cattle in Woodstock, Queensland, Australia - Gonzalo_03 (v2) (version 2) | ecosystem: Host-associated > Mammals > Digestive system >... | reverse complement strand
CGTTGGCAGTTTCAAACGATTTTACAGCAGTGGTGTTCGCGCCCAGCGGAAACCCAATGACCGTACACACTTTTACGTCGGAACCTTTTAGTTGCTCTTTAGCAAAAGAAACCCAAAAAGGGTTCACGCATACGCTGCAAAAACCATATTGGCGCGCTTCGGCGCACAAGGCGGCGATATCCGCACGCGTGGCAATGGGTTTAAGTAAAGTGTGATCAATGAATTTCGCTGTATTCATACAGAACCTCTATTTAGTTAAAGTTAATGATGCGGGTGAATTTGTCGGCGATTAACGATTGACCGCCCACCAAAGCACCGTCTACATCGGGTTTGGCCATAATTTCGTCCACGTTAGAATCTTTTACGCTACCGCCGTACAAAATGCGGGTGGCTTGTGCGAAAGCATCGCCATAGGTGTGTGCCAAGTAAGCGCGGATGGCGGCGTGGACTTCCTGAGCTTGTTCGGGCGTAGCAGTTTTGCCGGTGCCGATGGCCCATACCGGTTCGTAAGCGATGATAATGCCGTTTAATTGTTCGGCGGTAAATTCGGCAAGGCCGTTTTTGAGTTGGCCTTCGATAACTTGCATGGTTTTATCGGCTTCGCGTTCTTGTAATGTTTCACCGACGCAGAAAATCACTTTCAGTCCATGGCGCAAAGCGGCGGCTACTTTTTTATTTAAGATAGCATCGGTGTCACCGAACACGCTTCTGCGTTCACTGTGACCGATTAAAGTTAACGTAGCGCCGGCATCTTTGGCCTGTACGGGGGAGACGGCACTGGTGAAAGCACCTTTATCTTCCCAGTGGACGTCTTGGGATGCCACCTGAACGGCGGAACCTTTGGCAATTTCGGCTACTTTGGCCAAAGAAGTGTAGGAAGGAGCAACGATAATTTCCACATTGTTTTTGTTGGGGGCTTTGGTTAAAGCGTCAATTAATGCGGCCGATTCGGCGAGCGTGTTGTGCATTTTCCAATTTCCGGCAATAATAGGTGTTCTGGTGGTCATGATAAATTCCTCTTTATATAAATAAATATGGTATAGTTCCCGCAGTGTATAGCGAGACTCTTCCTCTTACATACTACCATAAAGAGAGCAAATTGAAAAGTCTTTTTAGCTAATAAAAAGCCACAGAGAGGATAAGAACGACTTTTTTCCTCTCTGTATTATGGGCGGAATTGTGTTTTTATGAAATGTAGGGAAAGTGCCGCGCGGTTAAACGGCGCACAGGCAAAGACCGTGTTTATCGGCCAGTGCGGTAACTTCTTCCAAATCCAGCACTAAGGTATGGTCGGCCTCAAAGGCCATTACACCAATTCCGGCGCGGGATAAATTTTCAATCGTGCCTTTGCCGATAACTGGCAAGTCAAAGCGGTTGTCCTGATCGGGACGGGCCACTTTTACGGCCACCACTACGGGGTGTGTTTTGGCATGTTCGCGCACCAATTCGCCGGCACGGAGTAAACAACGGTCCGTTCCTTCCATGCCTTCCACTGCAATAACGGCACTTTGGCTGACCACGCATGTCAGCCCGATGTCCATGGCGGCAATTTGTTTGGCGGTGCGGAAACCAAAATCAATGGCTTGTTTTTCCGTATCCGTCGGTTGGCGGCGCGTAAGCACTCCTTTTGACGGCATGAAATCCTCCAAAAATAAAGCAGAGTTGGTAAATTCAATGCCTTCTTTTTTGAACTCTTCTATCACGCGGGAAAGGATGTGTTTGGTTTGCATGCTTTTAAGCGAAGCCAAAAACTTGGCCCCGCGGATATCCGGCATTAAGTTGGTGAAAATAGAACCGTGTTGCACTCTTCCGGCCATTACAACACGGGTGACGCCGTTTTCATTGAAAAAACGAATACATCCACCCAATTGTCCCAAGCGCAACAGTTCAAAGCGGTCGGAACAATCTGCAAAATCTTCGGGGCGGGCATTTCCTTTGGCGCCGGCAACAAAAACACTATACCCTTTTGCTTTTGCCTTGCGAGCAATGTAAACGGGCATTTTCCCTTCGCCGGCAATAAGGCCTATTTTATTATTCATCGTCATCTTCGTGTACTTTCCGTTTGGCGGCGGCAATGCCCCGCTTGGTAGAACGGCAAAAATCAATCATATGTTGCACTTCGGCGCACGGATGTTGCGCTTCCAGTTCGTTCATGGCTTCTTCCAAGCGTTTACCGCTGCGGAATAACGCTTTGAATGCACGGCGAATGGAAAGCATGGTTTCGCGGGAGAAGCCGTTGCGGCGCATGCCGACTACATTTAAGCCTACTAATTTAGCGCGTCCGCCTTGTGCAATACAATAGGGAGGGATATCCAGCGTAGACATGGTGCCACCCGATATCATGGCCATCGTGCCGATGCGCGCAAACTGGTGTACGCCGGCTAAACCAGAGATAACCACACGGTCTTCAATTGTCACATGTCCCGCGATGCCGGTGCTGTTGGCAATAATAATATTGCTGCCTAACTGGCAATCGTGCGCGACGTGAGAATTGGCCATCAACAAGCAGTTGTCACCGACCGTGGTGGGTTGTTCCACATGGGTGGAGCGATGAATAGTGACGCATTCACGGATTTGGTTACCGCTGCCCAGCTGCACGCGGGTGGGTTCGTCCCGATAGGACAAATCTTGCGGTTTTACGCCAATAAAAGCACTGGCGATAATCTCGTTGTTGTCACCCATAGTGGTGTTTTCAATCACGCAGAACGGGCCGATTTTGTTATTTTTGCCGATAATAACACCGGCACCGATGACGGTGTAAGGGCCGACAACGGTAGAAGGGTCAATCTTGGCCGAGGGGTCAATGATGGCTGTAGGATGAATGTTAGTCATGGGGTTTTTCTCCTAAAATGAAAGTAAGTGTTGCTTGCGTGCACAATTTCTGTTTTACATATGCTTCACAATAAATTTTGGACAAACGCCCTAAACGCAAAATGTGAATGGGCATTTCCAACGTGTCGCCGGGTAACACAATACCGCGAAATTTTGCTTCTTCTACACTTAAAAAAAGAGGGAGTTGCTGGTCTTTGGCTACTACGGACATTACTGCCCCGCCAAAGGCTTGGGACATACATTCCAACACCAACACGCCCGGCATTACCGGACTGCCCGGAAAGTGTCCTTCAAAATAATACTCATCCGGCCGCACGTGATGAACGCCGATATATTTTTTGCGCGGCTCCAAGACGAGAATTTCATCTACCATCAAAAAAGGTTCGCGATGCGGAATGTTTTGCTTGATTTTTTCTTCACCGTACGTTTCCAACACCGGTAAAGTAAAATAATCTTTCAGTGATGTATCTTTTATGCTCATTTGTCCTCCGCGTTTGCTAACAAGATTTTAGCAAAAATTACGTTATGTTTGTGCCCGCCGCAAGTGCAGGTGATGCGCAGGGGAGGAAGTTTTTTACCGGTGAGACTTAAATCGCCCACCAAATCCAAAATTTTATGACGCACCAATTCATCGGGGAAGCGGAGCGTGTTGAGAAATTTGTCTTTGCCGACAATAACGGCGTTTTCCAAATTACCGCCCTTGGCCAGTCCGTGGGCTTTCAAAAAGGCCAGTTCCTCTTCAAACCCAAACGTACGGGCGCGGGAAATTTCCCGTTTGTAATTTTCGGGTGTAAATTCCAGTGTAAATTCCTGCCGGGCGACCAGCGGATGTTTGTGCAAAAACAAGAACGAAAACGTCAGGCGGTCGGCAGGTTCGGCCGTGTAGAGGATGTCCCCGCTGGAATAGGTGATTTTGCGGCGCAAATTAAGCACGGGTTGTTCTTGGGTTAACTCGCGCAAGCCGGCTTTTTCAAAAGCGGCAATATACTCGTCGCTGGCACCATCCGTTACGGGCGGTTCGGGGCCGTCCATTTCAATGGCTACATCTGTGATGCCCAGCGCATGCAGTGCTGACAGCGCGTGTTCAACCGTGCAAACTTCGGCTGTTTCGTTTTTCAAATTGGTCCCACGCATAGTGGAGCCCACGTTTTCCGCCAATGCGGCAATCGGGCGTGCGTTGGGGATATCTGTGCGTAAAAAAGTGATACCGTTTTCGGACGGTTTAAATGTCATAGTGGCCGGCAACCCCGTGTGCAGACCAATCCCTTTAACGGAAATGGGCGTAGCGAGCGTTTTTCTCATAATTATTTCCCCAATAATTTTTTAAGTTTACCAAAGAAGGAAAGTTTTTTTGTTTCTTCCGCTTCTTTCTGGAAGGCACGGAATTCTTTGTAAATTTCCGGCAGTTTACGCATAATAGCCATTTGCTTTAAGGCTTCCTTTTGCGGCATGGCAGGGAAACCAAAGTAGGTCTGTCCCGCCGGGAGAGAACTCATTACGCCGGACTGGGCACCCACTTGCACGCGGTCGCCGATTTTCATGTGTCCGGCCAGCCCTACCTGACCGGCTAAGATGACGCCGTTCCCGATGTCCGTGGTGCCGGCAATGCCGACCTGTGCGCAGAAAATACTGCTCATTCCCACGCGTACGTTGTGCCCCACTTGCACCAAGTTGTCAATTTTAGTGTTATCGCCGATAACAGTACTGGCAATTTTGGCGCGGTCAATACAGGTGTTAGATTGTATTTCCACATCATTGCCCAATACCACATTGCCGATTTGCGGGATCTTTTGGTGGCGGCCGTCGTGGAACGAAAAACCGAACCCATCAGAACCGATGGTGGCGCCGGCTTGCAGAATTACAAAATCTTTGAGTACGCAATCTTCGCGGATGACTACCTGCGGATAGATGTAGCAATTTTTACCGATGGTGACATCTTTGCCAATGTAACATTGCGGGAAAATGACGGTATTATCGCCGATGGTTACGCCGTCTTCAATTACCGTGTAGGCACCGATGGATACGTTTTGCCCCAGTGTGGCTTTTTGGCTGATAACGGCGGTGGGATGAATACCCGGAGTGTGTTTCATGCGGGCGGCGTCCACATATTTGAGCAGTAGAATGAATGCCCATTCCGGTTCGGCTACGTAGAGCAAAATACCCTTAAACGGCAACTCTTTTTCTTTGGCCTGTAACGGAACCAATATAGCCGAGGCGGCAAGTTCACTCAGTTTTTCCGGATGGTCCAGCGTGGTCAAATAGCACAAGCCGCCTTCTTGGGCGTCTTCCAGCGCGCACAAGCGCGTGATAACGGTCTCGGGGTTGCCGTCGGTTTGGGCTCCCGTAATTTTGGTAATATCAGCGATAGTTAATGATTGCATAATTCCTCTATTTTCCGCGTTTGCGGTATTTTTTAGATTTTTTGAGCCGGTTAATAAAATCTTTTGTTACATTGACCGGCTTTTGGCCATAGAGCACTTCATCTTTGCGTACCACGGCGCCGATGTTGCGTTTCTTGGCGAATGATTTAATTTCTTTGTAAATATCTTGCAAAATTTCGGCTACTTCCTGTTGCTCCAATTTCAAAATTTCTTCGCGGGTGGTGTATTTATAATTATCAATGAAAAATTCCCGTTCCGCTATGATTTTTTTATTAGCGGAAATTCGCGCGGTGATTTCTTCCAACTGGGCAGGTGTATTGAGCGGGCTGGCTGCAATAATTTCTGCTTCGGCAAATGTCAGGCGATTTAAGAGATTGGCGATTTCCAATGAGTCGGCATTTTCTTCTATTTTTGGCAGTAACGGTTGAGGTTCCACCACAATGCGTTGGTAAAAGGGTTTGAGTGTGCGTAATTGGGCAGCCAGTTGCACATTTTCGTTAGATAAGGTGTCAATCAGTTGACGCGCCCCGTCCACTTCTTCTTCTTTAGCTAAAATTTTGCGGTGGATTTGCTCTTTGGCGGCGATGGTGCGCGGATGTGCATTAAAGGCTTCATCCATATCAATAAACGCAACGGTCAGGCATTGAACCGGCGCGGAAGATGCTTCTTCTGTTTCTTCCGATTCTTCTTCGGCGGAAAGTTCGGTTCCCGGCGTTTGGGTTTCCGCAGTCTGCGTTTTTTCGGCCGGAGAGGGGGAGTTTTTAGCAGGAGTAGCCGCGTTTTGTGCCAAAATAGACGCCACGGCTTGCTCTTCCTGTTGTGTCAGGGAGTTGAGATCCGGGGTCGTTTCCTGCGCGGCGAGGCACAGGGGGCAAAGTAAAATTCCAACCAGCAGCGTTTTATTCATACGCATTACATCATATTGGAAATATTAAAATAGAAATGGGAACGATCTTGATTCGGACCATGGTTCAAACCGTATCCCCAATCTATACGAATCGGCAGAGAAGGTGTGGTGAAACGTAACCCCACCCCAACGCCGGCTTTAAATTGTTCTTCTCTGGGCCCGAGTGAAAAGTCTAAATCGTCAAAATGGTTCCACGAGTTACCCATATCAAAGAAGAAGGCCAGTTGCGCCATATTGCGGCGTCCCTCGCGGGCCAGCGGGAAGCGCATTTCCGCATTCATTACATAATAGAGTGTGCCACCGTATTGCGGGCCGATTTCTCCGGCGCGTTCGTAACCGCGCACGGTATCTGCACCGCCTAAGAAGAATTTTTCATACGGAGGAACTTCTTTCGTGCGACCGTAAGGTTTGACGGAACCGAATTTGTTGGATAACACAAATACAATGGGGTAATTCCCGCCGATATTTAACACCGTATAGTTGAAAACAGAGCGCGCGTTGACGTACCACAAATCTAAATCTGCACCAATCGGGCCACCAGCTAAGGATAAACCGATGGAGTTGCGCCAGCCGGTGGTGGGGTCCCAGATGTTATCGCGCGTGTCGATAGCAAAGTCGGTGCTGAAAGTGGACAAGTTGGTGGATCCTTTGGCAATGCATTTGTCGGAGTCTACACCGTCGGCGCATTGAAAGCGTTGGTCCACGTTGTAAATATCGATATTTTCAAACGAATAAGAGAAGGATAGTTGGTAGATATCATCATTAAAACGCGGTCCGAGGCGCACGCGTCCACCGATGCGTTTTTCGGTATAGGCTTGGTCTTCGGTGGAGAAGGAACGGTAGCGGCGTGTGTTGAACAGATCTACACCCAGTGAGGTGGGTTTGTCATACAGCCACGGGGTAGACCAACTGATGGTATAGTCCAAAATTTCCTTACCGAAAAGGGTGCGCAGAGAAAGGCGTTGCGCACGGCCGAAGAGGTTCATGTGGTTGACAGATACTTCCCCGTATAAACCGTCCATGGAACTCATGGCTACGCCGGCAGTGAACATACCCGGGCGACCTTCCACAACATTGAAGTCCAAATCCACTTTTTGCGGATCAGCGGTGGGTTGCAAGTCAATTTGTACGTCGTTAATGAAACCTAAGTTCAAAATTTTGGTTTGGCTGCGGCGGATTTTGGCATTATCGTACAAGTCTCCGGGGTGGATGGCCAGTTCGCGCGTGAAGACATATTTTTTTGTTTTGCCATAACCGGTGACGTCAACATGGTCAACATAGAAAATATGACCTTCGGAAATATCAAAGGTTAAATCTAATTTACCATCGTGAATATTTTTAATGGGCATGACGCGCGCTTGCAGATAGCCCTTGTTAGCGTATTGCTCTTGAATGGCGGTGATGGAGTCGTCAAAGTCTTTTTGGTTATAGAGATGCCCGTCACGGAAGAAGATTTGTTCTTGCAATTCTTCGTCCGTAAAAACGTTACTCCCTTCAAAGGTGACGGTGCCAAAGTCCACCTTTTCGCCTTCGGTGACGTGGTAAGACAAGTTGGCTTTTGTTTTATCATCGGAGAAAGTAATGTCCGGTTGAGAAAGTTCAAATTCGGAATACCCTTTGTTGCGGCCGTAGAGCATCATTTTAACCCAGTCGCGCTGTAAGTTTTGCGGTTTGAACACTTTACCGGTGCGGTTGGAAGCTTTTTTAATAATTTTGCGGGCCGGCAGTTCATTCGCTCCATCCATGGTGACATCACCCACACGCACGCGGTCGCCCTCGTTAATAATCAATTTTACATACACTACATTTAAATTTTCGTCGCGGGTTAATTCGTATTCCACCGTGGCGTTGATGTATCCTTTTTCGGCGTATTTGGCTTTGATAAGTTCCAAATCACTTTGCAGTTTGGTTTCGTTAAAAGGATCTTTTATTTTGAGCGTCATGGCTTGGGTGATGGCATTTTTACCCAAGTGTTTGCGTCCTTGGTAAGAGAGATGATCAAAAATCGGTTTTTCCTGCACGATATAAGTTAAGCGATGGCAAGGATAAACTTGGCGGTCCTCTTTGTCTTTGCGGGTACCTTCCATGGGGGAAATGTCTATATCCACGCGGTCAAAACTACCCAGTGCGGAAATATCTTGTATGTTTTCGGAAATTTGATAACGAGTATAGAGTTGCCCTTTTTTGACTTGGGCAGCTTTGATAATGGTTTTCTTGCGGATATTTTTTAAGCCGTCTGCGGAGATGTGACAAATCATCCACGGGCCGTTGGGGTCCACCTCTTCGGCAACCGGTTCCTCCGCGCGCGCGTACGAAAAAAAGAAGGTACTGACCAACGCCAGTACAGCATATTTCTTATAAAACGTAATATAATCCTCTCTTAAAAAAGCCCGCACTTAATCCGCGCGGGCTTATTGTCAAAAAGACTTTATTTGGTAGGTCTGACGGCCAAACCACTCTTGATGCAGTTGGTGCAGACGTACGCGGTTTGCGTTTTTCCGTCTAACACTACTTTTTGTTTCTGCAAGTTCGGTTTGAACGAGCGTTTGGTTCTCAGGTTGGAGTGACTGTAAGAACCACCCGATACGGGGGCTTTGCCACATACTGCACATTTATACGCCATAAGTTCCTTCCTTATAATGAAATAAAATACTTTTCTATATTCTAGTAAAAATTGGGCTACTTGTCCAGCCTTACCCTTGTTTGGCCGGGAAAATCTTGCCCGCTATGATAGAGCCTGCTAATAACCCGACGATCACCGCCAGCGAAGCCCATATCGGCACTTCTACTTGGTGCGAAAAAAGCATTTTTACACCGACGAAAAATAAAATTAGCGCAATGCCGTATTTTAGATAAGGGAATTTACCTGCCATTCCCGCCAGCAAGAAGTATAGCGAGCGCAAACCGATGATAGCAAAAATGTTAGAAGAATACACCAAAAAAGTATCTTGTGTAATGGATAATACAGCTGGAATAGAGTCCACCGCAAAAATCAAATCCGAGGCTTCAATCACTACCACAGCAGCTAGTAGCGGCGTAGCAAAGCGGCGGGCATTGATGCGTACAAAGAAATTTTCCCCGTGATAATCTGTTTTGAGCGGGATGAATTTTTGCATTACTTTGAGTACAAAGGATTTGGAAGGATCAAACTCGTCGTCTTCTTTTTGGCGCAACATTTTGATGGAAGTGAAGATAAGCAGCGCGCCAAATACGTAAATTGTCCAAGAAAAAAGAGAAATCAGTTGTACACCGGCAAAAATAAACATAAACCGCAGCAGCACGGCCCCGATAATACCCCACAACAAGGCTTTGGGTTGTAACTGGGGAGGAATAGCAAAATAACTGAAAATGAGAATAAACACGAACATGTTGTCCACTGACAACGAATACTCCAATAAGTATCCGGTGTAAAAAGACAATGCATGTTGCGGCCCTTCCGCCCACCAAATCACTCCGCCAAATAATAAGGCCAGTGATACCCACACCGACACCATCAGTGCCGATTCTTTCATGCTGACTTTGCCGTGGTGTTTATTTAATACGGTTAAATCTACTACCAAGGCAGTAATAACGGTTACCCAAAAGGCAATCCATAAACAAATTGATACACTTGTGCTGACTGGTTCCATAAAGTTATTGTATAATTTTGGTGTTGTTTATGAAAGAGATTTTGATAAGGAGAATATATGAAAAAAGGTTTTACATTAATAGAATTACTGGTAGTTGTATTGATTATCGGCATTTTGTCATCCATGGCATTGCCGCAATATACCCAAGCGGTGGAAAAAGCACGTTTGGCGGAAGCGCGCAGTACGGTTGCTACATTGGAAAAAGCCGCCAAATTATATTTACTTTCTAACAGTGTTCGCGTCGGAGAAGACACTACGGATTATCAATTTTTGGGTACGGGAGCAAATGCTTCTTTTGATATAGATTTATCTTGTGCTTCCGAGACAACCGATATGTGTATAACACAAAATTTCAGATATAGTGCATTTACTTTAATCGGCAATGCAATATGGATTATGGCAGAACGTGTAGTTAATAACACACAACCCTATTATATTTTATCAGTGGTTAATGCCAATGGAACGATTACCCGTTCCGTGCGCGTAGATGAGGATAAACCTGTTTATAAAAACATTGCTAAAGGGTTGGAAAAAGACGGATATACCATTATGGATTAACGGATCACTTATCCCCGCTTTTTGAAAACCGCCCGAAAGGGCGGTTTTTGTATGTTGTGAAACGCTATGGCGGGAAGTCTGTTTTATGCCGGAAGGGAAAAATTCGGACGACAAAAAAGCCGAGGATGGGAGTCGAACCCACAACCTACGGTTTACAAAACCGTTGCTCTGCCAGTTGAGCTACCTCGGCGGATAACAATATCATATCATTTTTAAGGCGTTGCGCCAAGGGCTTATTTTTGGTATCCTTAACACAGGAGAATTTATGAAAAAACAACTTTTTTTATGGGGTATTATCATTTTCATTACTGCTGGAGCACAGGCCCAGCAGAACTGCCGCGTGCAAGACCAACTGCCTATCCAACTGATGCAGAGCGAAATTAAACGTGGTATGAAAAAATTTAAAAAATTACAACCGCCGGTGTATTACATGAGTTACGTTTATGAAGAGCCGGAAGTATCTTATACCGTGATTGCCCACTTAGGGGATATTGTTTTGCAAGAGAGAGACCCCGGGCAACCTACTCTTTGGACGCGCATGCGGGCGGGTAGTCCGCGAATGGATAACACCCGCCAATTAAAAGGCGAGAGAAGTTGCGATGAAATTTGGGCATCTTCTACACCCCGCCCTACTGCGGAAAATGCACGTGCTTTTAAAATGTATCTGTGGGATATGGCCGACCATTTGGCCGAAGATGCGCAAAAATGTTTCAGTACCGTACAAACTAACAGCCAGCAAATGGCCAAGCGCATGGATGATTCGGACGATTTTGTTTTCCCGCCTAAAGAAATATACTGCCGCACGCAAGAGCCGGTGCTGTTTGATGAAAAACCGATTGAGAAAATGGTAGTCAATGCTTCTGCCTTAGCAAAAGGGAATAAAACAATCACTAGTAGTCGCGTGTCGTTTGGTTTTCTTCAAGGACACCGCTATTTTATTGATTCACAAGGCACGCAACTTAAAACGCCTGTCTTGCGCGGGCGGCTAATGTATGATTTGTATGCTTTTTTGCCGGATGGTACCGTGTTAAGCCGTTCCAATTCTTATGATGTATTGGATCCGGCCCAGTTGCCCAGCGAGGAACAATTGTATGCAGATGTCAAAAAATCTATCCGCGAGATAGAAGAGTTATCAAAAGCCCCCGAAGCAGAGCCGATTACCGTACCCGTACTTTTGAAAAACCGCGCTATGGCCGTCTTTGTACACGAAGTATTAGGTCATCGCTTGGAAGGCCATCGCCAAAAACAAGATTCTTTCGGCCGTACGTTTACCGATAAAGTCGGCCAGCCGATTACGGCCCCGTTTATTACCATTATGGACGACCCCACATTGCGTACATTCAACGGGGTGCCGTTACGCGGGTTTTATGAATACGATGATGAAGGTGTCAAATCTCGCCCGGTAACACTGGTGGAAAATGGCGTGCTAAAAAACTTTTTGATGGGTAGTAGCCCGATTAAAGGATTCCCCGTTTCTAACGGGCATGGCCGCACGACGGGGGGAATGAATAATTTAAACATAAAACCGCCGGTAGCCCGTATGGGCAATACGCGTTTAATTGCCTCTCAAAGCATACCATATGAAGAACTGGAACAAAAACTGATAGAAGAAATTCGTGCCCAAGGTAAACCGTACGGATATATTATTGAAGATTTGTCCGGCGGTTTCACCATGACCTATACCAGCATGCCCCAAGTCTTTAAGTTGGAACCTAAATGGGTGTACCGGATGTATCCGGACGGGAAAAAAGAACTGGTGCGCGGGGCCGATTTAGCGGGCACGCCACTGGTCAGTTTCGGGCAGATTTTAGCCGCGGCAGACGACGATGATGTCTTTAACGGCAATTGTGGGGCCGAATCGGGCTGGGTGCCCGTTTCCAGTATTGCTCCCAGCGTTTTATTGCGGGCACTGGAAATTGAAAAGACGGAAAAGAGCAACGAAAAACCGGAAATTTTGCCCGCACCGCATACCTTGCCCAACGGAGGCCGCTTATGAGAAAAATAAATAGCATTTGCTTTCTTCTTTTATTCGCAGTAGTTCTGTGTGGTGCTTCCGACACAAAAATGCCGGATAATATGTATTTTACTGCCATGCGGGATGAAATGAACCGTACACTCAAAGAATTGCGCCTGAAAGACCATCAAAACCCGTATTACGTGGCCTATTGGGTCAACGAACAATATACTGACCATATTGATGCCGAGTTCGGGCAACTTACCTACTCTAATCCGCACCAGGCGGAGCCTAGTGAAATGTGGGTCAATGTATTTGTAGATGTGGGGAATGATAAAAATAACAGTTCCGGTTATGCGCCGGGGGATCATGCCGGCGTGACTTTACCCAGTATGTTCAAGGGATATACGTTCCGCAGTTATGATGGTATTCGGGAAAAATTATGGCAGATGACCGACGCGGCCTATTTACAATCGTCCGATTTTTACGAACGGAAACAATTGTATAAGAAGAAAAAAAATATTATCCAAAAATTTCCGGACGTGGTACCTGCCAAACAAAGCGGTAAAATAGAGACCGCTCCGCAATGGCAAGATTTGGATAAAGCACAAATCGAGCCGTTTGTAAAAGAAATTTCCTCTCTGGGTTTATCTAATCCTGCGCTGGATATGTTACGCATCAGCGTGCGGAAAGGGTTACACGTGGTGTATTATTTGAACAGCCGTGGCGGATTCTATCAAACGTATTATCCGTCTTTACAGTTGAGAGCCAACGCACAGTTGCGCCTGTCCGATGGGCGGCAAAGCAGTTTGGTTAAATTTATTGCCTTACGCAATTTAACGGAAGAAGAATTATCCCGTGGCAAACAGGAAGTAGAGGAATGGCTGGGTAAAGTATTAAAGTTACAACAGGTAATTAACGCCAAGCAACCGTATATCGGGCCGGTATTGCTTAAACCGCGTGCGGCTACCGTGCTGTTCCGCAATTCGGTGTTGCGGGAGATGGAACAAAGCACTCCGATGCTATTGGAGCTGGCGGATGAAGATAAAAGTGCGGGCAACCTGCATAAAAAGAAAGGTATGCGTGTCGGCACGGAGTTGGTTACATTGTATGACAAACCGTGCCAGCGGGAGTTTGATGGGTTCACGTTACCGGCGTATAAATGTATTGATGATGAAGGAGTGGCCGCCCAAGATTTAACACTGATGGAAAACGGCAAAGTGCAAGATATCCCGCTCTCTATGCGTCCGTTGGATAAAGGGCACAAGAGTAACGGGCATAGCCGTTTTACAGATAATATGTGGGGACGCGAAAGCCTCAGCACCGTGTTTGTAGAGCCTACGCAACAGTGGACTGACGAAGAAATGGAAGAAAAATTGTTGGAACGCTGCAAATCGTTAGGTTTGGAGTACGGATACATTTTGCATGGCTGGTCGGGCCGATCATCCAGCGCGATTCATACCGAGCGTGTGTATGTGGACGGACGGCGCGAGTTTGTGCATAATATGGAATTTGAAAATGATTTCTTTACCCAGCGCGATTTGCGGGCTGTACTGGCCGTAGGGGGAAAACAGGAGATCACCGGCAGTTTGGTTGTTCCTTCGGTACTAATGCAAGAAATGGAAATGGTGCCGCGGGATATCAAAGGGGCGCGTCCGCCTTTTGTGGCGCGTCCGGAGTAAAGATTATGATGATATCAAAATGCCCGCTGGTAAGCGGGCATTTTTAATGGGTAAGAGAGGCGGCTACGCGGCCGGTGAAAGAGGTACTGTCCTGTTGGGTAATGCGTTTCCATGTTTTTTGGGCGGTACGCGGTTGACCGGATGCCTGTTGGTTGAGCCCTTGGATAAAAATGGCCAGTGAAGAATCGGGCTGAAGAGCAAGTAATTCGCGGGTGACTGTATCGGAAGCTTTATACTCGCCTTTTTCATGTAACCAGAGCGCCTGATAGGCCATCAAATCGGTGCGCTCGGGAGCAATTTCGCGTGCCGCTTGCAACTGCTGTAAGGCACGGTCAAAATGTCCTAATCCGTGGCAGGATTGGGCGGAAATCAGTAGAAAGTCGGGGTTGTCAGGTTCTTTTTCAAGCGCAAGTGAGATGTTGGAAAAAGCCAGCCTGTATTTACGCTGGTTCAAAAACGATTGTGCATAGCCGGCGCGGTGCTGAGCGGGTGCATTTGGCTCGAGCTCAAAAAGGCGGTCGTAGAAACGGCGGGCTTTGGAATCAAAGCCCATAGTCATATAATTGAAGGCCTGTCCCGCCAATGCATCGGTGTTGTTTTCTTCCAGTGCCAGCACCTTTTCATATAATTCGATAGAACGGTTTGTTAAGCCGGTTTGTTGGTATAAATGGGCGGCTTCGGTTAATAGGGGAACATCCTTGGGGTGAAACTCCAAGGCTTCTAAATAAATTTCCAAGGCTTTATCGGGATAGTTCAATTGTTCATAACTTTTTCCCAATAAACGATAGGCGCGTGCTTCGCGGCGTTTGACGTTTTGAGTTTTGTAGATATATTGTGTTAATTGGTGGATAGCGGCTTCGTAGTGACCGTTGGCGTACAGGTCGCGCGCTTCCGTGTAGTCGCGCCGGTCTCCCGCCGGAGCCAAGCCTAAAAATCCGGCCGAACAGCCACTGAGTAGTCCGGTAAGCAGTAACGGTAGAATATAGTTACGGTTTGAGCACATAGGGTAATGAAAACAGCAGGAGATCTTCCTGCAACTCCTTTAAATGGGTATGGGCTTGCACAACACCTACTTCGCCGGCATCTTCTAATTTGGATAATTCCAGCGTGCCGGTGTCCAGCACACGGTTAACCAAAACGAAATTAGCTTTTTGGGCAGACTCTTCAATCATGGCGGCCCCGCGCACGTCACCCACACGGTTAATATATCCGGCCACGCTGGTAGGCGTTTTGGAAAAGAAATCGGGCGGGGTGACAGACGCAATAATATAGTCCGCCCCCAAGGAACGTACCAGTTCCACGGGCAGATAATCTACCACGGCACCGTCCACCAGTGCGCGGTGGCGGTATTGCACCGGCTCAAACACGCCGGGCAAATTCATGCTGGCCCGCACGGCAATAGCCAATGGGCCGGATGTAAATTCTACCCGTTCCCCTGTTTTAATATCCATGGCAGGGCAAGCAAACGGAATTTTTAGGTCTTCAAAGTGCATGTCCCCCAGTTGCTCGTGGAAAAAGTTGACTAAATTAGCAGACGAAGGTAATTTTTTGCCGAAGAGAAAACGTAACGCACCGATTAAGTTAATGTCGGCGGAAATTTTGTCCATGGTTATATGCTGCCCGACTTCCCACAGTTTTTCGGTAGGTAATCCGGCCGCATAAAGAGAGCCGACCACCGAGCCCATGGAAGTGCCGGCCAGACGGTCTATGGGGACGCCGGCGTTATCCAATACTTCCAATGTGCCTACGTGTGCAAACCCGCGCACGCCGCCGGCCGATAACGCAAGGCCCACGGTAGGGCGTTGTTGTTGGGGCAACGAAATAAATTGTTGCCACAAAAATTCACGCAAAATATCGTCTTCCGTTTTTTGAGGGAACGGCTCTTTGGCCTGTGCCACCAGACACAAGCCTAACAAAAGTGCCGGCAAACAACGGGATATTTTCATTATAAGTCCTGGCCGATGGCCCATTCCAGTTCTGCTTTGGCGGTGAGGTTATGGCGGATGGCATCTAAGTACGCATAAGCCGCTTGCTGGTATGCCAACAACCCTTCCAGCGCCGAAGCGTTGCTGGCCGCGGGACGAGGGGCTTTGGTGAGCAGTGCGTCTAATTTCTCATAAGCATTTTGGCGAGCGAGTACTTCATCTTGCCAAAAGCGCATGTCTTCCAGGCCGCTTGCCACTTGGCGACGGATTTTGTCTTCAATGGCGGCGCGGCGGAGAGAACTTTTTTTCTGTTCAGCTTTTTTCTGGATAATCTGTTCAGAAAAATTGTACGGAATTGGCAAACGGACAGCCAATGAGATTTGTTTGTTGGTGTCTTGCAAATTATCTGTACCTAGGTATTCGTACGAGCCGTTTAAGATAATATCGGGGTAGCGTTTGGAAAGGACTAAATCCATAGCAATGTTATCGGCTTCCAAAGCATACAAGGCCGATTTAAGTTCCGGACGAAATTCGATAGCCCATAAATTCAGGTGGGACAAATCTACATCGGTGCGAACGGGGGCAAAATCGCCGGTGATAGAGAAAGACGCATTTGTTTCTTTGTTCAAACTGACCAGCATGGCCATCCGCGCGGACACTAATTGTCGGGCGGCTTGACTGCGTTGTTCGCGCAACTGTTCAAGTAGTGCCTGTATACGCAGTTGAGCCCAAATATCTCCGGTGGGATTTTTGTACCATTTTTCGGCCCGTTCTAAATTTTTTTGGCAAAGTTCGTCGTAGTGTTGGGCAAAAAGTAAATTATAAAACGATTTTTTAACATCCAGCACCACAGCATTTTTGACAATTTCATAACGGCTTTGGAGTTGTTTTAAATTAGCGCGTGCCATTTTGAGCGTGCTGCTGATGCGTCCGCCGGAATAGATATACTGGGTGGCTGTTAAACCTACTCCGAACAAACGGTCTTTATCCGATTTGGTATAGTTATCGGATAGTACGCGATTGGCTACAGCATCGGGAAGAACCATGGGATAGTCCAAATCGAAATACGTAGCTGTGCCTTGCAGGGCAAATTGCGGTAAATAGCGGAATTTAGCTTCGCTGACGCGTTGTTCGGCGATGGTGATTTCCTGTTGTGCGGTAAGAAATTCGGAATTATTTTCAAGCCCCAGGCGGATAGCAT
>Ga0310786_10005548_pt1 | contig 17071 bp, 15 predicted proteins | sample AusTroGonzalo_MG_FD_203881 | JGI IMG/M metagenome (GOLD analysis project Ga0310786, IMG submission 203881) | Bovine rumen microbial communities from tropical cattle in Woodstock, Queensland, Australia - Gonzalo_03 (v2) (version 2) | ecosystem: Host-associated > Mammals > Digestive system >... | reverse complement strand
CTCTAAAAACAGTTGCCGAAAGCAATCAAAGGCGATAGACACCTCATCCGTCGGCTCCAAGTATTCGCCGCCACCTTCCCCTCAAGGGGAAGGTATGAGGCTTAAACGCCCCGACAAATCACAATTTGTAATATTATAGTAATTGAACTTTTATATATAATTTGATAAAATAAAACAAGTAATTAAAAGGAGTGTTGGTATGGATAGCGTATTGAAAAAAGAACTTGAAATATTTGCCACACAGATAAGAATGGGAATTATTGAAAGCACATATAATGCAAAGGCGGGGCACCCGGGAGGCTCGCTTTCCTCTGCAGAGCTCTTTGCTTATTTATACGGCAAGGAGATGAGATACTCAGCCGATGAGCCAAAGTGGGAAGACAGGGACCGCTTTGTTCTTTCAAAGGGACACTGCGCACCCGGCTTATACAGTGCTCTTGCATATAAGGGCTTTTTCCCGGTTGAGGATTTAAAAACCCTGCGCCATATCGGCTCATACCTGCAGGGACACCCGAATATGAACACCGTTCCCGGTGTTGATATGAGCACGGGCTCGCTCGGTCAGGGTGTGAGCGTTGCGGCAGGAATGGCAAAGGCTGCAAAATATCTCGGCAAGGATATTAATGTTTATGCCCTTCTCGGCGACGGCGAGATTGAAGAAGGTCAGGTCTGGGAAGCGTTTATGTTTGCTGCTCAGTATTCCCTTGATAATTTCTGCGCCGTTATTGATTCAAACGGACTTCAGATAGACGGCACCTGCGCAGAGGTTATGAGCGCGGAGCCTATTGATGAAAAGCTGAAGGCATTCGGTTTTGAGGTTACAGTAATCAACGGAAACGATTTTGACGAGCTTGAAAAAGCGTTTGACGCATTTCATAAATCCGATAAGCCCTTTGCGATTATTATGAAAACAATTAAGGGGCTCGGCGTTTCATATATGGAAAACCAGGTTGGTTGGCACGGTAAGGCTCCCAACGAAGAGGAATATAAAATTGCAATGAAAGAGCTTGGCGAAAAGCTCGCTGAACTGGAGGCGTGATTATGGCAGAGATTAAGAATATTGCAACCCGCGACAGCTACGGAAACGCGCTTAAAGAGCTTGCCGAGGGCGGCGCAGACAAGCTTGTTGTTCTTGATGCCGACCTTTCAGCAGCAACAAAAACAGGCATTTTCAAAAAAGCATTCCCGAATCAGCATTTCAACTGCGGAATCGCCGAGGCAAATATGATGTGCGTTGCAGCAGGCTTTTCAACAATGGGGCTTGTTCCCTTTGCTTCGAGCTTTGCAATGTTTGCATCGGGCAGAGCCTTTGAGCAGGTAAGAAATTCGATAGGTTATCCCCATCTCAACGTTAAAATAGGCGCAACCCACGCAGGTATCAGCGTTGGTGAGGACGGCGCAAGCCACCAGTGCTGCGAGGATTTTGCACTTATGCGCGCAATTCCGGGTATGGTTGTTATTTGCCCCGCAGATGATGTTGAGGCAAGGCAGGCAGTTAAGGCAGCATATAGCTATGAAGGCCCCGTTTATCTTCGCTTCGGCAGACTTGCAGTTCCCGTGTTCCACGAAGAGAGCTATAAGTTTGAAATAGGCAAGGGCGAGGTTATTAAAGAGGGAAACGATGTTTCGATTATTGCAAACGGACTTATGGTTGCCGAAGCGATTGAAGCAGGCAAAGCCCTTGAAGAGCAGGGAATAAGCGCCGAGATTATCAATATCGCAACAATCAAGCCCCTTGATGAAGAGCTTATTATCGCAAGCGCAAAGAAAACGGGTAAGGTTATAACCGTTGAGGAGCACAGCATTATAGGCGGTCTCGGCGAGGCTGTATGCTCGCTGCTTGCAGAAAAATGCCCGACTCCAGTAAAGAGAATCGGCGTTAACGATGAATTCGGTCATTCAGGCCCTGCAAAGGATTTGTTAAAGCAGTTCGGCTTAAGCGCAGAAAATATTGTTAAAGTAACAAAAGAGTTTATATAGTAATTTGACGGTTTCTCACACCTTCCCCTTGAGGGGAAGGGGGACCGCTTGCGGTGGATGAGGTGTGAGGCATTAATACAGAAAAACTCCAAAATAAGAAGCAGCATCAATTTGATGCTGCTTCTCTTTCTGCTTTTCTCTGAGCGCGTTTTTTCTTTGCCTTATAACCCATCAGCTTATCAAGATGCTCCTGCGGAGTTGAAAACGAGCCGAGGGTAACGGTCTTTGCGCCGTAAATTCCGTGGAAATCCGAACCGCCCGTCATAAGAAGCTTTTTCTTCTTGCAGACTTTGGTTAATTCCTCAACCAGCTCGGGTGAGTTGTACGGTGACCAGACCTCAATTCCGTCAAGTCCCATATCAACATATTTTTCAATTTCCTCAAAATTATTAAATTTTCCGGGATATGCAAGAACTGCAATCGCTCCTGCTCCGTGAACCTCGTCAATTACTTCCTGAACCGTCGGGTACTTCGTAGGAGCAAGAATATTTGTTTCGCTTCCCTCATCAAACAGGGAATGGTACAAATCGCCGAAGATTTCGCTTGTATAGCCCGCGTCCATAAGCGCGTGCATAATATGCTGCTTATAAAGGTTTGTTGAACCGCTTGCATGACCTATAATAAAATCGCTTGTAATCGGGAATTTTGCTGCAACCTTGAGCATCATAATCTGACCTGCACGTTTTCTCGCAACAGAGGTTTTTTTGCAAATGCTTTCAAGTCTGTCGGGAGAATCTGCAAGGTAAGCAAGAATGTGAACATTTTTTCCTGCGTCAAAATCAAATGCCGAAAGCTCAACGCCCGAAATAACATTAACGCCGTATCTTTTGCCGATAACCTGACTTCTTACGGTGCCTGCAATGCAGTCGTGGTCTGTTATGGCAATGGTGTCAATGCCGCTTTTCTGTGCGATAATAATTAAGTCCTCAATGCCAACAGAACCGTCGCTGAGTTTAGTGTGACAATGTAAATCTGCTGCCATAACATACTCCTTTCAATAATTATCGGTGGGTATTTGCTGCATTGATAACAGCAAAGTATGACTCTTCGCTACTATCCTTACTTATACTTTAACATATAAAAAATCAAATTTCAAGGAAAATTATACAAATTTACAATTTAGACAAAAAATGGTCAAATGTTGTGCAATACTCGATTAAGTGCACTGACGGGAAGTCCTACAACATTGAAATAATCGCCGCTTATGCTTTCAACCAGAAGGCAGCCGCAGCCCTGTATTCCGTATGCGCCCGCCTTGTCAAAGGGCTCGCCCGTTTTTATGTAAGCATCTATCTCTTCGTCGCTCAGCTCATAAAACTTAACATTGGTCCGGGCGAAGAAGGATTTTTCCTTGCTTCCTTTGATTACCGTAACGCCCGTAAAAACGCTGTGCTCCCTGCCTGAAAGTGCCTTAAGCATAGCTCTCGCCTCATTTTCACCGTTTGGCTTGCCTAAAATTCTGCCGTCAATTGCAACAACCGTATCGGCTCCGATAACGGTATCCTCTTCGTTCCTGAAAGGCTCTGTCTTGATTTTTGAAAGATATAAAACGGCGTTTTCGGGCGAAATACCGGCGGGCAGGGTTTCATCAACCTCGGCGGTTTTTACCGTAAAATTTTCTGTTATGTATTTCAGAAGCTCGCGTCTGCGCGGACTTTGGGAAGCAAGAATAAGCATTTAATTAACTCCTCTGTAGTATAAACCTCGGGTGTAGTTGCCCTCGGGTTTGAACCCTTTTTTGTACATATTAACTATACCGTTAATTTGCTCCTTTGTTTCATCGGTGAAATAAAAGTGGATAAAATCGGTTTTTATCTCATTTATTCTGTCGCTCATAACAATCGGGTTGGGGTTTAAAATCTCAACACAGGGATAGGATGAGCAGATTACGGGGAATTTATACCCCTTTCTGTCGGTAAGCGTTGAGCTGCGCTTGCATTTATCGCACCCGATACGGTTTTTAACGGGGCAGTTGCGAGTGAGCATAAGCGGAATTTTTCCGTATGCAATAATTCCCGTATCCTCAGCATTAATACTATTCGCCTGACTTAACATAAGCTCAAAGGAAAGGAGGGGGGAATTAATCATATTTGCGCTTTCAGAGTTGAAGATGTTAAGCGAGAAGTTGCCGAAAACCTCAAAGCCGAGCGCTTTTGCGCTCTCATATGCTCCCAAATCAGAACACAGCGCGTTTTTAACGCCCAATGCGCGGAGCTCTCTGAGCCTTGCTTTGAGCTTGTCCTCTGCACCGAAAAGTCCCCTCGGGGTTTCAACGCCCGCGCCTGTTTTTATAAAGTCCTCATCACTTGCCCACGGGGGCAGGAAAATACGCTTAAACGGGTGATTTTCGGGTATTTGCGAGGCAGTTAAAAACCTTGCGGTCCAGTAGGGATGAGCGCTTTTTTCCTTTGGCTGAATTGCCCTGAACGGCTTTATTTCATCAGCAGTTTTAACCGTTTCATCAAGCTTTTTGGTAATGCTTCTGCGAAGCGCGTTTATCTCGCTTGCGCTTACAATCAGCCCTTCATCAAGATTAATATTAATACTGTTAACAAAGTATTGAGTTCCGCCGAATTTTGAAAGTCTTTCGGTTAGTTTTTCCTCTGTTAAAGGTTTATTAATAGCAGCTTCGGGAACTGCGCCTTCTGTGCATACCTCTTTGCCGTTTGCATATGCTTTAAGTCTTATTTTTTCATCATTTTTGCAGGTGAAATCAAGGTCGACGGGGATAAGGGGCTGCTCTTTTTCATAGAGGCGGGCAAGCTCCTTTAAAACCTCGTTTGCGGCAACAACATCCTCCTTGCTCCTTGTTCCGAACATATCGTTTCGCAAGCCGGTAAAGTAACCGTCGGTAAATCCGCTGCGCGAAAAAACGCTTTTAAGCGCGGTTTCATCGCTTTCTTTAAGCTCGCCGTTTATGGCTTTTTTGCAGGCGGTAACTGCCGCAGCAACATATTCGGGGCGTTTCATTCTGCCTTCAATCTTAAGGCTGATAACCCCTGCGTCCTCAATTTCTTTAATTCTTGAAATGAGGTCCAAATCCTTAAGCGATAAATCAAAGCTGCCCGAATTATCGGCGCTGAAAGAAAGTCTGCAGGGCTGGGCGCAAAGCCCTCTGTTACCGCTTCTCGAGCCGAGAACGGAGGAAAGGTAGCACTGTCCCGAAACGCACATACAAAGCGCGCCGTGAACAAAAATTTCAAGCTCCAAATCGGTTTTGCTTCTTATGTCCTTAATCTCCTCGAGGCTCATTTCGCGGGGCAGAACCGCTCTGCAAAAGCCGAGCTCTTTAAGTTTGTTGAAGCCGTCGGGTGTTGCAACGGAGCACTGGGTTGAAGCGTGCAGGCGTGCCGTCGGGAAGCATTCCCTTATCATTTTTGCAAGTCCCAAATCCTGCACAATAAAACCGTCCGCGCCAAAGCGCAGGGCAGTTTCGACCGTTTTATATGCAGTTTGCATTTCGCTGTCGGAAACAAGGGTGTTAACGGTTATGTAAACCCTAACATTTCTTGCGTGGCAGTAGGAGATAATCTCGTAAAGCTCGGTATCGTCAAAGTTTTTCGCATTTCGTCTTGCGTTGAAATCCTTTGTTCCGAGATATACGGCGTTTGCGCCGCACCTCACCGCTGCCAAAACGCTTTCCCTGCTTCCGCACGGGGCTAAAATCTCAAGTTTCATATTTTCAACCTATAAAAAGAGAGGGCTTTTGCCCTCTGTTTTAGTTATTTGCAATTCTGTTGCGGAGGTTGCTGATTTCCTTGTTGAGGCGCTCAATTTCGCGGCGCGCAACGTCAACCTCCATTCTTGCTCTTGCGCTGTCCTCAAGATAGTCCTTAATCTGTGCGCGAAGATTATCCGCAGAAGCGGTTGCCTTCTTGCAGGCGTCTGCCTGGTCAAGCGCAACAAGAACTGCGCACTGGGTTGCCGAAAGAGTGGGGGATTCGCTGTTGATGGCTTTAATTTCCTTGTTGATTAATTCGCCGAGCTCCTCAACGTATTCAACGTCATCCTCGGTAATAATAGTGTAGCTTAAGCCGCCTATTCTCAAATTAACTCTGTTCTTTTCCATTTTCTCCGCCTTCTTATCATTTGTTATCTATTTAAGTATATCAACAATACTATTTAATGTCAATTATGAATGGTTATTTTATTAAGTAAAGCTTGGCACCGTGGGGCTGAATTTCGCAGGTAATGCTGTTTTTTACGGCTTTTTCTTTACCGCTCCAGATTTCAAGCACACTGTGCTTTTCACCGTCATCAAAAAGAGGGGTTAAATCAGCCTTGATTTTCCTCGTTTTATCCGCGGTGTTAAACACGGCAAGATATCTGCAATTTCGCCCTTTTGAAGTCCAGACAACCGTGTTTTTATCCCTGAATAGCTCCTTTGCGCCGAAGGACTTTCGGTGCATTTTCATATATTCTTCATTGGTTAAGAGCGAAAGGGTAAATTCATCGTTTTCGGGCAGATTTCCGCCGAGCATAAGCGGACTTCTGAAAATTCCCCAGAGCGTCATAAGCGTGTATTGCTCGGGCTTTGTGAACTGCGTCATTCTGTTCTGCGGACCGTGGCAGGTGCCGTTTTTTGAGAGCCTGCCAATCGGGAGCATATCGCAGTCGGGGTAGCTTCCCTTTGAGCCTACGCCCTCCCATTCTTTGCACTTATCAAACATTTCATACAGCTTTTCCCATTCGTCCCAGAAATCGCCCGTTAAGCGCCACATATTAGCATTTTCGGCAAGATGCTTTGCCTTGCTTCTGAGAGCAGGACCGGGGGATAGGGATAAAACAATCTCTCTGCCGCAGTTATCAATTGCCCTTCTTATCATCTCAATTTCATAGTCTGCGGAATAGGGATTATCCCATTTGCGAAACTCGGTAACGCAGATGTCATCACACTTTATAAAGTCAACGCCCCAGGAGGCGTACATATTGATAATTGAGTTATAGTAATCCTGCGCGCCGGAGCAGTTATATACGCCGTACATATCCGTATTCCAGGAGCAGACCGAAAAATGATGGGCAATTTCGCGGCAGGTTTTATCGGAAGAGAAAATCGGGCAGTTTTGTGCCGCTGCCTGACGGGGAACACCCCTCATAATATGTATTCCGAATTTCAGCCCGAGGGAATGAACATAATCCGCAATCGGCTTAAAGCCCTTACCGCCCGCTGACGATGGAAAGCGGTTGGGAGCAGGAATAAGCCTGCCGTATTCATCCATTTCAAGCTCGCAGAAATTATTGTAATCATTGTCCTTTGCATTCGGTTCATACCACTGGATATCGCAGACGATATATTCCCAGCCGTATTTCTTTAGGTGCTTCGCCATATAATCGGCGTTTTCTTTAAGCTGCTTTTCGTTGACGGCTGCACCGAAGCAATCCCAGCTGTTCCAGCCGAGAGGCGGTGTTTTTGCCCAGTTTTTAAACTCTTTCATAGCAATAATTCCCCTTGCCCTTAATTCATCCTTGATATTAGCATAAATATTATTACTTGTCTACTTTTATTATCTTGATTTTTATATAATAGTTGTGTTAGAATACACTAAAATTAAATGTTCGAGCGAAGCGGATTACCTCAATTCGTAATTCGTAACTCGTAATTCGTAATTATCCCGGAGGTCATATTTATGATACAGGCTAACAATATATCAGTGCAGTTTGGCGGAAGAGCTCTTTTTGAAAGAGTTAACGTAACCTTTTCCGCAGGCAACTGCTATGGAATAATCGGCGCAAACGGCGCAGGTAAATCAACCTTTTTAAAGGTGCTCAGCGGCGACCTTGAACCGAGCAAGGGTGAAATTCATATCACCCCGGGCGAAAGACTTTCGGTTTTAAAGCAGGACCACTTTGCCTACGATGAATACGAGGTTGTTCGCACCGTGCTTATGGGCAATCCCCACCTCATTGAAATTATGGAGGAAAAGGACGCCCTTTATATGAAAGAGGATTTCTCCGAGGAGGACGGTATAAAAGCGGGAATGCTTGAAGCCGAGTTCGCTGATTTGGGCGGATGGGAAGCAGAGAGCGACGCTGAATTTATGCTAAACAAGCTCGGCGTTTCGGATGAATACCATTTTATGAAAATGGCAGAGCTTCCCTCGGATTTAAAGGTAAAGGTGCTTCTCGCTCAGGCGCTTTTCGGCAATCCCGATATCCTGCTTCTCGACGAGCCCACCAACCACCTTGATTTATCGGCTATCAGATGGCTTGAAAACTTCCTTCTCGACTTTGAAAATACGGTCATCGTTGTTTCGCACGACCGTCATTTCTTAAATAAGGTCTGCACCCATATCTGCGATGTTGACTTCGGAAAGATAACGCTTTATACGGGTAACTACGATTTCTGGTACGAATACACCCAGATGCGTCAGCGCCAGATGCGCGACCAGAACAAGAAGAACGAGCAGAAGATTAAGGAGCTTCAGGACTTTATCAACCGTTTCTCTGCAAACGCTGCAAAATCAAAGCAGGCAACAAGCAGAAAGAAGCAGCTTGACGCTCTTGAAATGATTGAAATGCCCGTTTCCTCGCGCCGTTTCCCCTATGTTGACTTTAAGCCCGACAGGGAATGCGGAAACGACCTTCTCCGCGTTGACCATTTAACAAAAACCATCGGCGACCGCAAGGTGCTTGATGATGTTTCCTTCGTTATTCACCCGAGGGAAAAGGTTGCCTTTGTCGGAAGTGACGTTGTTGCAAAAACAACCCTCTTTAAGATTATTATGGGCGAAATGGAACCCGACGAGGGCTCGTATAAATGGGGCGTAACAACAACCCAGAGCTATTTTCCCTCGGATAATTCAAAATATTTTGACGGCGTTGAGCTTAACCTTGTTGACTGGCTCAGACAGTATACCGATTATCAGCTTGAAGCGGATATCAGAAGCTGGCTCGGCAGAATGCTTTTCAGCGGCGATGAGGCGCTCAAGATGGCAAATGTGCTTTCGGGAGGCGAAAGAGTAAGATGTATGCTCTGCAAAATGATGCTTTCGGGCGCAAACGTGCTTGTTCTTGACGAGCCCACCAACCACCTTGACCTTGAGTCAATCACCGCGCTCAACGACGGACTTATCCGCTATCCCGAAACGGTTCTGTTCACCTCGCACGACCACCAGTTCATCCAGACAATTGCGGACAGAATTATTGAAATTTCCGGCGATAAATATGTTGAGCTCAAGGGAACATATGACGAATTCCTTGAGAGCTTTGATGAGGAACAGCTTAAGAAATATTAATCGCGGGGCGACTGATATTTCTTAATTACAAATTACGAATTGAGGGTGGACTCCGTCCACACCTGATTGTAAAAGGTGATTTTATGTACAGAATTGAACACGATTCAATGGGCGAAATCAGAGTTCCCGAGGATAAATACTGGGGAGCGCAAACCCAGAGAAGTTTTGAAAATTTCAAAATCGGCTCGGGTATTGAAACAATGCCGAAAGAGATTATTGATGCCTTTGCAGTGCTCAAAAAAGCGGCTGCAACGGCAAATCATAAGCTCAAACCCGAAAAAATGACTGCGGAGAAGCTCGGCGCAATTTCAAAGGCGTGCGATGAGATTCTTGCAGGCGAGCTTTATGAGCATTTTCCGCTTGTTGTATGGCAGACGGGCTCGGGCACCCAGAGCAATATGAACGTGAACGAGGTAATTGCAAACCGCGGCAACGAAATTGCGGGCAAAAAGCTTCTTCACCCGAATGACGATGTTAATATGAGCCAGTCTTCAAACGACACCTTCCCGACGGCTATGAGCATTGCGGCTGTCTGCGGTATTGAGGACAGGGTTATTCCCGCAATTGATACGCTTGTTGAAACCTTCAAGCGCCTTGAAAAAGAGAACGAGGGCATTGTAAAGAGCGGAAGAACCCATCTCCAGGACGCAACACCGATTGCCTTCTCGCAGGAAATCAGCGGCTGGCGTTCAAGCCTTGAAAAGGATAAAAAAATGCTTGAAGCAGCAGTTTGTGAGCTTCGCGAGCTTGCGCTCGGCGGAACCGCGGTAGGAACGGGCTTGAATGCTCCGCAGGGCTTTGATAAAAAGGTTGCAAAGGCAGTCAGCGAGATTACGGGCAAGGCATTCATAACCGCAGAAAACAAATTCCACGCCCTTACCTCGAAGGACGAGCTTGTTTTCGCCCACGGCGCGATTAAAGCGCTCGCTGCTGACTGTATGAAGATAGCAAATGATGTACGCTGGCTTGCAAGCGGACCGCGCCTCGGTCTCGGCGAAATAAAAATTCCCGAAAACGAGCCGGGCTCATCAATTATGCCGGGTAAGGTTAATCCCACCCAGTGCGAAGCGCTGACAATGGTTGCCGTTCAGGTTATGGGCAACGATGCTGCAATCGGCTTTGCCGCAAGCCAGGGCAATTTTGAGCTCAACGTTTTTATGCCCGTTGCGATATATAACTTTATGCAGAGCGTCCGCCTGCTCAGCGAGGCAATTATTTCGTTTAACAATAACTGCGCAGTAGGCATTAAGGCGGATAAAGAAAAAATGCACTCAAATCTGCATAATTCCTTAATGCTCGTTACCGCGCTTAACCCATATATCGGCTACGAAAACGCAGCAAAAACCGCAAAAAAAGCCTATGCCGAGAATATCTCGCTCAAGGAAGCCTGCCTTTCCCTCGGTTTCCTGACGGAAGACGAGTTTGACAAGGCTTTTCATCCGGAAGAAATGATATAAAAGTTTCACACCTTCCCCTTGAGGGGAAGGGGGACCGCTTGCGGTGGATGAGGTGTGTTGCCTCAAACATCAGTCGCCACAAGCAATCAAATGAGAAAGACACCTCATCCGTCGGCTCCAAGTATTCGCCGCCACCTTCCCCTCAAGGGGAAGGTGTGGGCAATTCCGGACGGCGTTCCCAAGAATACTCGGGGACATTCCTTCGAAGACGGTGTGTCCCCGTGTGTTCTTCAGAAGAGTTAATTTTTTTATTGAAAAATTTAATAAACAGGTTTATAATATTTTCATAATAACAACAAGGAGGATAATCTTATGGAAAAGAAGAACATAGATTGGGGCTCACTTGGTTTTGCATATATGCCGACTGATTACAGATTTGTTGCCAATTTCAAAGACGGCAAATGGGATGACGGCGTTATCACCGAGGATGCAACAATCACATTAACAGAGTGTGCAGGCGTTTTTCAGTATGCTCAGACCTGCTTTGAGGGCTTAAAGGCATACACAACTGCGGACGGCAAAATTGTTTGCTTCCGTCCCGACCTCAACGCATCGCGTATGAAGGATTCCTGCGAAAGACTTGAGATGCCCGTTTTCCCCGAGGAAAAGTTTATTGAGGCAGTAAAGGCTGTTGTTAAGGCAAATGCTGCTTGGGTTCCCCCGTACGGCAGCGGCGCAACTCTCTATATCCGTCCGTTTATGTTCGGTTCAAACGCAGTTATCGGCGTTAAGCCCGCTGACGAGTATCAGTTCAGAATGTTCTGTACTCCCGTTGGTCCCTATTTCAAGGGCGGCGCAAAGCCGATTACCATCCGCGTTTCAGACCTCGACAGAGCTGCTCCCCACGGAACAGGCGACATTAAGGCAGGTCTTAACTATGCGATGAGCCTTCACAACATTGTTGACGCTCACAACAAGGGCTTTGACGAGAATATGTATCTCGATCCTGCAACCAGAACAAAGGTTGAGGAAACAGGCGGCGCAAACTTCCTTTTTGTAACCAAGGACGGCAAGATTGTAACACCTAAATCAAACTCAATTCTTCCCTCAATAACCCGCCGTTCACTTATGATAGTTGCCGAGAAATACCTCGGTTTAACCGTTGAACACAGAGAGGTTACTCTTGAAGAGGTTAAGGATATGGCTGAATGCGGACTTTGCGGAACCGCAGCCGTTATCTCCCCCGTAGGCAAGATTGTTGACCACGGCAAAGAGATTTGCTTCCCCTCAGGTATGGAAGAAATGGGACCGATTACCAAGAAACTGTATGAAACCTTAACAGGTATCCAGATGGGAACCATCGAAGCTCCCGAAGGATGGATTGTTGAGATTGAATAATAATTAACAAACCAAAAAACCATAGTAAAGGAGTAAATGGCTATGATTTATTCACACGAAGTTGAAACAATGTGCCCCGTAGCTCAGGGCGTTGCTCACGGTGCAGCTCCGATTCCGGAGGAAGCAAAGTGGGTAAAGGCTAAGGAAATCAAGGATATTTCCGGTTTCACCCACGGCATTGGCTGGTGCGCACCTCAGCAGGGAACCTGCAAGCTTACTCTTAACGTTAAAGAGGGCGTTATTCAGGAAGCACTTGTTGAAACAATCGGCTGTTCGGGAATGACACATTCTGCAGCTATGGCTTCTGAAATTCTTCCCGGAAGAACCATTCTTGAAGCTCTTAACACAGACCTTGTCTGCGACGCTATCAACACCGCTATGAGAGAGCTCTTCCTCCAGATTGTTTACGGAAGAACCCAGAGCGCATTCTCTGAGGACGGTCTTGTAATCGGCGCAGGTCTTGAGGACCTCGGTAAAGGCCTTCGCAGCCAGGTAGGTACTCTTTACGGAACGCTTGCAAAGGGCCCCCGTTATCTTGAAATGACAGACGGTTATATCACCGGAATTGCTCTTGATGAGGATGACCAGATTATCGGCTATAAGTTTGTTAACTTCGGCAAGATGATGGATTTCATCAAAGCAGGCGACGATGCAAACACAGCATTTGAAAAGGCTCAGGGCCAGTACGGAAGAGTTAACGATGCTGTAAGAGTTATCGATCCGAGAAAGGAGTAATTATAATGGCTTTATTTGAATCATACGACAGAAGAGAAAAGCAAATCCTTGCAGTTCTTGAACAGTACGGAATTAAATCAATCGAAGAGTGCAGAGAAATCTGCAAGGCAAAGGGCTTTGATCCCTACCAGATAACAGAAGGCATTCAGCCCATCTGCTTTGAAAATGCAAAATGGGCATACACAGTTGGCTGCGCAATCGCAATCAAAAAGGGCTGCACCCGCGCTGCTGACGCTGCTGCTGCAATCGGTGAAGGCCTCCAGGCTTTCTGTATCCCCGGTTCAGTTGCAGACCAGAGAAAGGTTGGTCTCGGCCACGGTAACCTCGGCAAAATGCTTCTTGAGGATGAAACCGAGTGCTTTGCATTCCTTGCAGGTCATGAGTCTTTCGCAGCTGCTGAAGGCGCAATCGGCATTGCAGAGAAGGCAAACAAGGTAAGAAAGCAGCCGCTCCGCGTTATCCTTAACGGTCTCGGCAAGGACGCTGCACAGATTATCGCAAGAATCAACGGCTTCACATATGTTGAAACCGAGATGGATTATTTCACAGGCGAGGTTAAGGAAGTTTTCCGCAAGCCTTATTCAACAGGTCTTCGTGCAAAGGTTAACTGCTACGGCGCAAACGACGTAACAGAGGGCGTTGCAATTATGTGGAAAGAGGGCGTTGACGTTTCTATCACAGGTAACTCAACCAATCCGACAAGATTCCAGCATCCCGTTGCAGGCACATACAAAAAGGAATGTGTTGAAAAGGGCAAGAAGTATTTCTCAGTTGCATCGGGCGGCGGTACAGGTCGTACCCTTCATCCCGATAATATGGCTGCAGGCCCCGCTTCCTACGGTATGACAGATACCATGGGACGTATGCACTCAGACGCACAGTTCGCAGGCTCCTCCTCAGTTCCCGCGCATGTTGAGATGATGGGACTTATCGGAATGGGTAACAACCCGATGGTTGGTGCTACCGTTGCTTGTGCAGTTGCAGTTGAAGAAGCATCTAAATAATTAACCCTAATACAAAAACAGTCACCTTGCGGTGGCTGTTTTGTGGTGTTTATGATATGAGGTTATAATATGTATAATCCTCCTTTTGATATAAACAGCAGGGTTTTATCGCTTGTAGGTGATGTTGCCGAGCTTGCGGGCAGGGTAACAGTTTCTTCAGAATTTGACAAAAACCCAAGGCTGAGAAGAGAAAACAGAATAAAAACTATCCACGGTTCGCTTGCAATTGAACAAAACACACTGAGTGTTGAACAGGTTACGGCAGTTATCAACGGAAAAGCTGTTTTAGCTCCGCCAAAGGATATTGAAGAGGTTAAAAATGCTTTTGAAATATATGAGCTTTTAGACACTCTGGATCCTTGCAGCGTTGACGACTTGCTCAAAGCGCATAAGGTTTTAATGCGTGGTCTGGTTAACGAGGCAGGCTGTTTCAGAACAAAGCCCGTTGGCATTGTGGATAGTAACAGCGGAGAAATAGTTCATTTCGGCGCATTGCCCACAGTCGTCCCTGACCTTACGATGGGCTTGCTTGATTGGTTGAAAAACGAAGATGTTCATCCGCTTGTTAAGGCTTGCGTTTTTCACTATGAATTTGAGGTAATTCACCCGTTTCTTGACGGTAATGGAAGACTCGGCAGACTTTGGCACACATTGATTCTTTCAAAATGGAATCCCATTTTTGCATATATTCCGATTGAATCAATGATTTATAAGAATCAGCAGGAATACTATCGTGTAATCAACGAGTGCGACCAAAAAGCAAATTCAACAGATTTTATTGTTTTTATGCTTGAACTTATCAGGCAAACCCTTGAAGAAACCAGCAGCTTAACTTGTGCCAGTGGAACAAGTCGGGAACAAGTTGAAGAATTGATAGCATTTTGCAGAACTCCCCGCTCAAGGCAGGAAATGCAGGATTATGTCGGTGTTAACGGAAGAAAAGCATTTAATAACCAATATCTCAAGCTCTTGCTCGAACAGGGAAAAATCAAAAGAACAATTCCCGACAAACCAAACAGCAGGAATCAAAAATATGTTGCAGTTGAGGAAGCATCTAAATAATTAAACCCTAATACAAAAACAGTCACCTTGCGGTGGCTGTTTTTCTCTACTATGCGTAGGTTGCGTTTGAAGGGGAATTGGGTTATTATCTGAACAGAAGGAGGGATACCATGAATCAGTATATAACGGGCAGTATGATTAAGCGGCTGCGCGAGGAAAGAAAAATAACGCAAAGTGCGCTTGCCGATATGCTTGGCGTAAGCGATAAAGCGGTTTCAAAATGGGAAAACGGCAGGGGATATCCGGATATAACGCTGCTTGAGCCTCTTGCAGCAGCGCTCGGCGTTTCGATTATCGAGCTTTTTGCAGGTCAGGACGTTGTTAATACAAACAGGAGTTTCAACCTGCTGAAAACAAAGTTTTATGTCTGCCCGATTTGCGGAAATGTTGTTCTGAGCACTGGCGAAGCGGTTGTCAGCTGCTGCGGAATTACTCTTCCCGAGCTTGAAGCGGATACCCCGAACGACGCCCACGCGCTGAAAATTGAAGCCGTTGAGGATGAATACTATGTTTCTCTTGCCCACGAAATGAGTAAAAGCCATTATATTTCATTCATCGCCGCGGTTCGCGATGACGGTTGCGAAATCAAAAAGCTCTATCCCGAAGGCAGCGCCTCCGCCCGATTCAAAATGAACCGCGTTAAATATTTTTATTACTACTGCAACCAACACGGACTTTTTGCCGCAAAAAAATAATCAGCCGCAAGGCTGATTTTTTTATTACAACTATTCAAAGCGCAAATGTACCGATTTTGGAACGCTAATATATAACTTATTGAATATTGATTATATTTATGATAAAATGTATTTGTTGTATTTTATCTTATAATAAACACAGGAGCAACATATGGCAGAACAAGTAAAATCAAAACAGCGGGTTGTTGACCACGGTGAGGTTTTCACCAATGAACGCGAGGTTAACGCAATGCTGGATTTAGTTAAGCAGGAAACAGAAAGAATAGACAGCCGTTTTCTTGAGCCTGCGTGCGGCAATGGAAATTTCCTTGCCGAAATACTGAGAAGAAAAATAGAAGTCGTGAAACGAAATTATAAAAAATCGCCTCACGATTTTGAAAAATATATGATTGTTGCTATTACTTCAATTTACGGAGTTGAGCTTCAGGCAGATAATGTTGAAGAGTGCCGCGAGAGGCTGTTTGATATCTGGAATGAAGAATATACAAAGAACTGCTCAGAGGCAAGCGACGAAGTTCGCGAGGTTGCAAAATTTATTTTCAGAAGAAACATACTTCAGGGAAACGCCTTGTCACTTGTTAAGGTTGATATGGCGGGAAACGATATCCCCGATGATTATATAACCTTTTCCGAATGGTCGCTTGTTATGGGCGACAAAATCAAAAGAAGAGATTTCAGGCTTGATGTTCTTCTTCGTGAAAATGATGATGAAGAAAATTATTCAATGAATTTTTCGCTTTTTGATGACGCTACAAACACAAACCTGTGGGAAACAGACCCGATAACAAACGAGGTTATTCCGAAGCCTATTCAGGAATATCCGCTGACTGATTACAGGAGATTAAACGATTATGAGTAATCTTTACGATACAACCTATAATCCTGATGTTTTAAGCTGCATTGCGAATTTATCAAACGATGAGGTTTTCACTCCTCCCGAGGTTGCAAATGCAATGCTTGATATGCTTCCGCAGGAGTTGTTCAGCAATCCCAAAACAAAGTTTTTGGAACCTGCCTGTAAATCGGGCGTGTTTCTGAGGGAGATTGCAAAGCGGCTGCTTGTCGGTCTGGAAGATAAAATCCCCGATTTGCAGGAACGCGTTGACCATATTTTTCAGAAGCAGTTATACGGTATTGCGATTACGGAATTAACAAGCCTGCTTTCACGCAGAAGTTTGTACTGTTCTAAATATCCTTCAAGCAAGTATTCTATTACGAAGTTTGATGATATACAGGGCAATATCCGTTTTAAAAACATTAAGCACACCTTCCTGAACGGTAAATGCGTTTACTGCGGCGCAAGCGAAAGCGAGTACGGCGAAGAAAAACGCGGTGAAGATTTAGAATCCCACGCATATGAATTTATACACACCCTAAACCCCGAGGAGATTTGGAATATGAAATTTGATGTTATTATTGGAAATCCACCATATCAAATGAGCGATGGTGGAAATAAAGCAAGTGCTAAACCAATATATCAATTGTTTGTTGAGCAAGCAAAAAAACTAAACCCCAATTATCTTACAATGATTATTCCGTCTCGTTGGTTCTCTGGTGGTAAAGGT
>Ga0310786_10005546_pt1 | contig 17074 bp, 12 predicted proteins | sample AusTroGonzalo_MG_FD_203881 | JGI IMG/M metagenome (GOLD analysis project Ga0310786, IMG submission 203881) | Bovine rumen microbial communities from tropical cattle in Woodstock, Queensland, Australia - Gonzalo_03 (v2) (version 2) | ecosystem: Host-associated > Mammals > Digestive system >... | reverse complement strand
GCCTTAAAGCACCGTATTCGTATTGCCGAAATCGGTAATGATTCTTACTACCTTTCGCCGCTTTATGCCAAACACCAATCTCAAATGCATGCTTTAAACAAAGAAATAGAAGCGTTAACGGAAACATCCGATTTTTCAACCGATGAATCACTTTAATCTTGCGCTTTATTTCGCATCTGTTTATGATGCTTTCATATTTTTTGAAAGGCAACATCATGAACAAATACGAAGAACAGGTCAAAGAATTTCATGAATTGATGGAAATGACAATCAATTCACCCTACACACCTGAACTTTTAGCTTTGCGTCAAAAGCTTATTAACGAAGAAGTATCCGAACTTAACGTTGAAATAGATGCGCTCATCAAAGAGCTCGAGCAAACGGGCGCTGTCAACAAACAAATCAAGCTTCAAATGTTCAAAGAACTTGCAGATTTGCAATATGTTTTAAGCGGCATGGTTGTTGCTCTCGGTATCCCGATGGAAGAAGTTTTTAACCGCGTGCACAGAAGCAATCTTTCAAAACTTGTTAACGGCAAGCCGCTCAAACGCGAAGACGGCAAGGTCCTCAAAGGCCCGAATTACAAGAAGCCGGACTTATCCGATTTAATTTAATTCAATCATTTTTAATTAAAAAAAACGCCACCGATTCATCGGGAGCGTTTTTCTTTTCGCATACAATTCATTTATATTAAATGTTCTTTCTTCCGCATTCTACGTACAAATAAATCATATTACTATCATTTGCCGTAACCTCTATCGGTAACGGATTCGTTGCTAAATCAGGTAAACTTTTACGACTGTTGCCACGACATGAACCAACTTGAGAGTTTGTATCGTTAGTGTAACACTGCCCCTTAATAACAACAGCGCTCAATGCACAATAAAAATCGCTCGTTCCTGCCTGGCTAGTACTCCAACTCGTATCACTTACCCAAACGTAATATTTTCTCGGGGGAAGCGTACCAAGATTTTTTGAAAGATTTGCCCCGGAGTTTGTATAGGTTCCCGACAATCCTCCTTGTAATACAGGTTGAGATGTTGTGTCACTAGTTTTCAGTATTTTAACATCATTACTTACAGATGTATTAGTAACCGCTGATTGATAAACATTCGCATAGAAACCCGAAAGCGCGATTGACGGCATATCGACACAGCTTCCCGAATAGTATGCCACACCATTATACGTATGGCATACATCATTATACATTTTCGAGAGACTGCCGTCACAAGGTGTCCGAAGCAGTGATCCCTCACAAATATCTTTGTAATAGGTCACGCCATCGCGTACACACGAAGCACTATCAGCCTTCACATGGTCATTTTCTCTAGTATATTGATATGCACATGTGCATTGATAGCATCCGTTGCCACAGCTATTTGTATAGGATGGGGATGATGCTTGTACATAACCATCTGGACATTGAGCATTCAGATATAAACCACCGGTACAAACGTCATCACTACTCTTACAGCAACCGGTGCCTGAAGCCTTTTGCGTATAACCATTATCAATATCGCAACCTGTCTTTACATAGCAACGCGTATTTTCGTATTCTTCGCATACAAAACCTGTATTCGCTTTTTGACACTCTACGGTGCTATCATAATACTTTTGCGATATATCGCACTTCCCTTTAATAAAGCAGCCGGATTCCGCATCTTCGACACAAACATTTACCGGATTTGCCGCCGTGCAGGCATCTTCGCTACCGTAATATCCCTTGCTTGTATCGCACACGCTGGGCTCATAGCAACCTATCGAGGCATTCATCGCACATACATGGCCCACATTGGCTGATGTACAAGACTCTTCACTGCCATAGTAGTGGCTGCTTGTATCACAACCGTTTTGAGACCAGCATCCCGTCACATCGGAATAAGCACAGGTATGTCCGGTTTCAGCCTCTAAACAATCATCTTGTTCATTATAATAGCCGTTACCGTTGCATTCTGCCTGAATCCAACAATCCGATTGTCCCGTATCTTCTTTGCAGTTATGTCCCAAATTGCGCGTTGCATTCTCGCAGTTTTCTTTTGAAGTATAATAACCCTTACCGTTTTTATTGTTATTACACACGCAACCCGTTCCTGCCGCATTGGTCACATGAGACAACGTATCGCAAGTAAATTCCTTGTAATAAACAGGCCCTGTCACACAAGCTTCCGTTCTCTTTGTGCAACTATCGCCCGAAACCGTCGCGTGCGCCGGAATTGTCGACATACCGTTACCGTCGTTATAGTAAGGATATGTCGTTGTCGGGCAATCCACAGGCAAACATAACGTTCCGGTACAATAATCATCTTCCACCAAAGAAACGCCGCATTTGCCGTCCAAACCGTAGCATGTTTGAGCAGCCGATGAAGTTCCCAGTTTATAGGCACTGATATCAAACGTTGTTGTTTCATAAACCGCATCACCGTTTTGTTCTCTCGCAAAGCAACAGTTCGAGCCCGTCTTATACTCCAAATTGTTTTCTTTCGGCGTTTGTGTATAATCCCTTAAAAGCATACCCGAACCATTGCGGGCTTGTCTGCAAGCCGGATACCAAAGAAGCGTTTTCTTACCGTTTGATGAGGCACATTGGTGACAAGCCGCAACAGGTGCGTATCCTCTGCCCGAAAGTTTTGCATATGCCACATCATTCTTGTCCGCTCCGTAATCTTTCATGCCCGATATTGCATAGGCACAATCACTTGCCTTTTCATAAGTCGTATTTGAAGTCGAACATCCTCTTTCGCTTCCCGTCAACTTATAGCAATAATGAAGCGCCTCTGTCTGATAATACACGGCACTTTCCGAGACAAAGTCATCCTCGAAAAAGTTTCCGATTAAGTCTTTAGACCAAATCTCATCATCTGCGCATTGGTCATATTTGCAGCTGTAGCATTGCTTTCCGGCCGAAGTAACGGCATTGGCTATAGCTTCGCAATAATAGCCCTCCGCCTCTTTTGAAGCCTTATTATCTGCGTTTATTAAACCATCCGGGCATTGATCGTTTACGCAATTATAGCATCTTGAGCCGGCCGGCGTATAGCCGCTTGCGGTACAAACATATCCTTGAGCCACTCTGTTTGCCACCTCTGTCTCCGTCAGTTTTTCACCCAAAGAACAGTTCACATCGTCAAAATAACATTCTCTGTTGCAACCGTTATCTTTCTTTGTCGTTGAGCCGTAAGGTTCATTGCTGAGCCATGCGTATATCGAGCTGCCTTGCGTATAGAGCCTTGTCGAACCCTGAATACTGTTACATTTTATCGTCGTATCTTCAATACTGATTTTCCCTGTTGATATATCAAATTTACCGCAAAAATCCAAACATGTTTTATCTGATACTTCATAGCAAGTCAAAGTTCCGTCAATCGTCTCCACAGCTTTTTGCGTACAATTCTGGCAGTTCCAGTCACAACCGGACGAATAGCCTGCAGACTTACAATCTATCGGCTTATCACCATCGCAAAGCGGATTTTGTATTTCGCAATTTGTTCCCGAATAGCACTGGTCGCAAGCGCACTCTGTTCCGTTATATGTTCCGTGTCCGCTGCAATCATTGTCTGCCACGCAACCCTCGCCAAAATCCTTACATCCGTCATCACAAGCCGAACAAAGCGTTCCTTTGTAGCAAGAATCGCAATCACATGTCCAACCCGTGCTTTCGCATTTAGCCGTTCCGTGCACACAAAGCGGTTGTTTCAAGCAAGCACCGTTGCAGGCGCTATATCCCGCCGAAGTGTTGCAGGTGTCGCACAAAGTGCCCGTATACCCCGTCGTACAGCTACAAACCCAACCGGACGAACTGCAAACAGGCGCCCCGTTCACACAATTCGGTTTTTTAGAGCAAGTACCGTTACATGCCCCATATCCGTCTGTCTCATCGCAACTTGAGCATGTTTCACCCTTATAACCGGTCTTACATTTGTTGACTTTATAATATTTTTTGTCGCAAGCCGTGCATTCAGCTATTTCAGACGCATTAACAGGTTTTTCCGTCAACACATAATTACACTTTGAAGCATCTTGCGAACATGTCTTGTAAGTCGTCCCGTCGCAACAAACGTCCGAACCCTTACCATCGCCCATGTTTGCCGCCGTCCATTTACAATCGCTTACTTTTGAAACATTACATGCACATTTATAGCAATTGTAGCCGTCCTTTCCCGCGCCTGACATATATTCACCGATACCTGTATTGCATGAAGTGTCTGCATAGCCCGGCATACATCCGATTAATTTGTATTTATCTTGTTTTGCTGTCTGGCACAATTCATATTTGAGCGCACCGGTCGCATCCGTCCATATGTTGCCATGGTCTTCATGCAATCCGCTCATTTCGGTGTATCCGTCGCAATTTGTCGGCTCGCAGGCACAACCGTTCAAGCTGTATCCGGCCAAGCAGCTTGCCGCACAATACTGATATTTATCGCATGATTTGAATTTTTCCAAAACAACGACATATTCCGGAATATCACTTTCCTTATCAACCGTAATATAGCCGGCTTTTGATGTGCATTCTTCACAATCGAAACAGTCTTCCGAACTGCCGCCTACATCTTTAACATGTGTTGTCTTGTTATAACCGGTTGCGCAGCCGGCAACAGATGAATCATACCATGTCTGATTAATCTCATTGCCCCAGTCCGCACAAGTTTTAATTTCGCAGCTGTAACATTCCGGATGTTCCGGTGATGTCACGGCCTTATATCCCGAGCGACAATCCGATGCTTTGGATTTCAAATTCCAATCCGCGCAGCTTTTTTGAACACAAGTGTTGTTTTCAATCTTATAGCCGTAGTTGCATTCGTCAACTTTCAAATATGTATGGCCGCATGCCGTACATCTTGAAATCTTTTGTGCGTTCGGAATATCATCCACTTCGGAACCTTCGCAAGTTGACGTACAGGATTTATACGACAATTTATCGCAACACATATCCACACCTTGGCCGCCCGAGCCCATGTTAGAAACCGTCCACTGACAGCTTGAAGCATCGCATTCACATTTTTGGCAATAGTTGCTTCCCGAATAAGCCGTCGTTGCCACAATTTTTGTTCCGATTGCGCTGCCGTATTCAGCCACGCATTCGCTCAAAGCCAAATCTGTTTTACTCCCCGTCGGACAAGGTTTCTCCTCGCATTTACCGCAATACCTATCCCCGTAGAAAGTCGATGTGTCATATTTAAAGTCATAGCCTTGTTTATTCGGGCAATCATTTAAGCTCTGATAGCTTTTTGAATAATCCCCGTTGCATTCTTTCGGTGTACACAAACCGCACAACTTATCGCCGGATTGTTGCGCCGAATGCTCAAAAACCCATGCTTTTGAGGCAGACCATGAAGAATCATGCATCACATTACAATCGCTGATGCTCTGAACCGCTTCCGTGTAAGGGTCGGCGCATCTCAAGCTCTCGCAATATCCGCAAGGCGCATCACCGCTGTAACCGTTTGCAATATACAAATACCCGACATCATTTGCACAACCGCTTACGTTGGCTTCCGATCCGAGCGGACAATTCTTCGGCACACAACGGCTACAGGTAATTCCGCCGCTCACACCGCTTGTCTCATAGCGCCACCCTTGCGGATGGTCTTTTCCGTTACAGTTCAAGCGCCCCGAGGCTTCATAAGGAATATCGACATATGTCGTCGGCGTCGGACAACCGGACGGGACGCAAGTCCCGTGCTCTTCATCTTTCACATAGCTCTCATCGCATCTGAAATCCGTGGTAATAATTTCATCTATACCGCACGCCGTACAAACTTCTCTTAAAGGTATAGCGCCTTCTATGGCCAATATTTCGGCTGTTCTGTCTCTGTCCGAACATTTGCTTTCACATTCCGGATATTTTCCGTTGCCGCAAGGCTGGCCTTTAAGCGTTCCTTCCCCTTTATTCACGCTGTCATATCTGCAAACCTTACCGTCAATTGTGTCGCATTCATAGCATTCCAAGCCGTGGAATTTGGTTTTTTTGCATATATAACCCTGTGATTTTTTAAGCGCTATTTCTTCCGAATCGGGATTCAAATAGCCGCCCATGCCGCATTCATAGGTCTTACACCATATGTAATCCGTGTCAAACGGACAGGTAATATACCCTTCCGGACAATATCTGTTCTTCGAATAACCCAAACTTTCGCATGTCGGCAAATCTTCGCACATACCCTCGCCTGTGCAAATATCTTCGGCAGCATAAACAACTGGTGCTAACAGCACTATAGCTAAAAAGAGAGTCTTTTTCATCGGAGCCTCGATTCAAATATAAGTATACTTGAGGTTAGTATACATTCGTTCTAAGCGTTAATCAATGTTTTTTTTATGAAATATTTATGACAACATGCATTTTTTTCAAAGCAGATATATAAAATGTTGATTTTATTTTTTTTATCGTGTAAAAACACCCTTAAAAGGACATCACAACCATGTTTTTAAATAAAATTTTCGCTTTACTGTTGTGTTTACTGCCAGCCGTTTGTTTGGCCGAAGTCCATATTTTTACCGTTGTGCCGAAATCCGGCCCCTATAAAGTCTTCGGTGAAGAACTGACTTCAGGAGCACAAACCGCCGTTGATGAAATCAATGATTCGGGCGGTCTTTTGGGGCAAAAACTTCAGCTTTCGTTTATTGATGATGCCTGCAACGAAACCCTTGCTTTGAGCACGGCACAAATGCTTTCATTTCATCCTCTCTCCAAGCCCAAACTTGTCATAGGGCCTTATTGTTCCGGTGGTTTATCCGAAATTGCAAAAACATATCAAAAGGCAAAAATTTTTCAAATTGTCCCCGCTTTTTTAAGCGCGACAGAAGCAAACAAAAGCCACACGGGCGTCATCAAACTTTTCGGCAATCAAGAAACGGCTACCGCCGATTTGTTTGATTTCTACAACACCCATTTTGCCGGCCTCAAAGTTGCACTGATATCTTCAAACGAAAACGCCGATTTTGACGCCGGCGTTCTGAATATATTCAAAAAACGCGGCAAATCCTCTCTTATCAAGCAATATCATGCTTCCGATTTTTCATCGCTTAACAAGCTTGTTGATGCGTTAGTTCAAAATAACGAAACGGTCATTTTCATGTTCAGCCGTCCGAAACACACGGCAAAAATCATCAAAAAGGTTTATTCGCACGCCCCGCAAACGGCCTTTGTGACCAGTCGATATCTTGCCACGTCCGACTTTTTCGTAAATGCCGCCGATTATCTTGAAACCACTTGCTTCATGGCTCTGCCCGAATTTGAAGACAACCCCGAAATGGTCAAAAACGTGGTTAATTTGCGCTTAAAAGGCATTGAGTTCAAGGGCCTGAACATATACGGATACACGGCTGTCCAACTTTGGGCCGAAACCGTTAAAAAAACCAAAAGCTTTGATTACAATAAGCTTTCGTCTTATATCAAGAAAAACGGGCTTAAAACCTCTTGGGGCGAAACATTTTACAACAACGGCAACGCCGCAAAGCCTTTGAAATACTCTTTCTATCGTTTCAAAGACGGCGAATTTATTCCCTTGCCGTAGTTATTTTAACGTGTTAAAACCTTGTATATCTCATCTTTTGTCGTGGCTTTGCGAAGCTTTGCGCAAAGCGTTTTATTATGCATGGCTTTTGAGAGCACCGACAATGCTTCCAAATGGTCGGCGCCGCTGTTGTCCGGCGAAATCAGCATAAAAACCAAATCAACTCCCATGCCGTCTGTCGCATCAAAATCAATCGGCGCTGAAAGTTTTGTAAAATAAGCTTTCACACGTTTGGCACCATCGATACGTGCGTGCGGAAAAGCCACGCCGGCGCCGTATCCCGTCGAACCCAAGTTTTCACGTTCTATCATGGCATCTTCAACCATTTGGGCATCAATATTTTCATGATGCGCCAATTTTGCGCACATTTCGTGCAAAAGTTCGCGCTTTGTCTCTGCCTTCACGGAAGTTAAAATCGTATTCTGTGATAAAATATCAGATATTTTCATTTGTATATTGCCTTAATTCTTTTTGTTAACCTGTTTTCCTGACAACATAATTTGATTTATTTATAATATTTTCAAATCCAAAAGGCAAGATTATTTTCCGATTTACTAAACATTGTTTTAAAAAATCATCCGTTTCACAACGGTTTAAGGCAAAAAAAACAGTGCTCAAAACTCAATTTCGGGGCACTGTTTTATTTGTTAATCAAACTTTTTTTATTTCAGAATAATTTTAATTTTGTTTCCTTTGTCTTTAACATGTTTTAAGGCTTCTTCTCTTGTCATAATACGCTGTTTTGTTCTGTTGGCGTTTCTAGCCGACGATACCTGCGGATTATGCGGCGTATATAAAGAATCAAATTTTTTCGTTGTTTCCGGAATATTTTGTTTGATAATATCCTGAATTTTCCGACCGTTTCTCACTTTATGGCATTTTTTGCCGTCCGCTTCGCAATAGTTTGTCAGTTCGCCCGTGTATTCATCATACGAAAAAGTATATGCTTTCTTATCCTGCCCGTCCATAATCACTTCTTTTAAAAGTCCTTTTTCATCATATTGCAAAAACAGAGAAGATTTCTCCGCCTTAAACAAATCCTTACAATGGCCGAATCGCCGTGCATTATTCGCATCGTCCATAATCAAACAATCATCGGCATTACCCGTTAACAAAATTTTCTTGGCATCTTTTTCATAAAATTGAACTTTACCGTTTTTATCATAAGAAATATTTGAAATTTTCTGCACAACATTTCGCCTGCCGGCATCACTGTAACTCGTAAACGAGGTAATACCGCTCGGCGAATATGTTCCCTCATAAACGCTTGTCAGCGCCCCGCCCGAATACGTCGCACCGCTGAAAGTTTGCGGGCCGAAAGTCACAACCTCTTTTTTATCGCCCGAGGTTTTTGTATAAGTCGAGCCGTCTTTTGAAACTTCGGCTTCTTCGCCCTCTTCCGTTTCGTTTTCGCCCGTAAATTCCGCCGGAAACGTCACATCTTTTAGCACATCTTCATTAAATGTAAACGAAAACAAAATGCTGCAATAGCGGCTGCCTTTGCATGTATCGCAAACAGCCTTCATATGTTCACGCGACGGATTTTCCTCTGCTCCGTCATTTCTGATATATTCCGGATTACGCGAAAAATACATTCTGCCTTTTGTATTTTCGGATATCACGCCGATATACCCTTCATTGTTCCACCATTTTTGAGGCAAAACCTTTTCCCAACCGACAGCTAAAAATTGCCGACATGAATATTTTTTATACATATCCAAAAAATGCACATAAACTTCGGTCTGCACCCTTTTGGTGCCTACCGTTGCCGTAATATCCACTTCTCCCAAACCAAAAGCGCAAACCTTTTTAAATTTATTGAAGATGCTTGCTTTTTCATCGCACTCATCCATTAAATCATAGCTTTTAACCAGCGTCGAACCGGTTGGCGGAGACATTTGTTTAAAAATCTCGGGGGAGCGTGTTTGGTAGCGCTCAAAAAAGGTATGCATCGTCTCCACGATTTCAAGCATATTCTGATGGTGTCTGTCTTGCGTATATTTCGAAAACCCGAAACCGACGGCCACAGAAACCCCAAGGAAAACCGCAAGCGCTTCCAAAAAAGATTTACCGACTTGAGAATTAAATCTCATAAATTAACCTCCGAAAGTTACTGACATTATGTAACGTAAAAGTTAATAAATCCTATATAACATACTTTTTGAAAAAAGCGGTAAAATTTATTTTTTTTACACATATCTTTATCAGCCGCCGTTAAAAATAAAAACAAAAAAACAATACGTTAGAAAATTACACATTTTTTTGTTCTTCTAATGCACAAAAAAGGCTTGCCAAAACCGGATAAATTTGGTAACAAACAAACAAGGCTTGAATTTTGAAGTCTGAAATTTGTTTTAATTTTATTGAGGTTTAAATACATGACTGATACCGCAAATCGCGTTAAAAAGATTGTCGCAGAGCATCTTGCAGTTGAAGAATCCAAAGTCACCGAAAGCGCCAGCTTCATTGATGATTTGGGTGCCGACAGCTTAGACACCGTCGAGCTCGTTATGGCCTTCGAAGAAGAATTCGGTTGCGAAATTCCCGATGACGCTGCAGAAAAAATCTTAACCGTGAAAGATGCGATTGATTATCTTTCAAAAAATGCGTAAGTCTTGTGGCTTAGGTTAAAACATAAAAACTCGCTGTGTTTAAGCGAGTTTTTTGCAATAATAAAGGTTGTAAACGAGGTTTTCCATGAAAAGAATAGTCATCACCGGTTTGGGCGTTGTTTCTCCGTTGGGCGTTGGCGCCGAACATAACTGGAAGCGTTTGCTTCGGGGCGATTCGGGCATCGTCAAAATTGAAGACATTGATTTAAAAGACATTCCCGTCCAAATTGCCGGCCGTGTTCCTTGGGGCGAAGGCGAAGGGCAGTTTAATATCAATAACGTATTACCCTTAAAAGATCAGAAGAAAAACGATATCTTTATCGTATATGGCATGGCCGCGGGCCAAGAAGCCATCAAAGATTGCGGTTTTATTCCCGAAACGGAAGAACAAAAACAACGTTTCGGCACGATGTTCGGCTCCGGCATCGGCGGATTGCAGACCATTTACGAAAGCTCGCTTGCCTTCAATGAAATGGGCATGCGTTGCGTTTCCCCGTTTTTCATTCCCTCGGTTTTGATCAACCTGATTTCAGGCAATCTTTCCATTCAGTTCGGCCTCAAAGGCCCGAACGAGGCCTGTGTTTCAGCTTGTTCAACAGGTGCTCATGCCATCGGCGAAGCTTATGAAATTATTCGCCGCGGTGATGCCGATATCATGCTTGCCGGTTCGGCTGAAGCAGCCATCAATGTTTTGGGGATCGGCGGCTTTGCGCGTATGCGTGCGCTCACGCCAAACTTTAACGATGCCCCGCAAAAAGCTTCTCGCCCTTGGGATAAAAATCGTTCCGGTTTTGTTATGGGTGAAGGCGCCGGTGCCGTTGTTTTGGAAGAGTTAAATCATGCCTTGGCGCGTGGCGCAAAAATTTATGCCGAAGTTGTCGGATACGGTGTTTCGGGTGACGCTTACCACATTACCACCCCTTCGGGTGAAGGCGCCGAACGCGCCATGCAAATGGCCTTAAAAAAAGCCGCTGACTATGGCGTTGAGCCCCAGGATATCGACTATATCAATGCGCACGGCACATCAACCTTGGCCGGTGACGTCGGCGAAGCCTTGGCCGTCAAAAAAGTTTTCGGTGCACATGCTCAAGAACTTTCCATGTCCTCCACAAAATCTTCCATCGGGCATTTGCTCGGGGCTGCCGGTTCGGTTGAAGCCGTCTTTACCGCGCTTGCCCTTCGCGATCAAATTTGCCCGGCAACACTCAATTTGGAAGATGTTGAAGACGAGTTAAAAGATATGGATTTGGTGCCCTTAAAACCGAAAAAGCGCACCATTAAAGCCGCCATGTCCAATTCATTCGGTTTCGGCGGCACCAACGCAACACTTGTTTTGAAAAAATTTGAGTAAATGAAAAAGCTTTTGGCCTTTGTTTTTCTGGTTTTGTGTTTTGTCGGTGCGTTCACATGGCATGCCGTCAATCAAGCTTTATTAAAGCCTTTGGATTATCAAAAGCCTATCGTTTTCGAACTTAAAAAAGGAGCATCGGCTCAAACGGTTGCCACACAGCTTGTTCGGCAAAATCTTGCCCCACACCCTATTTTGGTGCGGCTTGCCATGCGTTTTTATCATTTTGATACCCGTCTTAAAGCCGGTGAATATTTGCTTGAACCGAAGATGTCTCTTAAAGAAATCCTCGAAAAACTGACTTCTGGCAAGGTCATCATGCACAAACTCACCCTGCCGGAAGGGCTGACCACCGCTCAAATGTTATCTGTCATTGAAAACAATACCTTATTGTCCGGCAATCTTTCCGAGCAAGCCGATGAAGGCGCTCTTTTGCCCGAAACATACACTTTTGCAAAAGGCGAGCCCAAAAACACCATCGTTCAAAAAGCAAAAAAACAAATGCAAAAAACGCTTTCTAGAGTTTGGCAGCAAAGAGATACAAACATTCCGCTTCAAAATGAAGAAGAGCTCCTGATTTTAGCCTCACTGATTGAAAAAGAAACGGGGGTTAACGCCGAACGCGGCAAAGTCGCTTCCGTTTTTTACAATCGTTTGAACATCGATATGCCGCTTCAAACAGACCCGACGGTCATTTATGCCCTAACCGGCGGCCAAACAACCTTAAATCGCCCGCTTAAGCGCAAAGATTTAGAAATTGAAAGCCCTTACAACACCTACAAAAACAAGGGGCTGCCGCCAACACCGATTTGCAATCCGGGTATTCTCGCTCTTCAAGCCGCGGCTCATCCCGAAACAACGCCTTATTTTTATTTTGTGGCAGACGGAAACGGCGGACATCGATTTGCAAAATCGCTTACCGAACACAATCAAAACATTCGCCTTTGGCTTAAAAAATAACCTTTTAAATCCGTTCAAAAACACCGTCTGTAATCGGCGGTAAAAAATAGTTTGTTACCTTAGGTAAAAAAGAAATATCATCCACACGGCCGAAAAGCGGCCCTTTGCGGCAAACCTCAATCATTTTTTCAACTTTTTCTTCGTTGCCCCTGACCAACACCTCAACCGAACCATCTTCGGCGTTGCGTACCCACCCCGAAAGCGCACCGATTTCTTTGGCTTGACGCACGGCAAAGCGCCGAAACCCGACGCCTTGCACTCTGCCTTTAATTTTGAAATAAATCTCTTTCATTTTTTTTCTTTTGCCTTTTTGGAGCCGCCGGTCAAAAGATTAAAAACACCTTTAGCCGTACCGCCGATAACATCTGCACCGCCTTGCACCACATTACCGGCTGTTCCCGTCACCAAATTAATACCGCCCGAAACAACATCCGATGTTCCCTGATACACATTTTGTGCGCCGGCTTTCACCCCTTTCGGGGCTTCAAACATATTGCCGTATACTGTATCTTTCAAGGCTGTATAACAAGGTGCGGAATCTGCATCAAGCAAAAGCTGCGAGCCCAAAAACACGGGACCCGTCACAGCCACACCAACCACATTTTTAACCACAGATGCCGTATCAATCGCAATACCCGGATTTGAAACCGTGCCGCCTATTTTAACCAGCGATGACAAAGCCTGCGCAATATTCGTATCCGTCAAATTACCGTTGAAAGGTCTGATGGCAATATCAATCTTATCGTTTTTCAAGTTCACTTTTCCGTCACCGACAATCATCATTTTCTTTGAATCGAAAACAATCCCTTTCGGAAAGTTTGCCATACCGTCTTTCATATCTGCCCTCAAAACGGCGCATTTCAAAGACATTGTCGGATCTTTTGTATGCAGTTTTAATGCGGCTAAAAGTTGTGAAATGAAGTTACCTTTCAAATATTTCATTGCACCGGCGTGCAATTTTGATTGGCCGACAACAAGCAAAACCTGCCCGTTCAAATTTTCAACCAATTTCTGATATGTTGCCCCGCTTGAAGCCAAATTTATATTCAAATTCGTCTGTCCGCCGTTCAAAAAGCCGAAAGTCGCTTCATTGCTCGGTTGCAAAGATTTAATAAAATCCTGAATAATAATGTTTTTACCGTTCAAATCAACTTTCAAAACATTTCCTTTGGCATTAAGCGTCATAAATCCTTCAACTTGTCCGCCACCCACAACGGCACCGAAAGGCTTTAATGTCAAAACGGCATTTTTCACATCTGCCGTCCCTGTCACATTGTCTAATGCAATATCCTCATTAACAATCAATTTTTTAATATCAAACACGGCTTTTGCATCCACACTTTGAAGCACCGACAAATCAAGTTTTTCATCAGGCACGAATTTTGCCGCATTCGCTGTTGAAATCAATGCCAACTTTGCCGTTTTTTGAGGTGTCGAAAACTTCGTCACATCAATCAACGCACTTTTAATGTTTGCGTTAATAACCGGTTTTTTACCCGAAATATCAACTTTCACTTTTCCGCTGATAACATTTGATGCAAAATCGAGTTTCTGAATTTTGGCATCAACAATCTTCATATTTCCGGAAACATCGGCATTAACTTCCGTTTTCGGCAAATCAAAATTACCTTTCGGTGACAAAGCATAAATATTTGCCTCATATGATAAATCGCCCATCAAATCATTTAATACGGCCTTTACTCTTATGTTTGCGCCAAATGCCTTTGCGCCGAGTACCACATGATAAGGTTGATTTTGAAGAAGCGTATTAACGGAATCTCCGCTTGCTGTTCCTTTAATTTCGTTATCATTAAAAACAACATCATAAGTCAAATCAATATCGTCTTTTTCATCTACGGCAGCCATTTCAAAGCTCTTGATTTTAAGGCTCATTTCAGATTTTGATTTTTGGTCTTTATAATTTACAACACCGTTTTGAATATTGATACGTTCGGCAAAAAAGCTGCCGAGCAACGGTGCGGCGGCGGCATTCACCTCTTGTGTTTCGGCGGTATTTTCTTCTGTATTTTCGGCTTCTTCGGTCGGTTTTTCAAAAACCCAGTTTTGGGCCCCGTCACTTGCAACTTCCAAATTCACAACCGGGTCAATAATGTTAACCTGTCCGATTTCGATTTCCTTGTTAAGCAAAGGCAAAATGGCAAGCGATATATCCGCTTCTTTAATTGTTACCATATTTTTTTCCTGTGCCCAAGGTGCGTTTTCAAAGGTTGCATTTTTAAGGGCTATCGTCGGAACAAGCGAAATTTTTAAGGCCACATCGCCTTCCAATGTTAACTTTCTGCCTGTTTGTTCAAAAACAATTTTTTCGATTTGCGGTTTATATTTATTTAAATCAAATTGGCTGATAAAAATCACCAACCCCACAATAGCCGCAACAAACAAAAACGAAACAATACCCAATACCCATTTCAAAACCTTATTCATTTTTTTATTTCTCCTTAAAATGCAAACCTAAAAAATCAATATCTTCTTTAAAGTAATCCGGCAGTGGTGCTTTAACAACACATTTTTTACTCATTACTTCGGATAAATCAATTTGAAAACTGTGTAAATGCAATTTTGCACTTAATCCCGCTTTTTTATTATCCTCGCGCTTGCCGTATTTTGAATCGCCCACGATCGGTGCGCCCAAATACGCCAAATGCACTCTGATTTGGTGCGTTCTTCCGGTTAAAGGCTCTGCTTTCACCAAGCAAAACTTTTCACCCGTGGCGTCCAAAACTTCAAAGTTCGTCACCGCTTTTTGCCCGTCTTCAACCACCACCATTTTTTCGCCTATTTTTTCAAGCGGGGCCTTAATCTGCCCTTCGTTTTTCTTCGGTTTTCCCGCACAAAGAGCCACATACGTTTTTTTCACGGCATGTTCTCTGAACGCTTTTGTTAAAATCAGTGCATATTTTCTGTTTCGCGCCAAAACAAGCAGGCCGGACGTATCTTTATCAATGCGGTGTGTTAATTTCGGACGTTCTTCTTTTTCAAACTTTAATGCATCCAAAAGCCCGTCGATATGGTGCGTTTGGTTTGTTCCGCCCTGAACGGCCATCCCCGAAGGTTTATTAATCACAATGATGTTTTCGTCTTTATACACCACCATATCGCGCATCATTTTTTCCTGACTTTTAGAAACAAAATCCGTCCGAGGCGGTGCTTTTTGCTCATCAAGCGGCGGAATTCTGAGTTCCTGACCGGCCAAAAGCCTCGTCGAAGCCTCCGCACGTTTGCCGTCAACCTTGATTTGCTTTGTTCGAAGCAATTTTTGCAAACGTGAAAGCGAAAGCGAGGGATATTCTCTTAAAAACCATCTGTTTAATCTGATGCCGTCATCATCTTCTTTAATTTTAACGGTCAAAACACCCGCCATTTTATCTGCCTCCCTTTTTCTTTGAATTCGGTTTGCCGATGGTACGCGGCACATAAAACTTCTGTTTCGGTCTTTCGTAAACACGCTGATAATCTTCAATAATATCGGGCACATTTTGCATTTCAAAAACTTTACTCATTTCTTCAAGTTGCTTTTCAAGTTTTGCATGATCAAGCATTTCAGGTTCTGGTAGCTCAATTTCTTTTGCTTCTTCTTTGCTTAAAATAATGCCGTCAATTTTTTCATGCGCCAACATTTTATATTCCCTGATAAGCGAATCATCAACAACCACCAACATCACTTTTTCTTCTTTTTTCAAGCGTTCTATCATTTCTTCCGATATTTGAGAAAACGTCGTTTCCGATATAGCAATTTTTTTGATTTTTTCTTTGTTCATTTTTTGGCCTGCTTTTCTTTTCTTAAATTATCAAAATATTCAATGCGTTTTTTGATTTCGCGCTCAAATCCGCGCTCAACCGGCTCATAAAGTTTTTCGCGTTTCATTCCGTCCGGAAAATAATTCTGCCCCGAAAAACCGTCTTCCAAATCTTGGTCATAAATATAGCCTTCGTGATAACCCAAATTTTTCATCAGTTTTGTCGGTGCGTTCAAAATATGCTTCGGCGGCATTAAAGAGCCTGTTTGCTTTGCCAAATCATAAGCCTTATGCATGGCTTTATAAACGGCAGCAGATTTCGGCGCCGTTGCCAAATAAGCCGTCAGTTGCATCACGGCCAAATCCCCTTCCGGCGAACCGAGCCGCTCATAAGTTTCGGCCAAAGCGACGGCCTCAACAATCGCATTCGGGTCTGCAAGCGAAACATCCTCTATCGCAAAGCGAATAAGCCGCCTTAAAATATAACGCGGGTCTTCACCCGAGTTAAGCATTCTTGCCACCCAATAAAGCGCCGCATCAACATCCGAGCCCCGAAGCGATTTATGCACGGCCGAAATCAAATTATAATGCCCGTCGCGGCCTTTGTCATAAACCGGCGCACGTGAACGCACAATGTTCATTACCGCGTCTTTGTTAAAAATCTCGCCGTTTTTGGCATAGGCAAAAATACTTTCGGCCAAATTCAAAATATACCGTCCGTCGCCGTCGGCAATTTGTTTTAAGAATATACGTGCTTCAATATCAACGGGTAATTTTTTGCCGTATTCTTTTTCCGCGCGGGCAAGCAAAACCTCAAAGTCATCTTCTCCCAAGCGATTAAGCACAAAAACCTGACAACGTGAGAGCAAAGCCGCATTGAGT
>Ga0310786_10005545_pt1 | contig 17084 bp, 24 predicted proteins | sample AusTroGonzalo_MG_FD_203881 | JGI IMG/M metagenome (GOLD analysis project Ga0310786, IMG submission 203881) | Bovine rumen microbial communities from tropical cattle in Woodstock, Queensland, Australia - Gonzalo_03 (v2) (version 2) | ecosystem: Host-associated > Mammals > Digestive system >... | reverse complement strand
CCTGGTCGTAGTCGGCGTCGTTCAAGGCGTTGGCCTTGTTTACCAGGTCGTCGTGCATGCAGACGCCGCGGAGCGCGTAGGGCTGGCCGTTGAGCAGGAAGCCCGTGTACGTCTGGCCGCCGACGGTTTGACCGACGACGTATTCATAGTATCTGAAGCCGTACGGACGCTGGTATCTGTGGTAGAGCTGGTCGTCCTTGTAGATCTCGAGCATTACCGTATACAGATGCGGGTCGTCCACGCCGTTCCAGAGGCGGAGGTTGTTCCCCGATATCGTAGTCGTGAAAGTCTGCTCGAGTCCGTTGCTCGTTTTGGTGTCGGACCACATGTAATTGCTGTCGGAAATCGTGCATACGACCCGGGCGCCGGACGGAATAGTCGTCTTGACGTTGATGGTCGCCGAAGAAGCCGTCACGGTCGAAGTGATGTGGAAGCCGTCATAGCCGTACTTCTTGTCCGGAAGAACGGGGCTTGTAAACAGTTTGACGTTGCCGAGCGTGGCGTTGAAATTGAAGTCGCCCGCGGCGGGGGCCAGAGCGCTTCTCGTGGTGTTGCACAGGGCCACCTTGATGTGGTTGGTGCCGCGGTGGACGTACTGGCTGATGTCGCTGAAGAACGCGTTGTAGCCGCCCCAATGTGTTTCGACCTTGATGTCGTCCACGTAGATGTCCGTACTTTGGTCGGCGTGCTGGAACCAGAGATATGTCGGCTGCTGCTGGCGGAGGACCACGGACGTCTCGAACGCGAACGTGCCTTTGGCGTAGCTCGACGAATGGCCGTCTATGCGGTTGACGGAATACGGCGTCGTGACCGTGCTTCCGCTGTACCGCCATGTCTGCAGCGTCTTGTTCGACTGTTCGAACGGCGTTTCCTATACGTATACGCAGGACTGCATGACAGTCGTGGACACGTGTCCTTGGTACGAGGAATACGTTTCCACTACGGTGTCTTCTAGGATGGAGATGGGCATGTCGTACAGCTGGAACGTGCCGGTCTGGTCGAGTCTGTAGTAGATCTGGGCGTCTTGCGTGGCGCATTCCAGCTCGATGGTTTCGCCGTTGAACGTGATTTCAGGCGCGTATAGGAGTACGTCATTGACGACGGTCCAGCCGGTCGGGATGCCGCTCGTGCCGGTATTCCACGACGACGCGCTTCCGGATTTTACGAACATGCCGGTCGCGGCGACTGTCTTCGTCCAGTCTTCCAGGCACTTGCTGGAAGAGAATCCGCCGGTCGCGTAGCACTCTATCGTATTGAGCAGCGCGCAGCCTTCGAACATATGCCCGTAGCATTCGTTGACAAGCGTTGCGGCGTCGAGGACAGGCGCCTTCATGATGGCGCACTGTTCGAACATGTACCAGTAGCAGCCCGTGGCGAGCGTTGTAGCTGGGAGGTCTGGCGCGGCGACGAGGGTCGTGCACCAGCTGAACAAGGCGCGGTAGCAGTAGTTTTTCAGCGTCGTGGCGGGGAGTATGAGGTTTTTAGCCGATACGACGGGCGACTTCTTGAATAGCGAGCAGAATATGTACGTCGAGTTTGTAAGCGCGGTATTGGACGCGAACCCGTCTCCGTACAGAAGGGACATGATATTGCCTTCTATGTCGTATGTCGCGGTGCCGCCTTCGAATCCGGAATATGCGCTCTTGCTCGTCGCGTAGGCGGTATTGCTTCCCCTGAATCTGACGAAGTCGTCGGCCTGTACGGAAACCTCAGCGCCGGCCGCCGTCGACGTAATGGACGTCCATTCGCCGTTGTTTATCTTATACTCGATGGTTTTCGTCAGGCTGCCGAACGCCTTCCAGCAGAACGTGCCGGACGTGAGTATCTTGAACGTGAGATAGTCCTGGCTGTAGTCGTGCTCCGGCGTATACTCGCATGTCTAGGATACGGTATTGCTTGTCTGGTTCTTATACGTAGAGTACGCCTCGACGAACGTGTCGGCGCTGATTTCAATGGGTTCTTCATATGTCCTGAAATCTCCGACCTGGTTAAGCCTATAGTATATCGTCGTTCTGGCCGTGGAGCATGTGATGATGACAAGGTTTTCGTCGCAGCGGATAGAGGGATCCGCGAGCGTGATAGGTATGAATGTACATGATTCGGATACCGTCTCGCTTTGTTTCGCGTCGAGCCTCGAATAGGCCTGCACTGTTACGGTGGCATTGATTTCGAACGGCGATTCGTATTCCGTGAATTGCCCGGAGGTTCCGATTCTGTACCAGATCTCGGCGCCGGAAGTCGCGCAGTTGATCTCGACATATTCGCCGTCGCACGTTATGACGGGCTCTTCTATGCCGTCGTCGTATATGAACGACTGCGTCGCGGTTTCGCTGACATGCCCGTTCAGTTTGGAATACGCCTGTACCGTGACGTCTTGCGAGATTTCTATCGGCTGGTCGTATTGGGTAAACGCGCCGGAGGTTCCGATTCTGTACCAGATCTCGGCGCCCGCCGTATCGCATGTCATGGTGATTACGTTTTCGACGAACGCCAGAGACGGGACGACCGGCGGATGCACAAGCTTCTCGAGCGTGAAATTGAGCACGTTTATGTTGGAATAGCGATACGGGTTGGAATTCGAGTCAAGGCCGTATCCGATGCAGACGGTGAGGTACCGCAATTCTGGAAGGTCCGGGAACAGGTAGCTGGATGAGAACACCTTCCTGTTGCTTAGTAGCTCCCGGCATACGAATGTGTCGCTGAACAGCGTCGGATCGTATACGACCTGGATATTGTATTCCGCCGTCTGGTTCTAGACGATCCAGTTAGCGGCCTGCGGGCTGATGGTGGTGTTCGTATTGCTTCCGAACTCGAACTGCGTTCCAAGCTGGACGTATTTATTTGTTCCGGATTGGCGGAGCTGGAATCCGTACCAAGGCGACGGATCGGCGCGTTTCATCGAGAGAATCTGATGGTGGTTCTAATCTTGAGCCGCCGGCTGGGCCGTGAAGTCTATCGTAAAGTGCATGTTCAGCACGAAGCCTTCGACCGAATTGAACCCGTAGAACTCCGTATTCACGCCGTCCGCGTTAAATTCTTTGGATCCGGACTGGCTGTCGGACGTGTCGATGGTGTATCCTGTCACGACCGGATCGCCGTCTTCGTCATATTCGATGTTCTGCGTGGAATTGTTGCCGTCCGTGTCTATCTCGGTGTTCTCCTGGTCTGTCGGGTCGCCTGCCGCGTTGTAGTTTGTAGTAGTGCTCTGGCTGGAACCGTCCGCGTTGTTCGTCGTCGTGTTTTCCGAACTGCCGGTCGTATCGCCGTTTTCGTCGTACATGACGGTCGTTGATTCGCTTGTCGTCGTTCCGTGCTCGTCCGGCGCGCTGACCGTCGTTTCGGTTTCCACGCTCGTGCCGTCGCTGTTGACGGTCTGGGACTGCGTCGTGCTGGAGCCGTCTTCCTGCTGGACGGTAGTTTCCTATGTCTGGCTCGTCGAGCCGTCGTCGTTTACCGTAATAGACTCGCTTGTCGTTGTAGTCGATCCGTCTGGATTTTCTACGACTGTCTGGGTTTCGGTCGTTATAGAACCGTCATCGTTTACCGTTGTCTGAGACGATGTGCCGCTGTCGTATTGCACGGCGACAGTTTTCTGAGCCGTGTATCCGTTATACGACGCCTGCAGTGTCGCCGATCCGGATTGCGATATGATTATCGCGCCGGCGCTGTCTATCTGGATGCAGTCTGAACCCGCCGTTACAGACCAGACCGGCGTTATGATTTGTGAATTATATAGCGCTATGGCATTGCCGGACGTGCCGAGAAGCGTGTCGGCGCATTCGATAGTAAGCTGGTTGTCGTACGATACCGTTACCGTTTTCGTTTTGACCAGGCCTCCGTATTCGCATTGCACGGTTACGGCGGCGGAAACGGCTCCTTCGTGTATGGTCACTTTGCCGTTCTGGTTCATGTCGACGTACTGGCTTCCAGAAACAAGTGTCCAGCGGCCTGTGACGATTCTGCCGTTTAAAACGCATCGGCATAGGAACGATTTTCCCTGAATCGTATCTGCCAGGTCGATTTCAAATGAAAATTCTGTATTATTGACGTATAAAAAAACGTTTTCTGATCTAAAATGATATCGGATCATATTATTATTATTTACTTTAATTATATAATCGTATATTCCATGGCATAATCCAGCTATGGAAAATATAGATGATGAAAAAAATTTTAGGTTTTTATCCGATTTATGCGAAAAGATCGAAGCGGAATTGTCATTTTTCACTGAATCCGACGGAATAGAAGCCATTATGTCTAAGCCGGAATACGAAATTTCGACAAAGCTAAAGGATACGCGCGAAGACGCGTGCGAAGCCATTATAAAAATGCTTCTTACGCCGCAGGTCGCGAAAACCGTTGGAATTCCGCAGGCGTCTTCGATGGACGAACTTGTTTTCAAAATGGAAATCGCGGGGCCGTTATGAAACTTGATGACATATATTCGGTGTTCGGCGGCGAAGACCCCGAGTCGGCGCTGCTCAGGTTGGCCGTGGAGTGTCCTTCGTTCGGAAAGAACGACCTGCTTCTGGTGCTGCGGCAGCTGTGCGACGAACTGGACTACATGTATCTGTTTACCCATACGATGCAGAACGCGTTTTACGGTATGCAGGGAATTATGGCGAACATGGCAGGAAGCACGACAGATTTTGTCAATTTATTTTTTGCAAAAGAGCAGAGCGCGCTCAGGACAATTTTTAAGATAATGTTCGAGACGTCGGCTTGGGACGATGAGATATTGTTCCAACCCGGGTTTCTCGACGAAATAACTTCGATAAGAGATGCGTGCCGCCGCGGCGCGAAGGAATCGGCCGCCGGACTTTACGACATGCATAAACTGGAAATGTACAAGACGTTCGACGAAATGGTAGACAGACTTGCGGATAAGATCAGGCTTCATTCAGGGACATAGCGGAATCGGCATGGCGCGGATAGACGGCATTGAAGCGGTTTTCGCGAAGGCGGACGCCGACGGCCTACTGGATGTTCCGCCCGTGTGCAATGGGTATAAGGCATAAAGGGTATTGACGCATGGACGCGAATATGGAAAAAGACTTCTGGAAAAAGCAGGTTGACGAGTTCTGCGAAATATTCGGTTTTCATATAGAAATAAAGCCAAATGATGGCATTCTGGACGATTTTAAATATTTTGTTCGAATCAAATACGGCAGATCGGTTGTCGCGTACAAGGACGTCAAACGCACTTGGTGTTCCGGCGAACTTCCGCTGGAGGTCAACATTGAGGATCGTGCCGAAGATTCGGTCGAACGCGCCATGGAAGAGATCATGAAGAAGGCGTCGGGCAAGGAACTCATCGTCAGGAGCTCGGACAAGGATAGGAAGACGCCTTACGGTTTTACGAAGGTCAGGCTCATCAGGCATATAAAACTGCCGGAATTCGGGTCAGTTGAGGAGTTGAAGATAGAGCTCGCGGTAAAGGGCGAATGAACGCAGCAGGTTCAAAGAGATAGAGGAAGGCCGCACCAGGTATTTCGAGCCGTGGTACAGGCTCGAAGTCTTCCACGACATGATGTGCATGACGGAAGGATTGTTCGACGACTTGCTAAAGGAGTACCTGGCATTGCTGCGGGCGGAGTGCGGAATAAACGAAAACGGCGAATCTAAACTACAACAGGATCAGTCATGTCATTCTGGAAAACTAGAATAAACGCGGAAACCATTTACGCGATAGAGCATTGCAACAACTGCGCAGAATGCAACAAACAGCATAACGTTGAACTTGGGTTTCCGAAATGCGTATTTTCGAAACGGGAGCTGCTGCAGTATTACCTGCATTTAAAACGCGAGCTGGACGCGGAAATAGCGGAAAGGAAACGGTTATGAGACTGTGGCACCAGAAGCTGATTCCGTACCTTGACGACAAGAGGATTTTAGGCCTTCACCGCGAAGTCGCGGCGTTGCGCGGCGGCGGTTGGGGCCGGAAGCACAGCGTCGTAGACTATGTGTTCGGATACGAGCCGGCGCGGCTGTACGCGTACCATCTGCTGGTGATGGACGAAATGGTAAAAAGGAATTTTCATCCCAGCGGCCAGTGGTATAACAGGCTGTACCGCGGGCATAAACTGAAGATGCTTACGCTTTCAGAAGCCGGCATATACGTAGGCAAATCCGGATCGATAATATACCCCGAGCACGACGACGCGTATTTGGCCGAGTGCCTGGACAATCTGGCGGAGAAGGGCGCCGAGTTCGTTAACGGCGAATCGGTAGCGGAGATGCGTGTCAGGCTGGCGGCGGAGAAAGGAGTTTGAACAAATGCGCGGACTCAAGAAGGAGCTGTGGGAGAACCTCATGGTCGTATGGGAGGAGTGGCCGTCGTATCCCGGATGCGGCCCGTGGTTCCTATCCAGGGTCATCAACCACAACGCGTCGGCCAACCCGTCGGCGCCGAAGTCCGTGTCGTATTCCGAGATAGCCATCGGCCTGACGTACGACGACACGATATCCGCCGAGTCCAAGGAAGCCGCCATGCTCAGGTATGCGGCGTCTGGCCGCGCGAAGGGCGCCGTCTGGTCCATCGCGGGCGGCAAGCAGGTCGAGGCCGGCCGGATTGGAGCAAGGTACGAGCTCGTCCGGGAGGATTTCTAAGAGGCCGCGGTATAATTAATTTGTCGTAAAGAAAGAAAGTCAACTATGGCAACTAAAAACAGATCAGTCATCGATACACACAATGTCGTAACGCCGGCAGAGCTTTACGCCATTTTGAATATGCAGCTCGACCATATTCAGGAGCATCCTTCCGATGTCAATATTATGGCGCCGTGCCTGGTGCACGGCAGTCCGGGCTGTGGCAAGTCCAGCATCGTCAAACAGGTCTGCGAAGACCGCGGCATCGATTTCATCGACGTGCGTCTCGGCCAGATCGAGCCGGCCGACATACGCGGCCTTCCCGTGCCGAACCGCGAAGAGCATGTTATGGAGTGGTACGTCAATGGTACGTGGCCGCGCAATCCCAAAGGCAAGGGGATCATTTTTCTCGACGAGATTACCAGTTGCGACCGCTCTATCCAGGTCGCGGCGTACGAGCTTGTCCTCGACCGCCGCCTCGGCAATCTCTATTCGGTGCCTCCGGGCTATCTTATCGCGGCCGCCGGCAACAATACGACAGACCGCGCCGTCGCCGTGACCATGTCTTCGGCGCTCGCCAACCGCTTCATGCATGTCGAGCTGAAGGAAGACATTGAATCCTGGTGGAAGTGGGCGTACGCGTCGAATATCCATCCGGCCGTCATCGGCTTCATCAAGTTCAAGCCGCATATGCTTTTCAGTATGGAAGAGGGCCAGAACCTCGAACGCGGCTTTCCTACGCCTCGTTCGTGGGAGCGCGTGTCGCAGCTCTGCCATATGTACAAGGACAAGTCTGACGAGCTTCTGCGCAAGCTGGTCTACGGCACGGTCGGCAACGGCGCGGGCGTGGAATTCATGGAGTTCTACCGCATCAACGCCGAGTTCGCCAATATCCTCGACGTCATGACCGACCCCAATTCAAAGATCGTGATTCCGAAGGAGGCCGACCGCAAGCACGCCCTCGTGTCTGGCATGGTATACCTGCTGTGGCGCGGCAGGGACGAGAAAGACGAGAAGGCCCGCCTTACCGGTTTCTACCGCATCTGCTGTGAGCTCTCCTCCGACTTCGCGTCCATGGCCCTGCTCGCCGCGATCCAGTCGAAGGACAAGACCGAGACGAAGAAGCGCGCCGGCAAGCTGCTCGTGCATCCGATGTTCAAGAAGTGGAAGGACCTGCACGGCGCGGCGCTGACGAAGAACCTCGACCTGTCGAAAATTTTCTAAACAGTTTCGGCATTATGGAAACGCGGGCTTTCTCCATCAAGGGAAAGCCCGCGTTTAAAAAGAAGATCGTCACATGCCGTAAAGCGTAAACTGAAATTCTGTTTTAATATATAAAGCCCGTTTCAATGAACCGGCTTTATATTTTAGATTATATCATAATCCCAATATGAAAAACGGAACAATATTCAAGAAGATCATCGGGAAGATAGCGCCGCCGGGCATGTCTGCAAATGAATACGTTCTGAAATGCGTGGTTAACGGCATAGACGCGTCTCCATCTAATTTCTTGTTTGTTGAATGGCTTATCAGAGAGGCGCTGAGCGTAGAAGACGGCCTGCACGTCGAAGTAGGAAAGCTGATAGCGGAATGTCTTGAAAAAGAAGGGATGCTCGGCCTTGCGGATATCGACGGAGACGCCGACCGGCTTTTTTCAGAATGTCTTGCCGACTACGCGTTAGGCAATAATAAAGAATTTAAGTCATATTTGTTCAGGGCGATTCTCAGGACGGCAAGGTTTGATTCGAAGACACGCCGTACCGCTTATACATTGAACAAGGCGTTCGGTTTAACTGACAGCTTTTATTTTTCAGAAACGAAAGAGTATTCCAGTATATTTTAATATTAGCTTTCTCAGCGGACTCTTGACCGAAGAGCGGATATTTGTTCTTTGGCATTGATCATGGAACGCATTTTATGAACAATCAAATGACAACGGCCGAATTTAATACTTTATTGCGTATGGCAGTAGATGAACACCATCTAGATCCAGATAGCGCATATGTTGAATTTACATGGTGGGATCATGTATATCGTCCATTGATTGAAACCGATTGCAATAGAGCTGAATCGGAATTCATAATGGTGTTCGGAGATGATTTGTGCAACATATGCTGCAATGACAAATATGGAAATCCAATACCAGCGGCGTTTTGGATATATAAAGATGCGGGATATATTGAGCAAGTAATCCATCGTCCGATAAAAGTCAAGTGTTTGCTTGACAGCAAGTTCATGCTTGAATTTGACAAAGCGAAGTTTTTGTTTTGCAATTCTCCAATAAATTACTATGTTGACATAAATCCTTTCAAGACAACAGTCTACAAGAACAGCGCCACTAAAGATACAATTCTTGCTCTATATGCTGAAAATCGCGACAGCGGGGAGTGGAGACCATTTAGCGGCATGAATCAAAACCAAATAAAGTTAGTTGAATTTTGATTTAAGAAAAAGAAGGCCTTACTATTATATGACAGACGTTTTGCAAGACAGCATAGTCCGGCATAGTAATTTTTAGCAGTTGGATTCATCGGAGTTGTGGCAGTATAGATTTTTTTCCCGTGTCAAACATTTCGTTATCTTCCAGGAGATTCTGGAAAGGCCTGTCGGGCACGGCGACTGGTGGCTTCGCGTATACATACGCGATTACAGCGGTAAATACGACGGCAAACCAATATCGCGTTTCGACGCGGAAGCGCAGCCGCTTGGAAAAACATTCGCCATAAAGCAACTTTCAGAAAAGCGACGCGATGTCGCGAATAGAATATTGGAGAAGTTCGGTTATGATCCGCAGGTAGAATATTTGAAAGCCGTAGCAAAAGGCGAAGCTTAAGCGGGTGTTTATAATAAAATAAATTAACACGGCGAAAGTAAATAATAAAAAATTGTTATGTGTTTTAAATGAAGACGTCTGATTTTATACCTGACAAGTATAGAGTATGTGTAGTGTCGGCGGCAAATGGAAATGCCGAATGGCAGGCTCAGCTGACCAATCCCAACAAAGACGCCTATTGTAGAAGACACGGTTATGATTTTAAATATGCGCGGCTCGAAGGCGGTGATCCGCATTTTGCGAAATACGGCCTTGTCGAGAAGGAAATTTTAACCGGCGCGTATGACTATGTGGTCTGGATGGATACAGACGCGTGGTTTAACGCCGATGTTCCGTTTTCACGCGTAATAGACAGGTATTCTGAGAAAGACACCGCGCTTATAATAGCAAGGGATCACGGCATGCTCGGATGCGACAGACGTTTGTTCGACTGCTATTTGAATACAGGCGTAATGGTGTTCAAGTCGGACGGAAACGGCCTGGAGGTAATCAGGCGGTACGGGAACCTGCATGAAGACCAGACGGCGAGGCGGATGGTCGAATCGCTTACGGAATGGAGGGACCAGCCGTACATGTGCCTGCTCGCGATAGTAGATGAATTTGTCAGGTCGAAGACGGCGATAGCCAGTCCGTACGCGTTGAATGCTTTCGCGCAGCTTGGTTTTTCGGAAGACACGTTTATATGCCATCTGCCGTCGGTCTGGGCTAAGAAGTATTTGGAGGACCGCGTTAAGAGAAGCGCGGCGCCTCCTGTTCCGGAATTGGGACTAAACGCGTAATTTATTTAAACAGGGGAGGAATAATATGGGAATCGAGTTTTTTGAACGGCACGGGTTCGCCGTTCCGTGGTGGATGTCTGTTTCCGGCGAGGTCGCGGAAGTAGACATACCGGTTAAAGACGTTATAATATCAGAAAATATCGCGGAACCGCCCTGCGTCGACGACAGTGAAGGCCAGGGCAGTAAGCTGATAAGCGCGATATCGACGGCGTTTTTCGCGATGACGCTTTTCATCGCCAAATTATTTTCATTGCTGTCTAATAAAAAGAAAGCGAAAAATAGATCTGATTTGACGATATCCAATATTAAAGATGAAAATGAATTAGAATTCTGCAATTTTATCGGATCAAGTTCATTGCCGCATACCGCAGACGGAAAACGTCTATTGAATGCGAACGTATTTTTTACGTATCTTGAGAATTTGGATTTCGTCAGCGGGCATTATTCGGTATATGCGGGTTCCGACATATCCAATACGCACAATAAGGCCAGGGCCATAGATTTGGAGAACGGCATAAAAAGCAGCCAGCCGTCGATGGAATCGCTTGTCGAAGCCACGTCCGGATTCGGCGTTACAAGCAGGAAGCCGCTTTATTTCGATACGGTCTCGTCGCTTAAAGCGTATATGCATAAATATATGTTCGCGCTTACGGAACTTGCCGGGATAAGGGAATTCGGCACCACGTGCGATATAGTATCGGCGACACCCGACGGGTCTCCCGATAGGCTTGCGATAGCGTACGGCTTTGACGGCGGTTCAGTGTATTGCATGATTCCGTCGCAAAACGGCATGTTCATTTCCATTTCATGGGAAATTTTCGAAAAGATATTCATGCAGGGGGTTATTTTAAAATGAAAGTATTAGATAGAAATGATACGGGCCTGATCTCCATGGACGCGAGAGATCTTGAAATATCTCGCGACGATATAGAATACGCGGAGGACGTACCGGTTTCAAGGGATGCTGCGAAAATCTATCCGAAGGAAATATCGTTCAACGGCATGGTCGCGTTTCCACATAACCAGGTAAGAAACGGAAAACCACTTGGAACATGCTATGCCGACAGTACGACGGCTCTTATCGAATATTGGGTATGGCGCAAATGCGGCAGAAAAATCAGGTTTACGGACGAGGAGATTTTCGACTGTGCGCTGGATTCGAAAGGGATATACGGATACGAGTACAGGCGGGATCATACGCTCGCGCAGCTGTTTTCCGTTGGTGGAAATCCGGCGGGTGTCCTTACGTCGGCATATAAGTTCAACAGGATGCTCGGCTGGCATTATTTTACGGACCATCAGCCATCGGATAATTTCGCGCTGTTCGCATCATTGGCGGACGAGTCGTTCCGCGATTCGACGTCGTTCAAGGTAAAACAGCTTTCGGAATATCCGTTTACAAATGAAGACGCGGCGTATTCCAACGCGGTGAAAATATTGTTCGACTACGGGCCGTTCATATACGTATCTTATACGAATACGGCTAAGACGTCAACGCATGCATGGTTTGCGGTAGGCGCCGGCGAAGACGGGCTTCATCTCGTAAATTCATACGGGTCGATCGAACCTGTAGTCGACAGATGGGAGAACGTCGTCAAATATTTTTATAATGCATCGGCCAATTGCCTGCCCATGCTTTTTATTTGACGCCGCCGTGCGGTATAATCAGTTCATGAATGTCAAGAAAGAGCTTAAGGGCAGTCTGACCGAGGAACAGTTAAAGCTTCTTAAAAAAGAAGTTTCAGAGTCGTTGTCGAGAGATAGGCACGGACTACTTGTGCACCAGCCGTTTATCGGCAGCGTCGCGATGCGGTTCGATCTTGTGCCGGTCCGCGACAGGCGTTGCCGTACGGCCTGCACGGATTCTAAGACGATTTATTTCGATTGCGATTTTTACTCGAAGCTGAATGACAGCGAGCGTAAATTCGTATTGGCGCATGAGATCTGGCATAGCCTTACGCTGACATTCGCGCGCCGCCAGTCTCGCGATCCCGATCTGTTCAATGTCGCGTCCGATATGGAGATTAACAACATTCTCGTCGACGACGGCGCGGGTTCGGGCGGCTTTACGCCTCCTCCAAACCTGATGTATCCTCCGCCGAAGCTTAAGGGCAAGTCGGCGGAAATTATCTACGATTGGCTTCTTAAGCAGCAGCAGAAGAACAATCTCAATAATGCGCTGGCCGGCATATCCAAGCCGGGCAGCGGGAATTCGGATGGCGACGACGGCGACGACGATTCCGGCTCCGGCGGCAAACAGAAGAAGCTGGGCAAGCCGGGCAAGTCTGGAGGAAGCGATGAAAAACGCGACGACTCCAATGACGGCAAAAACACAGGTAGGCTTAGCGGGCAGTTTGACAAGCATACGTACAACGACGAAGACCCGTCGGTCGAAGACGGAGATGGCGGAAAGGACCGCGACGAAAAAGGCAAGTCTAAAGAAAACGGCCTGCGCGACCAGTGGGGCGAAGTCGGCTACGACGAGGATTTCAAGCCGGGCGTGCCGCAGGACGCGGCGGAGCGCATGCGCGAGGCGGCCATCGCCGCGGCGCAGGCATACGCCAGAGAACATGGAGATCTGCCTGCCGGCATCGAGGCGTTTGTCGGAAAGCTGGCGCATCCAGAAATGAACTGGCGCGAATATCTTTGCCAGTATATTTCGAAAGCCGTCGGCGGCAAGCGCGTATGGTGTCCGCCGTCCCGCCGCCATCTGTATAACGACATGTATTTTCAGAGTTCGCGGCATGAGACGCTGAAAGTCGGCGTATTCATTGATACGTCTGGTTCGACAACGGCGGAACTTCCGAAGTTTTTCGGCGAGCTTAAAGGCCTTGTCGAATCGTTCGGCAGCTATGAAGTGCATTGTATACAGTGCGACGCGGCCGTAGATAAATATGAATGCTACGACGACAATAATCCGCTTGATCTCGAAAACATATCGAATATCGAATATTCGGGCGGCGGCGGCACGTCGTTCGATCCGCCGTTTAAGTATGTCGAAGAAAACCAGATCGAAATCGACTGCGCTATTTATATGACAGACGGATATGGGCCGTGTACGGTAGATCCGCCTAGGTATCCCGTGCTGTGGCTTATCACGAAAGGCGGCACGACTGATTTTTGCGACTGGGGCAAGAAGATCATATTCAAGGAATCGGCTTTCGAGTAAGACTCAGCAGGACAGATTTCTTCCTTGGCTCGGCGATGCGATAAACCCTCGCACTGGCCTCAAGGGCTACCAAGGCGAGAGGACTGACGCTGACTTGTACCAATTCTTCAACATAACTCCTGAAGAACAGAAGACTATTGAAGAGACGATGAAGAAGTATGAGACTGCCTGAGCAAGTGAAGAAAGCTATTGAAGCTGAGTACGCAAGCTGGATGGACGAGCAGTACGCCGGCAAGGACAAGGCCGAGCGGTAGAAGTTGGCCCAGTTCTTCACTCCGCCGCCCCTGTCCATCAGGATGCTCGAGAAGTTCGAAACCGTAGAAGACAAGGACATCCTCGACCCGACGCTCGGTGCAGGTGGGCTTATCGCAGCGGTAATCATTGCAGGCGCGGATCCGTCGCGATGCTATGGTATAGAGCTGGATCCGGCCGTTTTGGACGTGGCGAAACGCCGGCTCGCTAGGTTGGGCGTGCCGCCGCAGAACCTCAGGCAGGGTGACGCGCTGGACCCGAAAAGCTACGAATTTGGCACAGGCCCGGCGCCGAAGACATTCGCCATTTTGTACAAGCAGGATAAAGCCGCCGTAGTGTTGATAGTCAAAAACGGCAAGCTGTTGAAGGAAGCCAGATACACCGACAAGGTGAAGCTTGAAGCTGTTGTCTCGAAACTGCTGGAGAAAAAAATCCAGGTAACTAAGATTTAAAGAGGGACTGGTAAAACTGATAGATCACATACGGCCGGTCATCTATGAACTGAGGTTTCTACGGAAGTAAATAATATAAATGAAATCATTTATGTCATTCAGGGAATATCTGTCTGAATCGGAAAGCCTGGAAAAGAACCTGTCTCCGATACTGAAAGATTTATATTTTAAATATGGTGAGCAGATTTTCGAAACAATTCCTACGTTTAATCCGGATGTTGGCGATCTCGCTTATATATTCAAAGTGGTTGTAGATCGCGGGTTTAACAGCGGCCTTAAGCCTATTCCAATAAATATTCTTGAAAAATTGGAAAGCCCTAATGAAATAGCTTCATTTGTCATTACAATAAGTTCAGATCCGGACGGGAACCTCGTTACGTGCGATCCAGAAATACAGCTGCTTGATATTTCGCCATTTTTCATATATCAGCTTACTAATATCCTTGCGCACGAGATAATCCACTATGATGATTACATAAACGGTGCAGGTGAAGATGCAGCTAAGGTTGAATGTGCTGGCGCTAAAAAAACGTATGATGATCATGGTATTCTCTTTAAGACTAAAATGGAGCAGCTTAATGCCGCTTTTGATCTCGATATAACGGTTAAATACGACAAGAGTGCAGACCATCATTTAGATAAAAACAGATTTTTGAATATGGACAGGAAGACTGAAATGAAACGGAAAATAGCGCAGATGCTCGATTTCGATAAGAACGGCGAAATTGATTCGCATATTCTTTTCGAAGATGAGGAAAACATTTCCGACAAGCAGATTGAGCTGGTCAAAGTGGCGAGACAGCTTCTTAAAAAGCATCCCGGTGCTGACATCAAGATATTCAAGGACTATATGAAGCTTTATATATACTGAACGGTAATGAATGTCAATATTGAATTAAGTCTGTCGATTGAAACTACGCGCAAGGTGCTGCTCGAAAAAGAGCGCGAAAAGCTGATAGGCGAGTCTAGATTAGCCAGATTATCTGACGGCGAAAAGCTCAAGCTGTCTAAAGCGGGTCTCGGAAAAGACAAATTTTCGGAATGCGGGTACTTCGGCCACGGCGTGTTCGAAGAAACGCTGTTTTAATCTGGAGTGTCTGCGATTTTGTTCTGGCAACTATGGACAAAAAATACGAAGACGCTGAGATTCTTAACGGAGAAGACATAAATTTTTTATAGTTATGCGCGTCTGCAAGTGGTATACGTACGGCGACGACGACGGCCGTGAGAGAATGGCCCGGCTGCTCGAGGAGCTGAAGCCCGGCTGTCTGTTCGTGTTCAAGATCCACAACAGGCTCAATGACCTGTATGAGCCGTACGATGGCCCTATGGCGCCAGACGGCAATCGCGAGATGAAGGCCCGGTTTCTGAAGAAGCGGTATTCGACTGAATACGCCGTTATGAAGCGGACCGGAAAACGGGAATACGTCTGGGGCCGGCCTGATACATATGATCTGTCAGCAAAGCCTACTGCTGAAACGATAGGGTCCTTTTACGAATCTTATTTTTTCGACCGTAATAAATATATACCTGGCGACAAGTCGATTAGGACGTTCGATAATTTGGACGACCCGGTCATGAAGCTGACACTCGCCGCACAGGGCATAGATGTCGAGAAACTGCCGGTGTTTTCAATGGAATACGATGACCGGAATATGTTCATTAGAAAAGACGGCTCGGTGTCTATCGTCATATTTTGACATTAAAATGAAAGTATAATTTTAAATGGCAATCATCAAGTCCGACATAGAACCGTACGACGGCTGGTACTGGGTAGAGGCGTCGGGCGCGATAGAGAAGCTGTTCAAGAAAAACGGCGGGAACCCGATACCGAACCATGTTGCGGTTCGTCAGATCGGCGCAAAGGGGAAGGACGCTTTGCTCATAGACGACGGCGTGCACTACGAGACGTATTACGGTCAGGACAGGACACCGGAGGTTAAGATGATGTTCGGTTTTAAAAATCAGGACCTCTACGACAGGGTCATGTCCGAGATAGACGACTACAGCAAGTTCAAGGCGTTCGCGCTATCGCTCGCCGAAGGCGGCGCGGAGAAGAACATCGCAGCAGAGCGCACATTTATCAGCGACCTGTTCGATATGCACAGGGAAGGTATCGTAAACGAGTTGACGCCGAAGTGGCACGACAGGCTGGAAAGCGCGAAGTCGGTTATTGAAGATTACATGGCACGGGGCGGTCTGAGCGCCGCCGAGGCGGCGTCTCTGCGCGGAAGCGTGTCTAGGGCGGAGACGTGTCTCGAGGAGATGCCGGTCTTGAAGCTCGGGAAGATAGTCATATAACGCGCCGGCCTTTTCGCAGCGGCCGGTTTAGCATGACTAGTTCACGCGGTTTCATGATTTTTCGCGGTAAAATTAAATTATAGAGGTTTACCTATGGATAATGAGGCAAAAGTACAGAAATACTATGACGGCGGCAAAATGCGCCGCTATGTGATGTATATGGAGCAGTTCTGGGCGCTTTCTGTCGATCCGGCGCTCGACGAAGACCATAAAAAAGCCGCGAAGGCGATGTACGAGCATTACCGCCGCATGGCATTGTGCATGGCCGCAAAGGAGATGCCGTCCGAACACGGTTTCGACAGGGTGATCGACGTCGACTATATGAAGAACATGTACAGACAGTATACAGAAGGGTAATGCCGTGGGCGTTTCCGGTTTCGAGAACGGCGGCTTTTGCAAAAATCCGTTCGACGAGCGGGATCTCGCCGAGATGGCGGCCGCGCTGGGGATGTCGTATGAAATAGAATATGACGTGCCGGCGTCCAAATGCGAGAACAAGTCCTACCACATAAGGGCCAGTGTCAAGATGAAAGGCCTGCAGTCTAAGCGTTATGCCGTGTTCAGGATATATAACCACATCGACCACACGAAGCGGATAAACGTTGAGCTGGAGCTGTTGTACCGTAAACCGCTTGACTGCAAAGACGCGTTGCTGCCAAAAGACGTACGCCGCATAAGGGACGAAGCTGCGTCTGCCGCTGTAACGGCTA
>Ga0310786_10005544_pt1 | contig 17084 bp, 14 predicted proteins | sample AusTroGonzalo_MG_FD_203881 | JGI IMG/M metagenome (GOLD analysis project Ga0310786, IMG submission 203881) | Bovine rumen microbial communities from tropical cattle in Woodstock, Queensland, Australia - Gonzalo_03 (v2) (version 2) | ecosystem: Host-associated > Mammals > Digestive system >... | reverse complement strand
CTATTGCCTGCGCTTCACCCCGCGTCTTATAGCACATACCAACTTCAAGAGCACCCGCCGTTTCAACGGCTGCACTGTCCGTGCGGTCTGCAATCGTCCATAACTCTCAAATTATAAACATAGCAGGACCCAAAAGGGACAGTCCCCTTTGTGCCACAAAAAATGCGCATATATTGAACAGATATACAAATTTTTACCGAAATTTGCTGTTTGACAAGTATATGCGCGATGTATAAGTCCTGCAATAGATCCTTTTCAGCTAACCTATTTTGTATGTCTTTACGTAGGCATGCATCGCTTATCATGAATAAAAAAATTCCCAATATGAAAACAGTTGCTTATAGATTTGCATTCTTACACCGGGCGTTGATGCTGATAGGTATCATGCTCTGTACGTTAACGGTCCACGCCACCACGTTCATCAAGGACGTGAAGGTTATTGGCGGCACCAAGGACGAGACTAAGGAGCTGAAGGAAACGCTAACCAAGCAGGGCTGGACATTCATTGACTACGACCTGAACAAAGGAGCCAGTGGTGACTACATCTATCTGCTATACAAGGCCGAGGAGAATACCGACGGAGTGAACTGGGGCTACATCACCGACTTCATCATCCACGACGAGAAGGATCCGCCCTCCAGCCTCACCTTCCACGAGCGACTGTACCACAAGGCCAGCTACGACGGCGGCGAATGGTTCGTGGATCATTACGGCGACCTCAACTCCAACAGCAGCGGCGACTACCTCTACCTCTACTACACCAAGGAGGCTTTCCCCGACTACCGCGCCGTCACCTCCATCACCTTCGACGACTCGTCCTCCGACGCCGTGAGGTGGAGCGACTTCAACGAGCCCGCCGACCTCAACAAGGGCTGCGGCTCTGGCACCGACTACATCTACATGCACTTCACCACCGCCACCGCCATGGCCGGACGCCAGCCGGAGGGCGCCCTGGGATCCTGCACCGGCGGCTTGCATCAGTTTACAGTGAGCGGATATGCCTACGACCCCGACGCGCCTACCGTTTCCATTGAAATGAAGGCCAACATCTATAAATCCGACGGAACGACCTACATCAAAGATGTATTTTTCAAGGCCAATGGTTCAAGCGACGAATTTAACGCGACAAACAACATCACTGGCAACCACGGATTCTCGGCCACCATAGCTATGCCCGAAGCTGCAGGCACCTACAAAGTGGAGATCTGGGCCATGGACTACACCCGCGACGGCAGCAAGATGTTAGGCGGCGGGATGCAAACCTTCACCATCACCGGCACACAGCCCAGCGGACGCATCGATGTCTGCAACGGCGGCGAGGGCAAAATCACCCTCAGCGGATGGGCCTACGACCCCGACGCCACCACAGAGTCTATCGGCGTGCAGGTGAAAATCTATAAGCAGGACGGCACCACCCTCTACAAGGAGGAGAGCTTCACCGCCAACCGCCCGCGCGACGACGTGAACAACACGTACCATATCACCGGCCAGCACGGCTACTCCGTCACCATCGACATCGCCGATGCCGGCACCTACAAAGTCAAGGTCTATGCCGTCGACCACAACGGCGACGGCAACCCGCAGATAGGCTCCACGCAGACTGTCACCGTGACGCCCGAGCCAGTGACAGTGACTATTGGCAACGGAACGAGAGCATTTTATAATATTCCCTTCTTCATGGAATGTAATTATTCCATGACGGAGCAAATCTACACTGCCGAGGAGATAGGGATGGCGGGCACCATCACCTCCATTGCCTTCCAGTATGCCAGTTCAGGAGCTTTCTCCATGAGCGGTGTGCAGATCTATCTGAAGCACACGGACAAGAATGACTTTGGCGACTATAGCATGGTGCCACTTTCCGAAGAAGACAAGGTGTTCGAGGGAACATTCTCTGCCACGGACGCAGGCTGGGCGACCATCATATTTGACACGCCCTTTGAGTACGACGGCAATGGCAATCTCTTGGTCTGCTGCTACGATCCTACAGACGGCAATCTCGGTACTGACTACATTTTTTACAGGCATGACCCCGGCAGCACTAAAATGATCCAGGGATACTCTAATAAATTAGTCCCCAGTTTGGACGGGGCCAACTGGGTTAGCAGTTGGGGCGTTAGCACAGAAACATCTTCTTTTTCCCGCAACAACATCCGCTTCAACATCTTTCCCGGCACTTTCTCCAAGCCTGAAAACCTTAACGTGAGCAGTTGCACCGAGGAGACGGCCACGCTAACGTGGACGGCACCGGCAACAGGCAACACCATCACGGGCTATGGCTACCAGTTCAAGAAGACCAGCGACTCGTCGTGGCCTGCCGAAGTGACCACGACCGCCACGACTGCCACCTTCAGCAACCTCACAGCCGATACCGACTACGACTTCCGCGTACGGACGCTTTACGGTAGCAATATGAGCAGCTACCAGACCTTCCACTTCACCACCGCCACGTCACTGCCCTATGAGCAAGGTTTCGAGAACGGCCTGGGACGCTGGGGGATGGTGGATGTCAACTGGGGAAAACCACGTACAGAAATAAGTGCTAAAGCCAAACACGACGGTGAGAATGGTTTTATGTTTTATCCTTTCTCGACCGATCCTAAACCCCAATACCTCATTTCCCCGCGCTTTGCCGACGATGTCCCCATAACGGTGCTCTTCTACTATATGGCTTACGGTCATGACACTTTCCAGGTTGGCTACTCCACCACGACGAGCGATGTCGGCGCGTTCACCTGGGGCGAGGAGATTACCTCTGCCAGCGACGGGCAATGGAAGCTATATGAAAAAAATTTCCCTGTCGGCACCAAATTCATCGCCGTCAAATACATCAACAATTATTCTGGGCTGTACTTGGACGACTTCACCTTCATGGTTAATTACGGACCCAAGCCGACCGGCCTTGCCGTGAAGAACTGCACCGAGCAGGAAGCCACGCTGAAGTGGGATGTCCCCGATGGCGCATGGGGCTACGCCTATCAGTATAAGAAGGCCAGCGATGCCTCTTGGTCTGCCGAAGTGACCACGACGGCCACGACTGCCACCATCAGCGGCCTGACACTCGCCGCTGACTATGAGTTCCGTGTGAAAACGTTCTACGGCAGCAACCCCAGCGCATACGCCACGCTCAGCTTTACCACCGCCGTCGCACTGCCCTACGCCTACGGCTTTGAGGACGGCTTGGGCGGCTGGACGGAAACAGATTGCTATATATCTCTAGCGGAACCCATCAATACGGAAAAATATACGGGCATATGCAGCGGAATCACCCATAGTGGCGAACATGGTTTTGCGTTCAGCCCCTATAATCCTTCGTCGGCAGGAGATCATGATCAATATCTCATCTCTCCACGCCTACCGGACAATGTGCCCATTGGCTTGACGTTTTATTGCAGAAATGGCGTAAAGGATGGCACCAGCTATCATGCAAAGTTCCAAGTGGGCTACTCAAAGACAACGACTGACATCAGTGCTTTCACTTGGGATGATACGATGACTTCCAGTAAAGACTGGAAGCTCGTAGTGGGAGATTACCCCGAAGGCACCAAGTACGTGGCCATCAAATGGCTGACGGGTAGTTACTTCCTCTATCTTGACGACATCCGTTTCACGAGGTACGTTGACATCTATCTGACCAACAGCTCCGACAACACCGCCACCATCACCGAAAACAGAGGCACGGAGGGGCATGCACGCCTGAGCGGGCGCACGCTCTATAGGGACGGCTCGTGGAACACGCTCTGCCTGCCCTTCTCAATGACTGCCGAGCAGGTGGCCTTCCAACTCAACCCCACGAAACTGATGACCCTCAGATCCTCGTCGTTCAGCGGCGGCACGCTGACCCTCAACTTCACCTATGCCACCAGCATTGAGGCCGGCAAGCCCTACATCATCAAATGGGACGGTCGCAATGACTACTCCAACCCTATCTTTGTCGATGTCACCATCCCCGCCGCCTACACTAGCGCCCAGGCCATCGCCGACGCCCTCATCGCCGCCAGCTGCCAGACCGACTACGTGGACTTTATCGGCACCTTCAGTCCGTTTGCTTCAACATCCGGTCTTCTGCTTGATTCACACAATACTGATAATGGTGCTTTCCATGCGGCCTTGAGTATTGAAACTCCCACACAGGGAGAGCGGGAATTCATAGGCTGGTACACTGATGCAGGGTTAACCACCCCGGCTACCACAATCCCATTTGCTGAGGATGGCACCGTTACGCTGTATGCCAAGTTTGAAGACAACCCCACCGATGTGCCCTTCATCCTCTACCCGGCTAAGGCAGAGGATAAGCAGGAGGGCTCCTGGTACACCATTGACGGCCGCTTGCTGGAGCAGGCACCTACCGCTCCGGGACTCTATATGCACAACAGCGAGACCATACTCCTAAAATAACGCATTAGGGACGGTTCTGTTCGCAAACTGATATGAACCCCAAAAGTTTTTTTTCTAACTTTTGGGGTTTATATCAAAGGGGACAGTCCCTATTGTGCCATTTTTATATTTTTGCAATCAATATGAAACACATACAATATAGAACACAAGGAACATGCTCACTACTGATAGACGTAGTGGCCAGTGATGACGATGTAATCCAGCAGGTAGCATTCCTGGGCGGATGCAACGGAAACCTACAGGGAATAAGCCGCCTAGTAGCCGGCCAGAAGATAGACGATGTAATAGCCCGCCTCAACGGCATAGACTGCGGAGGCAAAGGCACCTCCTGCCCTGACCAGCTCTGCCGCGCCCTTGAGCAGCTGAAAGCGCAGTAGGAACCGTCCCCTCATACGGCCCTATGCAAAAAAAATGTGATTTTTCTCACTAAATATGTCCTGAAAATGTGATTTTTCAATTATATTTGTGGCAGATTTTGTGAAAATATCATATGCAACTACTTAAAAGAAAGATAGATAACTATCTCAAAGAGTGGAAAAGCAATCCAGAGCGTAAACCTCTCATAGTAAAGGGAGCCAGACAGATTGGAAAGACTGAGTCTGTCCGGGCCTTTGCAAAGGCTAATTATGAGTCTGTTCTTGAGATCAACTTTGTGCTTCAAAAAAAATTCAGGGCCATATTTGATGATGGTTATGAGGTGGATACCATTATCAGGAACATCACCCTGCTGGAGCCCTCCTGGAAGATAATCCCGCAAAAGACCCTGCTGTTCTTTGATGAACTACAGAAATGTCCTGACTGCGCCACATCACTCAAGTCTTTCTGCAATGACGGGCGGTTTGACGTTATCTGCTCCGGCTCTCTGATGGGTATTTACTATGAGGAGATTGAATCAAACGCCGTGGGATTCAAGGAAGACTATGATATGCACTCCATGGACTTTGAGGAGTTTCTCTGGGCTAAGGGTTATTCACAGGAACAGATTGACAGTCTCTACACCCACATGCTCCACCTCACCCCATTCTCCAGTCTTGAAATGGACACCATGATAGACCTGTTCCGGGATTACATGACCATAGGAGGAATGCCGGAGGTTGTAAAGACATATATCGATAACGGTCATTTTGGCGGAACGCTTAAGATCCAGCGCCAACTGCTCAAAGACTATGAGGAGGACATAACCAAATATGCCAAGGAGACCGATAAGGCCAAGCTCCTGGCTGTCTATAAACACATATCCACATTCCTGGCTAAAGACAACAAGAAATTCCAGGTAACCAAGATTGCCAAGGGCGCACGAAACCGCGAATATATAGGCTCAGTAGATTGGCTAAAAGAAGCCGGCGTAATAAATGTAGCATATTGCATGAGTAATGCTGAGCTCCCGCTCAAGGGTAACTATGATGCAAACAATTACAAAGTATATTATCACGACACAGGGCTCCTGATAGCTTCACTTGACGATGAGTCACAAGAAGACCTGCGCGCCAACCGTAATTTCGGCACATACAAAGGAGCCATCTATGAAAACGTTGTAGGCGAGATGCTTATAAAATCAGGTTATGAAGGACTCTATTTCTACAAGCATGACAACCCGTCACTTGAGATGGATTTCTTTGTGCGTGACGCCAACTCACTTATCCCTGTTGAGGTAAAAGCAACCGATGGCGCCACAGCCTCCCTCAACAACCTGATAGACTGGGATTCATATCCCGATATCAAATACGGAATCAAACTTGGATACAAGAACATAGGCTGGAACGGCAAGTTCTACACGTTCCCCTATTTCCTTGCGTTCCTGATTAAACGATTCCTGGCTGACAAAAACCGCATATCAAAGTAGGGACAGTCCCCCTTGGGGCATTGTAAAGAATATTCAAGATTGTTCAGCAAATCAAAGATCACGGTATATATAATTACGCACCGCGTAGAGATTTCTTGCGCTCCAACTAGGCAGATTTTTCTCTCCAGTTAGCGAGCCCTATTTCTCCCCCTCATCGACACTGCAAATATATAATCCCAAAAATGCGGTTTACGAATAACCGCCTATCTTTTTTCCATCAAAATTGAAAATATTTTTCATAACCCGCGGGGCTCGTTTCCGAAAGCGTTTCGGCGTTTCAGCGTTTCACTTAAAAATTCCACTAATTCTACCAAAAAAATACTTCTATATTTATATATAAATATAGAGTTGAATTTTGACCTTTTACCGGCATCAAAAACAACTGAAACGCTGAAACGCCGAAACGCATCGCTATGCCCCGAGTGTCCTTTTCCGAAAAAGATTCAACCTCTATAATCATTGATTTTCAACACTTTAGCTCATACTGAAAACCTTGACTCTTTCTTTTGGATAAGTTGACTCTTTCCCTGAGTTCGTTGACTCTATTCCTACAAAAGTTGACATTTTCCTGAAAAAGTTGACATTGTCTTGCCTTGATTGACTTCAAACATCAAAATGGGATAAGGCACTTTCTGACGACATAATTATTAAGAATGAGCTAAACACAATAACTTTAAAACTTTTCCTCAATCCATTTCCGGCATGTACTATTTTTTAGTAACTATGCAAGAGTAAATGTAAAAAGGAAGTATGAGCGATTTAGAGGAACTACGCAAAGCAATAGTAAAGTTCACTCAAGAACGTGATTGGGACCAGTTTCATAATGGCAAAGATTTAGCTCTTGCCCTATCTGTTGAAGCAGCCGAACTTAATGAGGCTTTTCTTTGGAAAGACGCCAAGGATGTAAACGTTGAAAAGGTCAAAGAGGAATTGGCTGATATCTTCAACTACGCCATACTTATTGCTGATAAATACGACCTTGACATCAAGCAGATTGTCTTGGACAAACTGAGACGAAATGCTGAGAAATATCCTGTTGATAAAGCTTTTGGTAGCGCAAAAAAATACAATGAGCTATGAATACAAGAAGAGTAGTTTATAACGAATCGCAAAATCAGTTTATCCAAGACGTTGATTCTTATGCTTTTCTTGGTAAAATGATGGCCAAGGCAAATGATTTAGACCTGAAAGTCTCATCTTCAGAACAGGTTTCATGGATAAATAATGCCCCAAAGATAAAAGAACTACTCCAAGAAAGCGGAATAAAAGATTCATATGTAACTTTTGAATACCTAGTGCCCTACCGCAATAGTCGCATAGACTGTATGATATATGGTAGCGATGCCAGTGACTATGGAAATGTGGTTCACATAGAACTAAAACAATGGAGCAATAATTCTGTTAAGCCGGATAATGTTGATGCAAACTTTCATGTAAAAGAAGATGGCATAGATGATGAAGATGAAAACTATAAGGTTCATGCCTTAACGGGTGGTTCATACGAACTAAAGCCTCATCCGTCACAACAAGTTCGTGGTTATGATAATTATCTGACAGGCTTTATTGAAGTATTAAGCACAAAAGAAATCGGTATAAAGGGTATGGCGTATTGTTACAATTATTATCGCCATCCTTCAAAAAAGAACACACCCACTGTATTATATGACGATAAATACCAGAATTTACTGAAGGAATACAGGACGTATTCTAAAGACGAACTGAGAGAGATTGCCAATGAAATAAAAGAAAAACTATGTCACGGCAACGGATTCAGTGTCTTCAATAAGATGATGACATCCAGTATCCGCAATTCAAAGAAACTGCTTGAGGCTGCATCTAAGATGGTCGAAGAGGGTAATTATGAATATTTCTCTTTGATTGACGAACAGATAACAGCAAAGAACTCCATTATGGATGCAATCAAAAAGATGGAGCGAAAGAAAAAGAGCGTAATCATTGTAAAAGGAGGACCTGGAACCGGAAAAACAGTAATTGCTCTTAGCATTCTGGCAGAGTTGGCTTCTGACAAGAACAAGCAGTATAATATCCATTACGCAACCAAATCTAAGCCTTTATTAGAAGGAGTGCGTCATCAATTGAAGCCTGACGCAAGACCCTTATTCTCAAATGTTTTACAGTTCATTCCTGCAATTTTTAATTCAAATGACCTTGATGTGCTTTTGGTAGATGAGGCCCACCGAATAACGCTGAGTCCCAATCATCAATACACAAAACCCGAGAATCGCACCAATATGACGATGGTGGATACCTTGATAAATTGTGCAAAGGTTACGGTATTCTTTATTGACGATAAGCAAGCTATCCGATCTCAAGAAATCGGATCCACTGCAATGATTAGAAATGCCGCATCCAATTTTGGTGCCAGCATATATGAAACTGAACTGTATTCGCAATTTCGTTGCAATGGTTCAGACAATTACCTTAACTGGTTAGACCAAATAATGTACAATAAGCAAATAACCTCACACTTCAAGAGTGAGGAGTTTGACTTCAAAATCTTTGACAATCCACAGGATCTTTATAATGCAATAAAAGAACAGAATGACAAAGACGGCCAGACAGCCCGTCTATGCGCAGGTTTCTGCTGGCCTTGGTCAGATAAGACCGATGAAAATGGAGACTTGTTGAAAGAAGTCAAAATAGGATCATTCGCTATGCCCTGGGAAACCAAAGACACAATAAAACCCAGACCTAAGGGATATGTCCAATGGTATGAATGGGCTTATAAGCCAGAAGGAATAAAGCAAGTAGGTTGTATATACACAGCACAAGGCTTTGAATTCGATTACATAGGAGTAATTGTTGGAAAAGACCTAAGATATGACAAGGATACGGGAGTGTTATATACTGACATTACTGCCACGAAAGATCCCACGCTGAAGAGATCAAAAGAGGGTTTTGACGATTATGTAAGAAACATTTATCGTGTTTTGATGTCAAGAGGAATGAAAGGTTGCTACGTCTACTTTTGTGATAATGATGTAGCAGAATACTTCCAACAAATGATGTTGCCCATTCCAGAGAAAGAGAAAAACACACAAAAAGCTTTGGTTATACCAATGGTTTCTCAAGAAGAACAGTACATTACACACCTCCCCGTATACACAATAAAAGCCGCTTGCGGTTATTTTGAGGATAACAGCATTATTCCTGAAAATGAAGAAGAAGGATGGGTAGATATTCGTGAATATGGCATTAAAGCAAATCGGAACATGTTTATTGTTCATGCTGTAGGAGATTCAATGCTACCCAAGATAAAAAATGGAGATTTGTGTGTATTTGAATTATATGGTCCCAATAATGCAGGCTCCCGTAATGGTGAGATTGTTCTGACCGAATGCCCATCTAAAGATACAGACACAGATTGCCATTATACTATCAAAAAATACCATAGTGAGTTTGTCCAAAATGAAGACGGAGTATTGGCACACAGCAAAATAGAACTAATTCCGCTAAACAAGGATTACGACGTAATTGAACTTGACGGAGAAACAAGTTACAGAACAATTGGAGTGTTGAAGTGCGTAATAAGATAAAGGGTTATACATACGTAATACATGAGTAACAAGTATAAATACACATTCTCTGTAACCGAGATTACAGGTCAGTATGGAAACAAATATCCCCTACTTACCGCCAATGAGTATCCCTGGATGAACTGCCAGGTTATCCCTACGCCTCCAGACCGTAAAGATGAGATAATGGCGGAACTGAAGAAACGCGAGGAGTATGTGGTTTATGCTGAAGGCCGTACTGATTTTTGCGTGATACAGGCCGGAGGCGGCACACCTGAGCATCCTACCATTGAGATCACTGATGACAATTGGGAAGAAGTGGATAAGGCACTGTGTGATTGCATGCAAGCAGCCGCTGACTTCTGGGCTGAACATCAGCCTGTATATTGATGGTTGCAGAATATCACCAAACACATTAAGCTATGGCAAAGAAGAAAAACAAACTCAAACTTGGAATAAGAGGGATACTAGGCATAGCGTGTGTTGCCATCTGGCTTATATGTGTATATGGGCAGATTAAGGAGGATGTGGGTATTGCCCATCAAAAACAAGTACCCTATAGGTTTGTGGACTCTTTGGGAAGTATCTGTGGCATGATGTTAGTGTGCCTTATTGTATACTTTGTTATCCTAGGTATTGGCGGCTTGTTTTTCCCTACTGATAAAAACAAAAAGGAACGTTGATGATTAAATAGATTACAAAGAAAAGAAGGCGATTCCAACTGCGTGATGACAGCTGGAACCGCTTTTGTTTGTTTGCGTATATACTACGGCGGTGCTATATTTTGCTGCTAATTCTATGGGCAGACGGGGCGGACAGACTGACCATAGTATCGGCTGTCACCTTTCAAGTTATAGGTAAAATCGAATATTAAATATATCGCGGAACTCGGTTTAGTGCCCAATGAGCTAGACCAATAGAATCCACTAGAACCTAATAATTTCAGATTCGTATCGCCGCGAAACCCGGCAGCAGGCAGGAAAATGGATTTGCTCGAGTCCTTTCTGCTGGTAACTTTTAAACCTTTCACACCGTTTTTAGTTGTAACCTTATAATTACAATTATCCAGTAGTTCTTGAAACTCCGCTTCCGTAGGCATACGCCAGTTTCCGCCCCACTTGTAGTGGGCTACGTCATCGACAGGGGTAAGTATGGTCAAGGTGTCTGTGATACCGTCGTAGCCATAATCGCTATCGTTGCAGTACTTGAATAGACTATTTTTTGTCTCATTTGAAAACCTATAGTTTACCCAAGAGTAACCATCCCACATGCCGTTCTTCCAGACAGTTGATTTATCATCAGATTGGGCATAACCGGGTTGGTATTTTGTTGTTGTATCTCCCCAGGCAAAGTAGTCACCGAATTCCTCCGGTTTCTCTGCACCAACATTGCAGGTGGCCCATTTCAAGCCTGACGGTAAGCCTAAATCAACAGCATAGTCACCGTTGGGTTGCTTCTCAAGAACAACACTGGGGGAGCTATCATCATTATCATCCTTATCACATGATACCGCTCCAACGCAAAGGACTGCAGCAATCGGAAGTAATTTGATTATACGCTTCATAAGCATCGGGATAAACCATTGATTTTAACTGCACAAATGTAGATATTTTTTCCAAAATGGCACAAAGGGGACTGTCCCTACCGTGCCATTTTCAGAAAGGACTCCGGGAGGTATATGTTGGGGAGTGATTGGGCGTCGGCAAAGAAGGGGGCTATTTCACGGGGCGTATAGCCGGCAATTCCGCAACCTATGGGAGTGACCAGGAAGGTGAGTTCCTGATGGGCTTTTGCAAAAGCTATAAAGCGCTCTACGGCTTGTTTTGTGCTATCCAGGCCTTCCATCGTTGGGATGGCGTAGGATTGACCTTGGAGGCCATCGCCGTTACCCCACTCCGCCCCGAAATGGTCCAGCGCATATCGGGCGGCACCTCCGGCGTGGTGGCCGTATTGGTTGGAGCCAAAGACAAAAATCTGGCCGGGCTGCAGGGTACTGATATGTTCTGGGGTTACTCGCTCAATCATTTTTATTGCTAGTTATTAATCAAGATGCTAATTCTATGGGCAGACGGGGCGGACGGAATAACCGTAGGGGCGGTAGTCAAAGTTCGTGCATGGATCATCTGAATAGAAGTTGAGGAAACACGCCTTGCTCGGGCCGTCCGTGTAGAGCGAACTGGACCAGTAGTAGCCGTAGCCGCGGGAGCCAATGCCATAGAGGAGAGTACCTCTGCGGAACCCGGCAGCAGGCAGGAAAATGGATTGGCTTGAGTCCTTCCTGCTGGTAACTTTCAAACCCTTTACACCGTTTTGAGTAGTAAACTCACAATTACAATTGTTCAACAACTCATCAAAATCTGCTTTTGTTGGCATTCGCCAGTTTCCACCCCATTTGTAGTGTGCTACATCATCAGCAGGAGTAAGTATGGTCAAAGTGTCTGTGATACCTTCGAAACCATAATAGCTGTTGTTACAGTACTTGGTAAGATCGTTAAAATTGGCGTAACAATACTTGTAGTTGAACCATTCGTAGCTTGCTTTGCCTACCTTCCATTCTGGATATTCAGATTGTGCATAGCCCGGCTTGTAGTATGTTGTAGTATCGCCCCAGGCATAGTAGTCACCATATTCTTCTGGCGTATTTGCGCCCACATTACATGTAGCCCATTTCACGCTCAGGCCCAAGTCAACGGCATAGTCACCGTTGGGTTGTATTGCAGGAGCGGCAACGGGTGCGCTGTCATTATCATCATCCTTATCACAACAACAAGACTGAACGCCCATCAAAAGGGCTGCAACCGGAAGTAAGTAGATTATACGCTTCATAACAATCAGGATTAAACTATTGATTTTAACTCCACAAAAATAGAAAACTTTTCAAAATGGCACAAAGGGGACAGTCCCTACTGTGCCATTTTGCAACCCGGTTGCGCAAGCATCGGCGTACCTTTGCTGCCGTTATGAAAAAGAAAGAACATTTGCCATTCTTTGGCATCGGGCCCTTTTATGTGGGCGTAGTTGTGTTAATGACGGTTGCGGGTATGATTCTGTCAAGCCGGGGTTATTTGGACAGCGGGCTGATAAGCTGGGCCAGGGTACCTATGCTTGTGCTAGGCATTGTGATGATTGTGCTGGGTGCTGTCATTTACGGGAGCGCCTTGTTTATGAGCCGGATTGATGACGGTATCAGGAACAACCGTCTGGTGACTGACGGCATTTATGCGTGGGTAAGGAATCCGCTTTATGTGGGGTGCATGTTTGTATGTATCGGCATATTAATGACGGCGGGCAATGTGTGGCTGTTGGTGCTGCCGTTGATATTCTGGTGGCTTATGGCGGTGATGATGAAACACACAGAGGAGAAGTGGCTTCATGACCTGTACGGCAAGGAGTATGATGACTACTGCAAGCGGGTAAACAGGACTTGGCCGTGGGTGCCAAAAAAGAAATATCAAAAATAAATGCGTATATTCGCAGAAAAAGGAATGAATTGCAGTTTTCAATGAAATAGAATAGATATGTTAGGCAACTTTTCTTATTATAATCCCACCAAGCTGTATTTTGGTGATGAGTCTTTGAAGTTCCTCAAGGACGAGCTGAAGGGCTACGGCCCAGTGGTGATGCTCAACTATGGTAGCGGTAGCGTGAAACGTAATGGTATCTACGACCAGGTGGTGGCTATCCTGAAGGAGGCCGGCAAGACAATCGTAGAGAATCCGGGTGTGATGACTAACCCCACGCTGGAGAAGCTGCGTGAGGGCGTGAAGATAGCCCGTGAGAACAACATTGACCTGATTCTAGCCCTAGGTGGCGGTAGCGTGTGTGACTACTCAAAGGCGGTGGCTGCATCGGTCTTTTACGAGGGCGACTACTGGGACAAATTCTGGCTTAAGCAGGAGCAGCCTGATGCTGGCCAGAAGCTACTGCCCGTGGGCTGTGTGCTGACAATGGCTGGTACAGGCTCAGAGATGAATGCCGGCACAGTGATTACCGATGCGGAACATACGTTTAAGGCGGGACACGTGTTTGACAGCCGCCTGATGCCCAAGTTCTCCATCCTGAACCCTAAATTCACGATGACCGTGCCTGACAACCAGATGAAGGCTGGCATCTACGACATCATGAACCACATCATGGAGCAGTATTTCTCTGATTTTGATGACAACACCAGTGACTACATAGCTGAGGGGCTGATGCGTTCTGTCATCACAAGCAGCCGTATTGCCGTAAAGAATTCGCAGGACTATGAGGCCCGCTCCAACATCATGTGGACGGCCACATGGGCGCTGAACACTCTCATCGGACTGGGCAAGAAAGAGGACTGGATGGTACACATGATTGGGCACAGCGTGGGAGCCTGGACACACGCCCCTCACGGCTATGCGCTGGCATCGGTCTCAATGGCATACTATCAGAGGGCGCTGGAAAACGGTCTGCCTAAGTTTGCCCGTTTTGCGCACAACGTCTGGGACATCCCTACGGAGGGTAAGACTGAGCGTGAACTGGCCGAGGCCGGACTGGAGGCCCTGAAGGACTGGATGTTGGAGATTGGCCTGCCGCTCACCATCAGCGAGCTGGGTGCCACAGCCGATATGATTCCCGGCATTACCGATACCACCGTGATCTACCCCGCCGGATATCTGGATCTCACAAAAGAGGATGTGGCGGAGATATTGAAGGAGAGTTTATAAACGAAAACGATTGAAAGTATGATTAAAATATTAGTAGCATATTTCTCAGCATCGGGAGTGACTGAGAGAGTGGCCAGGCCCAATATCCCGCCATCAACTGGAAACCGGGCAAGCTCCTGAACGGCGCCTCAAAAAAGGACATTGAAATATGGACCGGAGTAAACAAATAATACGCACCAGCTGGATCGGGATTGCAGCTAACGTGCTGCTGGCTGGGTTCAAGGCCGCAGTTGGCGTTCTGGCCAGCAGCGTGGCCATTGTGATGGATGCGGTGAACAACCTGAGCGATGCGCTGTCAAGCGTAATCACAATTGTAGGTACAAAACTGTCGCAGCGCCCGGCTGACCGCAAGCATCCTTTCGGATTCGGCAGGATTGAATACTTCAGTGCCATCATCATTGCGGTGATTGTATTGTCTGCAGGCATTACGTCACTGATAGAATCCGTAAAGAAGATTATCGAGCCTACACAGCCCAGCTACACAACAATTACGCTGATTGTAATCATTGTAGCCATCGCGGTTAAGATTGTGCTGGGACTCTATGTAAAGCGCAAAGGCGAGCAACTTAAAAGCGATGCCCTGACTGCCTCCGGAGCCGATGCCCTATTCGACGCAATCATCACTCTGGCCACGCTTGTATCGGCCGGCGTAATGCTGTTGTGGAATGTATCGCTTGACGGCATCCTGGGCGCATTGATATCGGTCGTTATCATCAAGGCCGGTATTGAGATGCTTGCAGGGCCAGTGAATGACTTGCTGGGCACAAGCATTCCTGCGGAGCTTGCAAGCCAGATAAAGAAAGAGGTTTCTGAATTTGAGGGCGTGCACGGAGTCTATGACCTTATTCTCCACAACTACGGTCACGATGTGAAGATAGGCTCTCTCCACATTAACGTGTATGATACGATGCCGGCACATGATATTCACGGCCTTACGCGCAGAATAACAACTGCGATGTATGAGCGGCACGGAATCATCATGACCGTAGGAGTATATGCCGTAGCCACCGGCGATAATAAACGCACCGAGCTGCAGAACAAGGTCATCCAGACTCTTGCTGCTAATGAGGAGATTGTGCAGGTGCATGGTTTCTACTACTCAGAAAAAGACAAGATGCTTTCTGTAGATGTGGTTCCCGATATCTCAGTACATGATGACGCAGCTCTCATCAGTAAACTGACCGCACAGATTGAGCCGTTTGCACCCGGATTACAGGTAACAGTCGTAGTGGACCACAACTACTGTGAATAATAACCCAAAGGGGACTTTATTAGTACCACAAATACTCTCTATGTTAGATATTAAGATTATGTTACAATCGATTTGAGGTCTTTTGGGGACGGTGGTTTTGCCGTAAATTTGCAATGAAAACAAAAAGTAAAGGATGTTAGTTGTATTGAAACTACTGGGCTCTATCGCCCTGCTCATTTACGGTATGAAGGTCATGAGCGAGGCGTTGCAGAAGATGGCAGGCCCGCAACTGCGTCACCTGTTGGGCGCAATGACCACGAACCGTTTCTCTGGGGTTGCAACAGGAGCACTTGTAACAGTAGCCGTGCAGTCATCGGCAGCAACCACCGTGATGACGGTGTCTTTCGTAAATGCGGCACTTCTTACTCTTAGCCAGGCCATATCGGTCATCATGGGTGCCAATATAGGCACCACTCTTAGTGCCTGGATTATGTCGGCAGGATTCTCATTCAACATTGCCAATCTGGTATGGCCGGCATTCCTGATAGGTATCATTCTTATTCAGATAGGTAAGCACAGGTATATAGGCGATTTCCTGTTCGGTATCAGTTTCCTGCTGTTTGCGCTGGGTATGCTTAACCAGACAGGCCGCGAGATGAACCTGGCCAGCAATCCCGCCGTAGTGGATTTCTTTGCATCATTTGACTCCGGCAGTTACTGGACCATCCTGCTGTTCCTGCTTATAGGCGCCATTCTGACATGTATTGCACAATCATCGGCTGCCCTAATGGCTATTACAATGGTTCTCTGCTCTACCGGAGCGATATCCATATTCCAGGGCATTGCGCTGGTTATGGGTGAGAACATAGGCACCACGCTTACGGCAAACCTGGCAGCCTTATCGGCCAACACTCAGGCCCGTCGTGCAGCTATGGCACACCTTCTGTTCAACGTGTTCGGCGTTATCTGGGTGCTAATATTATTCTTCCCGTTTGTACGTACCGTATGCCGCGTAGTAGGCATTGATGTTACGGCCGATACCATTGACCCCGCCCGCCTGACATTTGCTCTGGCGACCTTCCATACAGCATTCAACGTGATAAACACCTCCCTGCTGATAGGCTTCATCCCACAACTGGAAAAGCTGGTATGCAACATCATCAAACCCCGCAAGAGTGATGAGGAGGATGAGTTCCGCCTGCAGTTCATACGCGGCGGTATCATGAAGACCCCGGAAATATCGGTCCTGCAGGCCCAAAAGGAGATTGTGATATTCGGCGAGAAGATGCTGCACATGTTCCAGCTTGTAAAGGAACTTTATACCACTACCGATGAGCAGGCGTTCAAGAAACTATTTGAGCGTATAGAGAAGACTGAGGACGGCAGTGACCGTATGGAACAGGAGATTGGCAAGTATCTGGGCG
>Ga0310786_10005542_pt1 | contig 17088 bp, 10 predicted proteins | sample AusTroGonzalo_MG_FD_203881 | JGI IMG/M metagenome (GOLD analysis project Ga0310786, IMG submission 203881) | Bovine rumen microbial communities from tropical cattle in Woodstock, Queensland, Australia - Gonzalo_03 (v2) (version 2) | ecosystem: Host-associated > Mammals > Digestive system >... | reverse complement strand
AATACTTAAAAATCATTGTTAAAAAAATCTTTTTGTGATAAGATTGTTTATATTGGAGAAAAAGAATATGGCATTTTGTAAGTTTGGAAGCGAATTTATCGCAAATAACAAAACCGAAATTGACAACATTTTTATCAATGATTATCTTCCTTTTGCACCAGAAGATTGTGTGAAAGTTTATGTCTATGGTCTTTACCTTTGCACAAACGGCGAAACGCTTGACAACAACCTCTCCGCATTTGCAAAACACTTAAATATGACCGAAGATGACGTTGAAAGTGCTTTTTATTATTGGCAAGAGCAAGGGCTTGTTCAAGTTCTTTCAACAAGGCCAATTGAAATTCGCTATATCCCACTTAAAAATATATTCAACAACACAAAACTTTACAAAAGTGAAAAATATGAGGCTTTCAATCGCACAGCACAAGAACTTTTTGCCGGCAAAAGAGAAATAACCAAAACTGAATATGCAGAATACTATGACTTCTTGGAAAGATATCATATGGAACAAGAAGCACTCATAATGATTATGCAATACTGCATAGAATCCAAAAAAACAGCGGTAGGCTGGAATTACATATTGACCGTAGCAAAAAATTGGGCAAACGAAGGAATCCTAACTGTTGAGCAAACAGAAGAAAAACTGTGTGCATTTGAGGAAAAAGAGGCCGAAATAGGTCAAGTTTTGAAAGCACTTGGACTTTATCGCTCATCTTTCCTTGAAGAGAGAAGTTTATACAAAAAATGGACTGATGAATGGGATTTCTCACTCAATGTGATTTTATATATTGCAAAAAATTTGAAAAAGAACGCAAAGGCAAACTTTGACAAAATAGATTCTCTGCTTTCAAAATACTATGACTTAAAACTCTTCACTGTTCAAGACATCGAAAATTACCAAAACAAGAAAGATGAAATTATGTCGCTTGCAAAAAACATTAACAAGTCAATCGGTGTTTACTATGAAAACCTTGAAACTGTTGCTGAAAACTATATCATTCCTTGGCTAAATCTCGGATTCGAAGGCGAAACCCTTGAAAGCATTGCAAAACTCTGTTTCAAAACTTCTGTAAGAACGCTCGAAGGAATGGATAGTTTCATACAAAAACTTTTCAAACTTGGCATAATAACAACCGAAAGCCTTTCAAGATATATTGAAGGTGTTGTCGAAAGTGACAAAGAAATCAAAAACATCTTGGACAGTCTTGGAATCAACAGAAACGTTAACTACCTCGACAGAGACAACTACAAAACTTGGAAACAAAATTGGAAGATCAGCGATGAACTTATCTTGTATGCTTGTTCCCTTTCAAAAGACAAAAGCCAACCTATGCAATATCTAAATCGAGTTTTGTCTTCGTGGCACGATCAAAACATTGACACAATAGAAAAAGCCAAAAAGTTTATTCTTCCAACGATGACAAAATCAGAGCCACTCAAAGGAAGAAGTTATTCTCGTGACGAACTCAACGCACTCATTCAATCCGTTGACGAAGTGGAAATTTAGGGGGCGAAAATGAAACAACAACTCATAAATTCAGCACTTGAAGTTTTGCATCAACGCGAGAAAAAAGCAAAAGATATTGCGGAAAAAAATAAAAAACAAGCTCTAAACGACGAAAAATTTGCAAATTTACATCAAAAATATGTAAATTATATGATTTCTTATGCCAAGGGCGAAATAAAAAAAGAAGATGCTCTTGCAGTTAAAAAAGAATTAAATGAAAAGCTTAAAGAACTTGGCATTGGGTCAATCGAACCACAATTTTCTTGCAAAAAATGTGAAGACACAGGACTTGTTGATGGCGGTTATTGCGAATGCTTAAAAAAAGAAGTTTCAAAAATATTGATCTCTCAAAGCGGATTTTCAAAACTGCATTCTTTCAAGGAATCAAACTTTGATATCTTTTCAAACAGCGAAGAAATCAAAAAGATATATTCCCTTATGGAAAAATGGTGCAAGAAAGATTCTGACAAAAAAATTGTTTATCTTCTTGGCAACACAGGGACCGGAAAAACCTTCTTGACGTCTTGTATGGCAAATGAATTTATCTCCCAAGGGAAAATCGTTTATATGACAACGGCGTTCAATCTGTCTCAAGACTTTTTGAAATTTCACAAAAGTTTTGACGACAAGGAAAAAGCAAGTGTCTTTGAAAACTATTTGGAAACTGAAGTGCTCTTCATTGACGACCTCGGCACCGAACCTGTATATAACAACGTGACGAGAGAATATCTTTATCTTCTTATCAACGAAAGAAAAAACAAGGGGCTTCGCACAATCATAACTTCAAATCTTGAACCAATTGATTTAAGAGAAAAATATGACGAAAGAATCTTCTCAAGAATAATGGATAAAGAAAGTTCAATCATATTAAAACTCGAAAGCAAAGACGTTAGACTTGGAAAATAAAAGACAAGAAAACTTCTTGTCTTTTTTGTTACAAAGATTTAAGCAACTTGCGAATATGCAAATCTTTTAGCTTTCTATGTTTTCTGCAATGAACATTGCTTTGAATTTTTCGTTGCTCCTATAAAGCGAATTGAAAGTTCCTTTTGAAGAGACTCTTCCGTTTTCCAAGAAGAAAATCACATCTGCATTTCGAATTGTTGAAAGCCTATGCGCAACAATGACAACCGTTCTGTCTCCTTGCAAGTTTTCAATCGACTTTCGCACTTCTTCTTGTGCAAAGTTGTCGAGCGAACTTGTGCTTTCATCAAAAATAATAATTTTCGATTTTTTCAAGAGTGCTCTTGCAATTGCAAGTCTTTGTCTTTGTCCGCCAGAAAGTTTTACACCGTTTTCTCCAACAATTGTGTTTATGCCTTTCTTTAATGAAGAGACAAACTCCCACAAGCTTGATTTTTTCAAAGCGTCAATAATTTCTTCATCTGTTGCGTCCTTATTTGACATCAACATATTGTCTTTTATGGTTGCGTTGAAAATATATGGGAATTGATTTACTAGGGCAATGTTTTCTCTCAGCGTGTTTTTTGAAAGTTCTTTCACGTCAACATCATCAATTAGCACATTTCCCTCATCACACTCATAAAGTTTTGGAATTAAAGAAAGGATTGTGCTTTTCCCTGAACCACTTCTGCCAACAAATGCAACAGTTTGTCCAGGCAAGATTTCAAAAGATAAGTCTTTGATAACTTGAGTTTTTTGTTGCTCTTCTTTGGGCTTTTTCTTCTTCTTGTTGTCTTCATCTATATCGTCTATTTCCACATCAACATAACTAAAGAACACATTTTTGAATTCGATTTTTCCCTTAAAATCTTCAAATGCGATTTCTTTTTTCCCATATTTTTCAACTGGAAATTTTGTTTCATCAAAAATTTGGGCAAGTCTGTTGACTTCAAGTTTCATTGTCGCACTTTGTCTGACAATATTCCCAATATTCCAAGCGATTCCGCCAAGGCTATCTGTGTTCATAAATATATATAATAGTCCTGCAGTTGCGAGATAACCTTGCGCTCTTAAGTCAAACGCAAAGAGCACAACCAAAAGTCCTACAATATAAACTATCACCCATCGTAAATTCCACATCCTTGCGTCAACGTTATAGCACTTGAATTGCGTGTTTTTTAATTTATCATAAACATCAACAGATGTTTCTTTTAGTCTTCCTTCAAGGTTGAGTGATTTGATGTCTTTTTCACTTCTAACAATCTCATTTGTGTATGATGTGACATTGTCATACTCTTTGTTTTGCTTTTTCTTGTTTTTTGAATACATCTTAACTTTCACATATTCAAAAAGCCCAAGCAAGACCACCGCACCAGCCAAAATCAAACCAATATAGAAATTCAAGCAAGCGATATACACAAACGTAACGACAAACGACACAATGTTTCCTATATCTTCAACAATTGCACTTAAAGAATCAATAGCATTGTTAGGTGAGCTTGTGAGTCTTGTCACAAACATACCCGCAGAATTTTGATTGAAACACATTGAAGATATCGAGAAAATTCTGAGGGTCAAATCATTTCGAATTGATGTTGAAACATCCCTGACAAGTTTGGCATACATATTTTCTGCAAGATACTCTGCACCTCTTGACAAAATCAAAATTGCAGATGAAATCAAAAACAGTTTGAGTGCTTCACTCCACTCACCAGAAGATATTTTTCCAATTCCCTGCGCAATAAACAATGTGGAGATGGCAAGCATAACATAGAATGCTGTCATTGAAAATATGTAAACAATAAGCTTAAATTTGTTTTGCACTAAATACTTCTTGAATGAGAACGTATTTTTATTTTTCTTTTTCAAATTAACCTCCTATTTCAGAGGTCAGCAATAAAACTCTTAAAAGTTCCTTTTTGCAAAGTCCTCTGAATAATTAAAATAATTTTTGATTTTAATAAACTTTTCAAGAATCATTTTTTTTCTTTCCTTTTTTAGATTTCTTTGCTTTTATTATTTTATATGAAAAAAGCCTCCATAACGGAGACTTTTATTTTATAGAAAATCATTTCAACAAAAATATTGGGTTCGACTATATCCTTGCAAGCAGGTCTCCGCAAAATGCTTGCAAGTCTTTTTCTTCAGTTGTAATTTTGAATACTTTGTTCATTTTGCTTTAACCTCCTTTTGTTAAGCTACGTTAATGATAACACACGAAATTTTTGTTGTCAACTGTTTTTTTTATATTTTTCTCGAAGAATGACAGTATAAGTAAACTATTTGATAACTTTTTGCCAATTTTTTGATCAATTTTATTGAATTTTCTGCAATTCTATCGTCAAGGTTCACAAATGGGTCATCCAAAATAATAACTGGTTTTTCCTTTTCAAAGATGCTTTCAATAAGTGAAAATCTTCGGCAAATGTTCATAAGGTCTTGATAACCTTGGCTCAAATATTCCACTTCCTTACTTCCTGTCGCCTCGTCAACCGAAATATTTAAATCAATATCAATCATATATTTTTTTGCATCTTCAACCAAAATTTGTTGTATGATTTTGGTGAACTTGCTTTGCATTGGAGCAATATATCTCTTTGAAACATTTTCTTTTGCAGTGTTCATAAAACTCTTGACATATCCAAGCAATTTCAACTGCTCATTGATCTTCAATCTTCTTTCTTCAATTGTAATCTGGTCGTTAACCAAATTTTCCTTTGTAATTTCATATCCTTCAATATTCTTTTGAAGCATATTTATTTGCACTTTCTTTTCAAATATGCTTTTTTCACAGGCTGTATAATTTTCAATGATTTTTGAAGATTGCTTTTCGTTTCCAATTTTGATTTCTGGCATATTCGATTCTTTTGCGTCAAGAACTGTCTGCAATTTTTCAATGTCTTCTTTCAAGTTGTCAATTTGCTTCACATAGCCATCTAATTCAATTTTTTGGTTAAACTTGTCCTTCGTGTGGAACTTGGAAAGCAAGCAATAAACGATAAGACCAACATCAACAAGGATTGCTGCCAAAGTTACATATCTGAAAGCGACAATGATTTTATAAATAAATTCAAAAACAAAAAGCGTTAAAAGCACAAGAAGTGTCGTTATTGCTCCATAATACAAGACAGTTCTTGCCTTTCTGTTCGAAAGCGCAAATTTGTTTTTTATGCCTCTTCTCAAGTTTTCTTTTTCGAGTTCTTGCAGTTTTATTTGGAATGCAAGCAATTCACTTTTTTTCGCAATCAAAGCGTCTTTAATGTCCGTTATTTCGTTTTTGCTTACTTCAATAAGTTCTTTTTCCCTATTTGCATTTTCATAATCTTCTTTCAACGAATCAAGCTCTTCGCTTTTTACCTCGACCTCATCTTGAAGTTTTAAAATTTTGTCTTCTTCGTCTTCAATTTGTTTTTCAAGTTTTGAAATCTCTTTCATAATATCTTCGTTTTTTGTCAAAGAATTGAGTTCTCTTTTGTATTTTTTTATCTTGTCTTCGATATCACCAACAGCAGAAGAAAAGTTTTTGAGGTCGTTTTGAATTTCGTTTATTCCACTCAAATTTGCCCTCATTTCATCAGTAATTCTCGTTGAAACTGCACTTTGTGGAAAATATGTTGTGATTTCAAACGTGTCCCTGCCAACACCATAGATTTCATAACCGATTTCTTCGGAGAATTTTTTTGTCCTTAAGTTTGTTTCCAAATCAATTACACTGAACATATCCCTTTCTGGCGTTGCACCAAAGGTCCTATACATTTTATATTTATGTCCCTTATGTTCAAAAGTCAATGTTCCGCCATAAACTCCACCTTGCCAAGGTGCATACTTGCTTCTTTCGGCAATATAGGCTTTTGTGTTGCCCTTTTTCGACATTCCATAAAGCATAGCTTTTATGAACACACAAAAAGTCGTTTTTCCCCAACCATTATCTTGTAAAATTTCGCTAAGGCCACCAGAAAATTCGTAATCAAAGTTACGAAGTTTTCCAAAATTTTCAATATGGCACGCAATCAATTTCATAAGTTGATATCTTCTCCCCTTAGCGCTTGAATTCCTGCATAGGCAACGGCTTCTTTTTGACTGTCTGAAAGTTCATCACACGAAAAAACCATACTTAAATATTCGTTTTTAAGTGACAACTTTTCCTTCTTTATTTGTTCCAAATCTATTTTCATTTTGCTTTCATCAACAATCTCAAAATAGAAAAATTCTTCTTTATATTTTTCTGTTAAATATTCTATTCTCTTGTCAAAGGACTCTTCAAAATATCCAACAAATTTTATTCTCATAAAACTGTCTTTGTTTTGCGAATTTAAAACTCTGTCAATCGTGTTTTCAAGCACCTTTTCATTTTGAAATTTTGAGATGTCAATTGACAACGTGACAAATTTTCTTTTTTGTGGCATAAATTGTCTTGTCACTTCCACCTTACCATTTTTTATATTCATCAAAACAAAACCACGCTCTGTCTCTTCGCCAAAGCCGTAGTTACCACAGTTCCCGCTGTTGCAATAAATTCCCCGCTCATCCAAAGCCCCCTCACTTCTTTTGTGAATATGTCCAAGCGCAAGATAATTTATGTTCTTATTCTTTAAATATCTTATGTCAACATTTGAAAATTCACTTGGGTCGTGGCTTCCTGGTGCCGTGTCTGCGTGAAGCATAAAAATGTTAAATCTTTTTTTGTCAAAATCTATCTCATTGTAAAAGCTCTCAACATTTTGTTTTGTCAACGATATTCCGCCAATTGAAATATTTTCGTCCAAATCAAAACGCATAAATTGATCGCCGATAATTTGAAAATTTTCGGGTTTTTTTGCAATATCTAAATTCAATTTTGCATCATGATTTCCATAAATATAGTAAAATGTTATGTTTTCAACATCTTGAACAAGTTGAAAAATATATTTTATAGCACTTTTTCTTGCACTGGTTTTATCAAACAAATCACCACAAATCAAAACTGCCTCAACCTCGTTCTGTTTTGCAAATTTAACAAGATACGCAAAAAACTCTAGGGCTTCATTCTTGAGAAGCTTGTTCTTTTCTCTGTCTCCAGCATTATAAGCACTTTCTAAGTGCAAATCAGAACAATGTAATATTTTCATCCAAATACATTATAATATATATTTTTTTATTTTCAAAACGAAATCACATTGAAAATAAAAATAAATAAAAAAACCACTTAAAAGTGGTTATTTTTAACTAAATAATGCAAGTTCAACATTGCTGTTCGTGTAAATCTTTACATTTGAAACGTCATCATTATTATAAACAAATGGGTTGGTTGAAATCACATTTGGATAATCAACAAATCTAACCTTCTTCATATTAAATGCATCAGCACTTCCATAAAGTGAAAAGGTAAATGTGTATGATTTGCCAAGCATAAAGTATGAGAAAACCCTTCCTGTTTTGGTGTGGACATCAACATCCCCTTTGACTTGACCACAAAGATAAAATCTTACATCTCCGTTTTCAGAATCCAACTCTTTTGCATAAGTTTCATCTCCCGCCATATACACGGTGATGTTTCCAGTGGTTGTTGTAATCACGACACTCTTTGCCGCGTATTTTTCAGCCCCTGAACCAATCTTAACCGTTCCCGACGTCAATTTCATATTCACATCGCCTGAAACTGCTTTCACTTCAAAATTTGAATTTTGACCTTCAATAACAGTCAGGTCTCCATCAATTTCTTCTATATAGAATTTTGAAGAATCCATTTTCATATCAGCACAAGGCAAATTCAAATTCCCAACAATTTTTCCAAACTTAAAATATCCATTTTGGCTTTCAATATCAAGATTTCCGTTAATCTCTTCAACCTTAATCGTTCCAGAGTTTGTCTTGACTGTTCCAGAATTTGTTATATCAACCCTTGATGCCGCAAAGCTTCCCGATGTCGATATAAAACCAAAATCATTGACAACAAGTTTTTTCGCGGATGGTCCAAAACTTCCAGAACCAAGTGACAACAACAAATTTCCAAAAGTCTGTTTTTCTCCCTCAGATTCATAATTTACACGTTTTGTAATTCTCAAAGACCCTGCTTCGCTTGTCATTTTCACATCGCCAACATTAAAATCATAAGCATAAGGTGAATCCTCTGAACCACCAATTGTCACACTCGCACTCTTTGTTGTTATGTCAAAAGCAGTGTTTGTGAATGGGTTTGCACTTTTTTTCGCAATATGAACAATAACTCTTATATCTTTTGAAAAGAAAAGGAAAGCAGCAGGTTCTTTAACGTTTATTTTAAGAGTGTCGCCCTCAACAAGAACCGAGTATTCCCATTTAACTGCTTCTCTTGCAAGAACAAAACCTTTTGAATTGTTAACAATCACAACCCCGTCTTTGTTGTAATCTTCATTTTTTTCAACAATGACTGATGCGTAATCGACGTTTATTTCTATCTTTTGATACTTGTCAGCAGTGGCAAGTTCAAGTGGCGTCTGGGTCGCATTGGTTGTTTTTTGATATATATTTGACTCACTATATGAAAAATATTGCATTCCTAAAACCGTTTGGCCAGGATTGAAAAGCAATATAACCAATAAAACTAAAAATCCGCCAAATATTATGAGTAGAAAAAATCCCAAATAAAACATAAAACCTTTTTTCATGCTTCACCTCACTTTTATTTTATCATAACATACTGTTTTAGTCAAGCACAGCTTTGATTCTTCTTATTCCGCTTGAAGAACTCTCTTCTTTCACAATTTTGAAATGGTGAAGTTCTTCTGTGTTTTTAACGTGTGGCCCACCACAAATCTGGACGTCAACATCTCCTATGATATAAACTTTCACCTTGTCGCCATATTTTGAATCAAAAACTCCAACTGCGTTCATCTTTTTCGCTTCATCAAGAGTCATCTCTTTCCACGAAACTGGCAATTTTCTTTCAATAGCTTTATTAACGAAATCTTCGAGTTTTTTGATTTCTTCATCAGTCATTTTGTGATCTAAATTGAAATCAAATCTAAGTCTTTCGCTATTTATATTTGATCCCTTTTGGTTTACTTCATCGCCAAAAAGTTTTTTAAGCCCCGCAAGCATAATATGTGTCGCCGTGTGAAGTCTTGTCGTCATCTCATTTTGTTCTGCAAGCCCACCTTTGTTTGTTCCCGCTTCACTGCTGTGTGACTTTTCTTGATGAAGAGCAAACGCTTTTTTGAAACCATCTTCGTCAACTGAATAGCCTCTTTCTTCTGCCATCTCCTTTGTAAGTTCAAAAGGGAAACCAAAAGTATCAAAAAGTTTGAAAGCCTTGTCTCCACTTATTGTTTTTACATTTGGCGCAAACCTTGAAAGGTTGTCAACAAGTTTTCCGAATTCCCTTGTTCCTTGTTCAAGTGTTTTTTCAAACTTGTTTGCCTCTTTCAAAAGTTCATCATAAATGTAATTTTGTTTTTCAAGCAAAAGTGGATATGCTTCGCTGTAAACTTCGGTTATAAATATTTTTGAAACGCCAATCAAGTTTTCATTTGTAAGACCGAGAAATTTTGCATATCTTAACGCTCTTCGAATAAGCCTTCTCAAAATATATCCTGCGCCCACGTTGCTTGGCACAATTCCGTTTACGTCACCAATAAGCATTGTTGCCGTTCTTATGTGATCCGCAATAATTCTCATTGCTCTGGTTTCTTTTTCATCTTGTCCATATTTTTTGCCTGAAGATTTTTCCATATAGGCAATAACTTTTTCAAACAAATCGGTTTTGTAAACATCTGTAAATCCGTTAAGATACATCAAGTTTCTTTCAAAGCCGAATCCCGTGTCAACATTTTTGTTTGAAAGTTCTTCATATTTTCCATTGCCAAGTTGTTTGAACTGCATATAAACATCGTTGCCGATTTCAACATATCTTCCGCATCCACAATCTGGCCCGCAATTTGGTCCACAAGGTTTGTCATGTCTTGGATAAAACCATTCGTTGTCTGGCCCACAAGGCGTCCCTATTGTCCCTGGCAAATCCCACCAATTATCTTCTTTTGGCAAAAAGAAAATATGCTCTTTTTTCACTCCAACCTTTTCAAGAAGTTTTGCTGTTTCTTCATCTCTTGGTGCATTTTCATCGCCCGCAAAAACGGTGGCGCAAATCTTGTCCCCATCAAATCCAAAAACTTTTGTCAAAAGTTCGTAACTCCACGCTGTTTTTTCTTTTTTGAAATAATCTCCAAGACTCCAGTTTCCCATCATTTCAAAAAAAGTGCAATGGCTTTCATCACCAACGGAATCGATATCAATTGTTCTCACACAACCTTGAATGTTGCAGAGTCTTGTCCCCATTGGATGTTTTTTCCCAAGAAGATATGGCATAAGAGGTTGCATTCCTGCAACATTAAACATAACACCTGTTGAACCATCACCAATAAGTGAAACCGCACCTATGTCAACGTGCCCTTTATCTTTATAAAAATCTAACCACATTTTCCTAAGCTGTTTGCTTGTAACTTTCATATTTTCTCCTAGTAATCTTTGTTATTTTATCATTTTTCTTCGTTTTTTGCAATAAAAAGCGATTAAAAATAAGTTTTTTCCAAATATAATCCCTCTGGGGGCATCGTTTTGCCCGCGAACTTTCTTTCGCCACTTTCAAGCGCTTTGACTAAATCTGCTTTCGTCTTTTTGCCTTGTCCAACTTCGACCAAAGACCCAACAATAATTCTCACCATATTATACATAAAACCATTTCCGGTGATTCTAAACAAAAACAATTTTCCCTTTTTTGTGATGCTCAGCTCATATATTTCCCTATTAAAATCACTCACTTGTGCCTTTGCAGATGTATATCCGCGAAAGTCGTGTTTGCCAACAAAAATTTTGCTCGCTTCAAGTATTTTATCAAAATCCAAATCAAACTTTATTTGTGTGATTTTGTTGCCATCAATGGCATCTTTTTCTGCCCCGCATTTGAGTTTATAAAGATAAGTTTTTTTCTTTATGTCTTTCCTAACGTTAAAGCTTGGTTTTGCAAATTTTGCCCTTGTCACCGCGATATCCTTTGGAAGCATATCATTCAATGCAAGTTTGAGCTTCTGTGGAGGAATAAGCGATTTTAAGTCAAAATGCACCGCTTGATCAAGTGCGTGAACGCCAGAATCAGTTCTTCCACTACCAAAAACAGCTATGCTTTCACCAAAAAGTTTGAAAAGCGAATTTTCTAATTCTCCCTGCACACTTCTCTTCCCGTTTTGCTTTTGCCAGCCACAAAAATTTCTTCCGTCATATTCAACTTTCAAAAAATATCTTTGCATAAAAATATTATACAATTATTTTCAAATAATGGCAATCATTTCTTTGACTTTTTTTCTTATTAATGTTATTCTTTTATTGAATATATTTGGAGGAAAAATGAAAAAAATCTTAGTTGATGGAAACACGGCCGCTTCGAACATTGCTTTCAAGCTTTCAGAGGTTGTTTCTGTATATCCAATAACACCTTCAACCCCAATGGCAGAAAATGCTTCTGCAATGTCGTGTGCAGACAAGGAAAACATATGGGGAGAAAAAGTCACAATGCAAGAAATGCAGTCAGAAGCAGGTGCCGCAGGAACTTTGCACGGAGCTCTTTTGGGCGGAGCACTTGCAACGACCTTCACTTCGAGCCAAGGGCTTCTTCTTATGATCCCAAATATGTATAAAATCGCAGGCGAAGGACTCCCTGCTGTTTTTCACGTTGCTGCAAGAGCAGTAGCTTCACATTCTCTTTCAATTTTTGGTGATCATTCCGACGTTATGTCGACAAGAATGACGGGCTTTTCAATGCTTGTTTCTTCAAATGTACAAGAAGCTCAAGATATGGCTCTCTGCGCGCATATGCTCGCAATGAAAAGATCTCTTCCAGTGCTTCACTTCTTTGATGGCTTTCGAACTTCACACGAAATTCAAGCAATTGAACCAATCGAAGACGACGTTTTGAAAGTTTTGATTCCACAAAACCTCAATGAACTTGCATTTAGAAAAAACCGACTTAATCCTGACAACCCAATTATGTATGGAACAGCGCAAAACCCAGATGTGTTTTTCCAAAACAGACAAGCAAGAGAAAATGAATATGATTCAATTGTCCCTACCTACAAAAAGATTTTTGCAGAGTTAAAAAAATTGACAAAAAGAAGCTATGCACCTTTTGAATACTATGGAAACAAAACTGCGAAAAATGTTATTGTGGTTATGGGCAGTGCAAGCGAAACAATAAAGGAAACAATTTCCTGCCTTAAAGATAAAAATGTTGGACTTATAAACGTTCGAGTTTATAGACCATTTGATGAAAAAGAATTTTTAAAAGTTCTTCCTTCGACAACAAAAAAGATTACCGTTCTTGACAGAACAATCGAAAGTGGCGCAAAAGCACCTCTTTGTCTTGACGTGACTGGTGCAGTTCAAAATGATGGAAGAAAGATAAAAATTTATTCGGGAAGATACGGACTTGGCGGAAAAGAATTCACGCCGGCGTGTGTGAAGGCTGTTATAAACAATTTTGATAGAAGCACAAAGGAAAGCTTCACCGTTGGCATAAAAGACGATGTTGGTGGCACTTCCCTTGCCATTCCAGAATACACAAACAATTTGAAAAGAAAAGAAATTATGATCTATGGTCTTGGTTCTGATGGTTCTGTTTCGGCAAGCAAAAGCACAATCAAAATCATTGGAAGAAAACTTGATGGCTACGTTCAAGGATATTTTGAATATGATTCCAAGAAATCTGGAAGCATGACAATCTCTCACTTGAGACAATCAAGTAGGCCAATTGAAAGTGCTTATCTTCTTGACAGTGCCGATGTAATTATGATCAACAACTTCTCTTTCGTTCATAGATATGACTGCTTGAAAAACTTGAAAAACAAAGGCGTCGTGATTATGAACACAATTTTCTCTGCTGATGAGATTGACAAAATCTTGCCAAATGCTTACAAGAAAAAATTGCAAGACAAAAAAGCGTCACTTTATGTAATAAACGGTTCGCGAATTGCAAATGAATGCGGACTTAACGAAAAAATAAATATCATTATGCAAACAGCTCTTTTCAAAGTTCTTAAACTTATTCCTGAAAAAGAATTTGTTGAAGAGATCAAATCAGACGTGCAAAAAACTTTTGCAAAGAAAGGTCAAGATGTTGTCAACAAAAACATTTCCGCAATGGAAAAATCTTTAAGCCAAATTGAAAAAGTTGATATTTCAAAATTCACATACAAAAAAGAAAAAATCAATCAAAAATCTTTCGATAATGAGTTCTATAACAAAATAATCTCAAAAATTGAAAAACTTGAAGGAAATCAAATCCCTGTTTCTGAATTTTCAAAAAACGGAAGTGTTCCAACAGACACTTCAAAATATGAAAAAAGAGGAATTGCAACATCACTCCCAGTTTGGTCTTGCAAAAATTGTATTCAATGTGGGAAATGCGTTCTCGCTTGTCCACACGGAGCAATTAAGGTCGTTTTGGTGAAAGCTGAAGATTGCCCAAAAGACGATTCTTTCACAATGGCAGATGCTCTCGGAATGCCAGGATATAAATATCGTCTTCAAGTTTCCCCTGAAGATTGCACTGGTTGTGGAGTATGTCAAAACACTTGCATAGCAAGAGAAAAAGCAATCGTTATGGAAAGCGCCGACAAAGTTTTGCAAAGCCAAAAACAAAATTATGCACTTATGGAAACACTGAAAATTCAAACAAAAACTCCATTTGCCGAAACAATGACAAAGGGTCTTCAATTCAAAAAACAATATTTTGAATTTTCAGGTGCTTGTGCTGGCTGTGGCGAAACCCCATACATCAAACTCGCATCAATGCTCTTTGGAAACAAAATGATCATTGCAAATGCGACAGGTTGTTCAAGCATATATGGTGGTTCATTCCCTAGTTGTCCTTATGCAAAAGATGACGAAGGCAAAGGCCCAGCGTGGGCAAACAGTTTGTTTGAAGATAATGCAGAATTTGGGCTTGGAATCAAACTCGCTCAAAAATACCAATCAAAAAAAGATTCTTCAATTTGGATCATTGGTGGAGATGGTTGGGCATATGACATTGGTTTTGGTGGGCTCGACCATATACTTTCTACAAACGAAAATGTGAACATTCTTGTTCTCGACAACGAACAATATTCAAACACTGGCGGACAAGCGTCAAAAGCAACCCCAACTGGCGCTGTCGCAAAGCTTGCAGAAAATGGAAAATCGACCGCACAAAAGAAATTGGGGCTTATCGCAATGACTTATCCAAATGCTTATGTTGCACAAGTTGCAATTGGAGCAGATATGGATCAATGCATAAAAGCATTCGTTGAGGCAGAAAAACACAATGGTCCAAGTTTGATTATTGCTTACTCAACCTGCGTAAATCAGGGCTTCAATATGTCAAAAAGCCTTGAAGAAATGAAATACGCTGTTGACTCGGGATTCTGGCCATTGTTTAGATATAACCCTGAAACCGGTTTTGCTCTCGACAAGGGACAAGTGACAGAAGAATACGAACAATTTTTGATGAGAGAAAGACGCTTCTCTTCTCTTGCAGAAAAAGACCCTGAAAGAGCAAAAACTTTGTTCAACAGTTCAAAAGAACAAGCAAAACAACAAATAAATAAGTTGAACAAGATTGATCAATAAGTGGCAAAACGCGAGCTCCGCCCGCCCTTGCATAACGCAAGAAAAAAAGAACTGGAACCCCAGTTCTTTTTTGTTTTGCCACGCTTAATCAAACTCATCAAAGCCATTTTCATTTAGCCAGTTTTTTGTTGCTGTTTGTTGATATTTGCCAAGGCAATCAAGTGCTTTCAGTCCAACACACCCGGCCATGCTTTTAAATATTTTTCCCAAAAAACGATTCATCTTATTTTTACCAAACAAACAATGAAAAAAGAGTGCCGTAGCACCCTTTAATTATCAATTTATTTCTTTTTTGCACGAAGTTGTTTAAGCCAAGCTGGAATTGAATCATCATCAACCTCTTTCTTTTCTGGCTTTTTCTCTTCAGTTTCTTCCTTCTTGTTGAGAGCGGCAAGGCCTTTAAGTCCAAGTCTGTCTTTCTTTTCTTCTTCAGCAAAATCTGGATTGAAATCGTTGATTTCTTTTGCGACCTCATCTTCTTTCTCTTCCGCGCTTGGGAATCCTGTCGCAATGATTGTAACCTCAATCTCATCGTGCATATCTTCATCAATGCTATTTCCGAAAATAAGTGTGCAAGATGGGTCAATAACCTCATGTATGAGTGTCGCAACTTCTTGAATATCTTCTTGAGTGAGATCCATTCCACCTTTAACATTAAGAAGAAGTGATTTCGCACCTTCAATTGTTGTTTCAATGAGTGGACTTGCAACTGCTTGTCTAACAGCGTCAAGGGCTTTATTCTCGCCTTTTCCGTGACCGATACCCATATGAGCAAGGCCTTTGTTCTTCATAATTGTTTGAACATCAGCAAAGTCAAGGTTGATAAGTCCTGGTTTTGCGATAAGATCAGAAATTCCTTGAATTCCTTGTCTTAAAACATCGTCTGCATATCTAAATGCTTCCAAAATTGGAGTTTTCTTTGGAACAATTTGGAACAATCTTTCGTTTGGAATAATAACCATTGTGTCAACATACTTTTTGAGTTCTGCAATTCCCTTTTCTGCGTTTTGTGCTCTTATTCTGCTTTCAAATGCAAATGGCTTTGTCACAACAGCAATTGTGAGAATTCCCATCTCTTTTGCGATTTGTGCGATAACTGGTGCAGCACCTGTTCCCGTTCCACCACCCATTCCAGCGGTGATAAACACAAGGTGAGATCCTTCAAGCATTTTGATGATTGAATCTTTGCTTTCCTCTGCGGCTTTTTGTCCTATTTCAGGAATTGCTCCAGCCCCAAGACCACCTGTCAATCTTTCCCCTATTTGAAGTCTTACAGGAGCTTTGCTAACAACAAGTGCTTGTTTGTCTGTGTTCACAGCAACAAATTCAGCAGATGTCACACCAGCGTCAATCATACGATTGACAGCGTTGTTTCCGCCTCCGCCAACTCCAACAACTTTAATTTTTGCAAAAGACGTATTGTTCACATTTTCCATAAAAATCTCCTATTTATAGTTCTCTTCTTTGATATTGTAGCAATTTTTTATTATTTTGGCAAGCAATTTAAGAAATTATTTGCATTTTTTTAATGCAAAATTCGCAAGAGAGAAAATTGCTGTGTGTTCAGACTTGTCTTTCCCTGGGAGTGGAACAAAACCTTCAATAATGTTTTTGCCAAGATACTTTGCAAGCAAGTTCTTTCCACCCTTTATGCTTGATATGCCCGAACCAACCATATATATTGGCATATATGGGGCGATATCCGTTGGGATTTCGTTGATTGATTGCTCAACGATTTTTCCTATTTCCTCAATGCGATATGCAACTGCATTGTTTGCTTCATTGACGCCAATTTTCTTTGTGTCCCCTCTTCTTGTCACGAATTCATATTTGTCATTCATTCCACCCTTCAAAGACAAAACAATTTGGTTTTTGAATTTCTCCGCATCTTTATAGCCAAGTTCAAACACTTCCGAAATATCTCCGGTTATATGTCCGCCACCAATAGAAAAGGTTTTTGTTTCAAAAATTCCATCACCTTCAACAAAACTTACACTGGTTGAAAGGTGCCCACAATCTATCAGCAAGCAAAGATCTTCTCTTTCCTCTTTTGAAATGACATATTG
>Ga0310786_10005540_pt1 | contig 17089 bp, 10 predicted proteins | sample AusTroGonzalo_MG_FD_203881 | JGI IMG/M metagenome (GOLD analysis project Ga0310786, IMG submission 203881) | Bovine rumen microbial communities from tropical cattle in Woodstock, Queensland, Australia - Gonzalo_03 (v2) (version 2) | ecosystem: Host-associated > Mammals > Digestive system >... | reverse complement strand
ACTCCATCAACGCCGTACTGCGTATCAAGAACTTCAACGACGAGGAGTTCCTCAACTCCCACTATGTGGTGTTCGCCACGAAGCAGGGTGTCATCAAGAAGACCTGTCTTGCAGCCTATAAGAATGTACGCGCCGCAGGTGTGATTGCCATCAACGTCAACGAGGGCGACGAGGTGGTAGGCGTTCGTCTGACCAACGGCCACAACGAACTGCTGCTCGCCAACCGTAATGGACGTGCCGTACGCTTCGACGAGAACGACGTTCGTACGATGGGCCGTGTATCCACTGGTGTCATCGGCATGCGCCTCGATGGCGACGACGATGAGGTGGTAGGACTGGTTTGCGTCAACGATCCTCAGACCGAGACCATCATGGTGGTATCCGAGAACGGCTACGGCAAGCGCTCCGAGGTGGAAGACTACCGTAAGACCGCCCGTGGTGCGAAGGGTGTGAAGACCCTCGCCATCACCGAGAAGACTGGCCGTTTGGTGGCTATCAAGGTGGTCACCGACGAGAACGACCTGATGATCATCAACAAGTCGGGCATCCTCATCCGCCTGAAAGTGGCCGATGTGCGTGTCATGGGCCGTGCCACCCAGGGTGTGCGCCTCATCAACCTCGCCAAGAAGAACGATGTCATCGCCAGCGTCTGCAAGGTGATGCACTCCGAGGCCGAGGAAGAGGACATCGAGGAGGCCGAGATCGTCAACGACGACATCGCCACCGATGCCGACGCCCCAATCATAGAGACTGAGAACAACAATAACGAATAATCATTTATCAACCAAATTCAAGCTTATGAAAAAAATTATGATGATGGCAATGATGCTGGTGGCCAGTGCTACCACCTTTGCCGGTGACAGCGACGCCTTTAAGGCACTTAAGAAGTCTTTCAAGGGTCTGGCTTTTGCAGAAGCAGAGACACTTGTCAAAAACTCTATCGATCAGCTGGCCAACGCCCAGGAGAAGGCCGCAGCCTACCAGATGCTCGCCGATTTGGCCTACGATGCTTTCAACAAGCAGAGCACCATCGAGACCGAGAACCAGCTCGCTGCCCAGATGGGATCGGCAGAGAAGCCTATCGACAAGGCTCTGATGGCCGAGTCAGCCTACAATGCTCTCGTCTACGCTATCGAGGCCGACAAGTACGACCAGCAGCCCAACGAGAAGGGTAAGGTAGCTCCGAAGTTCGCTGACAAGAACGCCCAGCGTCTGTGGCTCGCTCCCCGTAACTGCCTTGTCAACGCAGGTCAGGAGGCTATCCAGAACAAGGATCAGGCTCTGTCTCGTAAGTACTGGGAGATGTTTGCCCTGAGTGAGAGCGCACCTCTCTTCAAGGCTTGCGACCGCGCTCCCCAGAAGGCATACTTCGGTCAGGTAGCCCGCTTTGCTGCCGTCTTCGCATATCAGGATAAGGACATGGAGAAAGCCCTCCAGCTCTGCGACATCGCCATGAAGGATAGCGCCGAGTATGAAGGCTGCCTCAATCTGAAGCTCGAGATCCTTGGTAGTGAGATCAAGACCAAGGAAGACACCATCAAGTACATCAACCAGCTGAAGGACATCTATGCTGAGCATAAGACCGACGGTGTGATGGAGAAACTCTACAACATGCTGTCTTCTACTGGTGAGAAGGCTGCTGCCGAGAAGATCCTCGACGATGCCATCGCCGCCAATCCCAACAACTTCGTGGCTCTCGCCGACAAGGGTCTTGGCATGCTCAACGACAATCCCGCCGAGGCTGCCAAATATCTGAAGCGTGCCGTTGAGCAGAAGCCCGACAATGCTGCTCTCCAGACCTATGCCGGTACAGCCATCAGCATCACCGCTCAGAACACGGAGGATCCTGCTGCCAAGAAGGCCCTCTACGAGGAAGCCATCAAGTACTATGACAAGGCTAAGGAGCTCGATCCCGACCGTCTGAACAGCAACTGGGGTTACAACCGCTACAATGCTTACTACAACTACTATGGTCCCGACGCCCCTGAGACCCAGCAGGCCGAGGCAGATTCGAAGTAATCATTGAGATAATAACATCAAAAAAAGTGCGGGGATAATTCTATTCCCGCTCTTTTCTTTTCCCCTAAATTGTCCTTCATATTTATTCCGATATTTCCTATAATTTGTTCCAACGGCTGAAACCGTTGGTTCCAATGCTTGGCACTAATAGTGCAGATGCTTGACACCAGTGGTTCCAATGCCTGGAACTAACGGTTTCAAATATCGGAACAAATTTTGAAACTTTAGTTAAGATATATTAATTAATATCATGCTACATTAGAGCAAAGCAAAGCTTCACGGGGACATCCCCATGAGACCACCCCAAACCCCTTGTTCAGACCACCCCGCCCTTCGGGCTCCCCTCCTAACTCAGGAGGGGAAGAAGTTACCGCTGCGCCTCATTAAACAGCAGAAAGAAGAGAGCCACTTGCGAAAGGGGCTCTCTTTTCTGAATATGATGATGGGGATGGATTGGCTTATTTGTAGAGGAAGCGCTTGATGGATCGCTTGGGGGTCTTCTCGAACTCCTCCTTACGGATCTCGATCTCTGCAATCTTCTCGTAGGCGGGGATCATCTCGTTCAGTCCGTTGCGGTTCTGCTCCATCACGTTGCGGATGTCCTCGTCGGTGAACTTCAGGTTCTTGGCTTCGTCGTAGTCGGGATAGACGAGGGCGACGAGCTTGTTATCGCGCTGTACGACGATGCTCTCCACAACGAGGGTCATCGAGTTGAGTTTGTCTTCGATCTCCTCGGGATAGATGTTCTGTCCGTTGGGACCGAGGAGCATATTCTTCGAGCGGCCGTTGATGAAGACATTACCATAGACATCCATCGTGCCGAGGTCGCCAGTATGGTACCAGCCGTCGCGATCGATGGTCTGGCGGGTGGCCTCCTCGTTCTTATAGTAGCCGAGCATGACGTTGAGACCGCGGGCGAGGATCTCGCCTGGTACATGGGCGGGATCGGGAGAGTCGATCTTCACCTCCATGTGGACGACAGCCTTACCACAGGAGCCTGGGGCGAAGCGGTGATAGTCTTCGTAGCAGATGATCGGGGCGCACTCGGTGGCGCCGTAGCCGACGGTATAAGGGAACTCGATGCGCTTCAAGAAGTGCTCGACCTCCTGATTAAGTGCTGCACCGCCGATGATGACCTCGTACATCTGGCCGCCGAAGGCCTTGAGCACTTCCTTGCAGATCATCTCGCGTACCTTCTTTGAGATGACGGGCATCTGCAGCAGCAGACGCATGCGGTTGTTCTGGATCTTTGGGAACACCTTCTTACGGATGATCTTCTCGATGATCAGCGGTACGGCAATGACGATGACGGGCTTGATCTCTGCCAGCGCCTGGGCGATGATGGCGGGCGATGGTACACGGTTGAGATAGTAGACATGACAGCCGTGGAGGAACTCAAAGATGAACTCGAAGGCCATGCCGTACATGTGGGCCATGGGCAGCATGGAGATGATGCGGTCGCCAGTCTTGATGGTCTTGCCGAGCACTTGACAGGCGAAGTCGTAGTTCGACCACAGGGCTCGGTAAGGTAGCATGACGCCTTTGGAGAAGCCCGTGGTGCCGCTGGTGTAGTTGATGAGCGCCAGCTCGTTGGGATCCTGCTCCTGGTAGTAGCTGACATGCTCCTTGCGGAAGTACTTGGGGAACTTCTTGCCGTAGAGCTCGTTGAGGTGCTCGCGGGCATAGGTGAGCTTGTCGGTACGAGACACCATCAGCGAGTAGTCGGGGTTGTTGATGATGCCTTCGAGCGTTGGCATCTGCATGGGGTCGATGATCGTTGCCACATGGTCACCGACAAACAGCAGGCGGGCCTCGGAGTGGTTCACGATATTATGAATCTGCTCTGCATTGAACTCGTGGAGGATGGGCACGGCGATGGCCCCGTAGGTGAGGGTGGCGAGGAAGGCCACGGCCCACTGGCTGGAGTTGCGTCCGGCGAGGGCAATCTTATCACCTTTCACGATCCCGCTGTTCTCGAAAAGGATATGCAGCTTCTCGATCTTACGGGCCACATCATGATACTGCAGCGTCTGGCCCTTGAAATCGGTCAGGGCGTCGCGATCCCAGTTGTCGATGATGCTCTTCTGGATCAATGAGTTAAAACTAGGTATCTGTTCCATAGTCATTTATATAAATAACGTTTTATACTCTTTTTAGGTGTCTTGGCGAACTCCTCTTCGTGGAGCTCGATGGCAGCGATACGGCTGTAGACGGGCAGCAGATTGTTCAGATCCTGACGGTTCTGCTCCATGATGTCCTGCAGCTCGGAGGTGCTGAAGTTTACAATCTCATCCTTGTCGGGATGTACGAGTGCGACAAGCTTCTCGCCTCGCTGTACGACGAGGCTCTCAGCCACCATCGCCATCGAGTTGAGTTTGTCTTCGATTTCCTCGGGATAGACATTCTGTCCGCTGGCGCCCAAGAGCATGTTCTTGATGCGGCCACGGATGAAGATATGTCCGCTGGGGGCCATGGTGGCGAGGTCGCCGGTATGGTAGTAGCCCTCGTCGTCGATAACCTGACGGGTGGCTTCTTCGTTCATGTAGTAGCCGAGCATGACGTTTGTGCCACGGGTGACAATCTCGCCAGGGACATGCTCGGGATCGGAGGAGAGAATCTTCACTTCCATGCGGTCGACGGGTGTTCCGCAGCAGCCTGCGACGAAGTCTTTGTGATCACAGTAGGAGATGAGCGGTGCACACTCGGTGGTGCCGTAGCCGACGGTGATGGGGAAGTTGATGGAGAGCAGGAACTCTTCGACCTCTTTCGACAGGGCGGCTCCGCCGACGATGACCTCGTAAGCCTGGCCGCCGAAGGCTTTATACACCTCCTGATAGATACGCTCCTTCACCTTCTTCGACACCACAGGCATCTGCAGCAGCAGGCGCATGAGGTTGTTCTGGATCTTCGGGAACACCTTCTTGCGGATGATCTTCTCGATGATCAGCGGCACGGTGACGATCAGCGTGGGCCTGACTTCTGCGAAAGCCTGTGCGATGATGGCAGGCGACGGCAGACGGGTGAGGAAGAACAGGTGACAGCCGTGGCAGAATCCGAAGAGGAACTCGACTGCCATGCCGTACATGTGGGCCATGGGGAGGATGCTCAGCAGGTTGTCGCCAGGATGCACCCTATGACCCAGACGGCTGATGATGAACTCGACATTGCTCCAGATCGTACGGTAGGGTAGCATGACGCCCTTCGAGAAACCCGTGGTGCCGCTGGTGTAGTTGATGAGTGCCAACTCGTCGGCGGTGTCCTCGTGGTAGTGCACATGCTCCTTGCGGAAGGCCTTGGGATACTTGCTGCCGAACATCATATTTAAATGTTCGCGCGCGTAGGTAACGGTCTCAGATCGGCTGATCAGCAGCGAGAAATCGGGGATGTTGATGATGGCTTCGAGATTGGGCATCGCCTCTGGGTCGATGGTCTTCACGGCATAGTCGCCGATGAAGAGGAGTTTCGCTCCTGAGTGATTGACGATGTTCTGGATCTGTTCGCCGTTGAATTCGTGAAGGATAGGCACAGCGACGGCCCCGTAAGTGAGGGTAGCCAGAAAGCTGACGGCCCAGTGGGCGGAGTTGCGGCCGCAGATGGCAATCTTGTCGCCTTTCTCGATGCCGCTGTTCTCCAAGAGTATATGTAGTTTCTCTATCTTACGGGCTACGTCGTGAAACTGGAGAGTGATACCCTGATAATCGGTCAGCGCATCCTGGTCCCAGTTTTCGGTGATGGCCTTTTGGATATATGCATTGAAACTGCTAAATTGCTCCATGAAAATTGCACATTTTTTTTAATTTTGTGCAAAGGTAGTGCTATTATTGCACATTCGCAAAAATTTTGTGCAACAATTAACAAATTTTATTCATATCTCATGGATTTGGCAGGGTGGATGTGTGAAACGAGGTAACTTGGTGCTATCAAGACGAAGACGCACACGAGGAGCGTGGCGATGTTCAGGAGCGCAATCAGGGGGATATTGAGTTCCATGGGTGCCTCGCTGACATAATATACTTGAGGGTCGAGCGAGACAAAGCCTGTGTACTTTTGCAGAAGCACGATGCCGATGCCGAGAATGTTGCCCCAGAGCATACCCTGGCCGATGATGAAGACGGAGAACCAGAGGAACGTCTTGCGGATGGTCTTGTTGCGGGAGCCGAGGGCCTTGAGGATACCGATCATCTGGGTGCGCTCGAGGATGATGATGAGCAGGCCGCTGATCATCGTGAAGCCTGCGACGCAGACCATCAGTACGAGGATGATCCACACGTTGATGTCGAGCAGCTCGAGCCAGGTGAAGATGTTGGGATACATCTCGTAGATGGTCTGGCTGATCATCGTGTCGCCATGACCGTCGTCCGTACGGTTTACGTTGTCGATAAAGGCATCGGCGGTGATACCGAGGTTGTCGAGATGATCGACGGTTGCCTCCACACCTGTGCAGCGGTCGCTTTCCCAGCCGTTCAGACGGTTGGCGGCATAGAGATCGGTGAAACAGAGGTTCTCGTCGAAGCGCGTCATGTTCGTCTCGTAGATACCGGCAATGGTGTAACGGCGTGTCTTCACGTTCTCGTCGCCGATGAAATAGGCAAAGATCTTGTCGCCCACAGAGAGTTTCAGTTTGTCGGCAATCATCTTCGACGTGAGAAGCTGGTAGCGGCTGGTGGAGTCGCTGAAGACAGGTATCTCGCCTGCCACGAGGTTCTGGGCGAGGAAGGTGCTGTCGAACTCAGGACCTACGCCCTTGAACATCACACCGAGGAAGTCGTTATCGGTCTTGAGCAGTCCCTGGGTGATGGTGTAGCGCTGTACGTGACGGACGCCAGACTGTTCGCGGAACACCTGCATCAGACTGTCGCTGGCACAGATGGTGTAGGGGTCGATGTCGTTGTACTTCATCAGGTTGGTCACCTGGATATGTCCTCCGAAGCCCGCCACCTTGTCGCGGATGGTGTGCTTGAAACCCAGCACAACGCAGACGGTGACAATCATCACCATGAGGCCGATGGCGACACCCACGATGGCAATACGAATGGCAGGACGACTCACCTTACGTTGGTCGCCCTGATCAGTGTAGATTCGTCTGGCTATAAAAAGAGGAAAATTCAATGTCTTTGAAGTTAAAGGGAAGTTATAAGGAAGTTAAAGGGAGGTTAAAGGGACAAATGTCTGTTGGCAGAGTATTGTCCTTTCCATTCCATGCAGTCGCAGACTGCAATAACTTCCTTTTAACTTTCTTTCCATTCTTTTTATTCGTCGACTCTTCCTGGATAAGCCTCCAAAGCTTTTCTCAAGACGAAGAGGGCACGCTCCAGATCCTTCTTCTTCAACACGTAGGCGATACGCACCTGGTTGACGCCGGCTCCAGGCGTGGTATAGAAACCTGCGGCAGGGGCCATCATCACTGTCTCGCCTTCGTAGTCGAAGTCGGCCAGACACCAGCGGCAGAACTTCTCCGCATCGTCGACGGGCAACTTGGCTACGGTATAGAAAGCACCCATGGGGATGGGTGAGTAGACGCCAGGGATGCGGTTCAGACCGTCGATAAGGCACTTACGGCGCTCCACATATTCATCGTAGACATCGCGCAGGTATTCCTCGGGGGTGTCGAGAGAGGCCTCGGCTACAATCTGTCCGATAAGGGGCGGGGAGAGGCGAGCCTGACAGAACTTCATCACGGCAGCACGCACTTTGGCGTTCTTCGTGATGAGGGCTCCAATGCGGATACCGCACTCGGAATAGCGCTTCGACACAGAGTCGATCAGGATCACATTCTGCTCGATGCCCTCCAGATGGCAGGCTGAGATATAGGGTGATCCTGTGTAGATATATTCGCGATAGACCTCGTCGGAGAAGAGATAGAGGTCGTATTTCTTCACGAGGTCGCGTATCTGATTCATCTCGCGGCGGGTATAGAGATAGCCCGTCGGATTGTTGGGGTTACAGATCATGATGGCACGGGTGCGCTCGTTGATGAGCTCCTCGAACTTCTCGACCTTCGGCAAAGAGAATCCCTCTTCGATGGTGGTGGCGATGGTGCGGATCTTGGCACCTGCCGAGATGGCAAAGGCCATATAGTTGGCATAAGCCGGCTCTGGCACAATAATCTCGTCGCCAGGGTTCAGGCAGGAGAGGAAGGCAAAGAGCACCGCCTCGGAACCGCCAGAGGTGATGATGATATCGTCGGCTGTGACACTGATATTGTATTTCGCGTAATAGTCCACGAGCTTCTCACGGTAGCTGAGGTAGCCCTGTGAGGGTGAATACTCGAGGATCTCACGGTCGATCTCCTTCAATGCGTCGAGAGCCACCTGCGGTGTGGGCAGATCAGGCTGTCCGATGTTCAGGTGATACACCTTCGTACCCCTCTTCTTGGCAGCGGCAGCCAAGGGGGCAAGTTTTCTAATCGGTGACTCCGGCATCTCAATGCCGCGGACGGATATTTCTGGCATCGTTTTATTTGACTATTTAACTATTTGACAATTTGACAATTTTGGGTGCAAAGGTACTAAATTTATTTTAATTCGTGCGTTTTTTCAGATTTTATATGTACTTTTGCATCAAATTTTCGATAAATAGTTAAATTGTTTAATAGTAAAATAGTAAAATAAAGAGGTGAATTACGAGGAATTGCTTGAGACGCGCGACGTCAGAAAAACCACGAAAGTGCGTATGCCTTATGGTTATTTCTATAAGCGGCTTATTGACGGGAAATATTCCAACTTTGTGGAGTTTCACGACGAGGTGGCTGATGCCATCACCTTCAGCAGTAGCGTGAAGACTGAGCATGAGGCACTGGCTGAGATACACTCGAAACATCAGTTGCACTTCACGCCCAATGAGGGCGACGACGGTGTCTATGCCATAGCTGTCGAGGTGGGTAACTTCGTCACCATCGAGCAACTGCTCAACGAGAATCCGTCGATGGTGGCCCAACGCGACTATATCACATCCACCCTGCGTGATCTCTTCGACTTGACAGCAGAACTTCATTCGCACGAGATCTACCATGTGTGTTTCGCACCATCGAATATTCTGGCACGTAAGTACGACGGTACCATCCGTCTGCTCTGTCACGGATCCTTCTACCAGCGGATCGATCCCGAGATACTTTACGAGGGTGTGGAGTCGTATGTGGCTCCCGAGTTGTTCAACGGAAAACTAGCCGACGCCAGTTCTGATGTCTATTCGTTGGGACGTTTCATCAGTTGGCTTTACCAGTCGTCGGGCCTCCCCCTGGAACTTCGTCCTGTCGTGGCAAAAGCAACGGATGAAAATCCCGATAACCGCTATCCCAGCGTGGAAGCCCTGCGACAGGCGGTCAATAAAGCCCGTACGCTGCGCCATACCGTTCTCTTCGGAGGTGCGGCTCTCGCTATCGCCCTCTGTATTGTAGGTCTTTACTTCTATCTGCTCCCCTCCACGGAACAGATGGAGTATGTCAAACCTGTGAACGAACCTATCCCTGACGATCTGTTTGAGGAAAACATGGACGACTATCTCGGTATCGGTGCCGATGCCGACTCGGCCACCATCGCCCTCATTGTGGAACAGGAGAAAATGGGTGACTCGATCTCTGTCGATGACAAGATGATGAAGCAGTATAACGCCAAGGCCGAGGCCATCTTCCGCAAACAGTTCTCAAAGGCTGCCGATGCTATCATCTCAAGTGTATACAACAATGAGTCGATGAATGGTGAGCAGACGGTCTTTGCAGCGAAGGTAAAGCAGATGACGGAACAACTGGGTAAGAAACAGGAGGAGTTGGCCAGTCTGACAAATCTCAGTTCTGACCGTACACAGGCCATTGCATCGGAGATCATCGAGAATATCACGAAGAAGAAGATGGAAGCGATGGACAAAGACTATATTGGTCTGAAGCCTCGTCTGGAGGAGAAAAATACTAACCAGACAAACAACTCTGGCAGTTCCTCTACGAGCATCATCCCTTCGACCTTCACTCCTACGACAACCACTCCTTCGACCACCACGACGACTACTTCATCAAGTTCAACATCGTCGAAGTCGACATCATCGAAGTCGAAGAGCAATAAGTCATACAATTGGGACGACGATCCGTTTGATCCTTATGACAATCCCTACATGAAGAAATAACGATTACATATAAAAATACGAAATAACAAATGAGATCAAGAACAGCTATCTGGTTTGAATGCAAGATCCGCTATGAAAAGGTCATGGAGGACGGCTTGCAGAAGAAAGTCAATGAAAATTATGTTGTCGATGCCCTTAGTTTCAGCGAGGCAGAGGAGCGCATCATCGAAGAGATGTCGCACTATATTAGCGGAGAGTTCGATGTGATGGACATCAAGAAGGCCACCTATAAGGAGATATTCTTCTCTGACGACGAAATGGCCGACAAGTGGTATAAGGCAAAACTGGATTTCGTTACACTTGACGAGAAGACTGAGAAGGAAAAGCATTCCATGGTCACATATCTGGTACAGGCTGGTTCCTTTAATGGTGCTGTGAAGAACATTGAGGAAGTCATGGGAGGTACAATGATTGACTATTTTATCTCTTCTGTCTCTGAGACAAAATTGATGGACGTCTACGAGTATAAGAAGGCGGATAAAATCGACGGCAAACCCGAATACGAAGGTTAATGGATTACGACGTAAAAGGTCATTTGCATCAGGTGCTCGACGTGCTGCCTGAAGGTGTGCGACTCGTAGCCATTTCCAAATACCATCCCAACGAGTATATCGAGGCCGCCTATGCCGAAGGACAACGTATCTTCGGCGAGAGTCATGAGCAGGAACTGCGTCAGAAACATGAGTCGCTGCCTAAGGATATCGAGTGGCATTTCATTGGACATCTGCAGACAAACAAGGTAAAGTATATCGCACCGTATGTGTCTATGATTGAGTCCGTTGACTCTATGAAGCTCTTGCGGGAGATTAACAAGCAGGCTGAGAAATGCGGACGGGCCGTGAAGGTGCTCCTGGAACTCCATATCGCTGAAGAGGCTACAAAATACGGATTGACTCTTGATGCCTGTCGCGAACTGCTCGCTGAGGGTGAGTGGCGCGAGATGAAGAACATCAGAATCTGCGGGCTGATGATGATGGCTTCGTTTGTCGATGACCGCGATCAGATCCGCCGAGAGATGAAGACGGCCCGTGACTTCTTCGACGAGGTGAAGGTTCAGTATTTCGCTGACGATGATGCATTCTGCGAGCGGTCCTGGGGCATGAGCGACGACTATCCTGTCGCCCTTGAGACAGGTACGACGATGGTGCGTATCGGTACAGCCATCTTTGGCCCGCGCGTCTATTAAGGGTATTTATTCGTGATGATAAGGTTCACCGCGTATGATGGTACATGCGCGGTAAATTTGTTCTGTGAATACCAGACGGATCATTTGGTGTGAGAAGGTCATCTTCGACAGCGACAATTGTTCGTTGGCACGGGCATAGACAGCTGGAGAGAATCCGTAGGGACCTCCGATCACAAAGACGAGTCGGCGGGCTGTATTCCGTTTCTGTTCCAGCCAGCGGGCAAACTCTATGCTACGCAGTTCTTTTCCGTGTTCGTCGAGCAGTACCACGGTGTCTGACACCTGCAACTGTTTTAGAATCAGTTCTCCCTCGGCAGTCTTCTGCTGTTCCTCCGTCAGACTCTTAGTATTCTTTAGTTCGGGAATGGTCACGAGTTCAAAAGGCATATAGTGGCCGATGCGTTCCACATAATCTGTGATTCCTGCCTGGAAATGTTTGTCGGTGGTCTTACCCACGAGAATTAAAATAGTCTTCATTTGTGTTTATAGTTTAATGTTTATAGTTTATAGATGATAACCATGCAACGCCATTCTGTGCTTATTCTGTCTATAGAAGTAATCATCTATAAACCATAAACTATCAACTATAAACAATTTCATAATCATTTGATCGTTTCTTCTTCGAGGAATGAATCAAACTGGTTCTGGTAACCGTTGAACACATTGATATCCACATCGCCCTGAATGCCTGCTACACGACCGTCGGAGGACAATTGCCAGTAGGTTAGTTTTACGTCGGGTTTATACTCGCTATAGCGGGCAATCCATACGCTGTAGTCACGTTTCAAGTCGGTCTGTTTTGAGAGGTATTTGTTGACAAACATCTGGTTGACGTAGAGGATAGGTTTTACACCTGCGTAGCGCTCCACCGATTTTAACCATGTGCGTATATGAGCGAACATTTTCTCTTCTCCGCCAAAGAGCCGTATCTGGGCGTCCGACGGTTCTACGTCGAGTACTGGGGGCAGGTCGCCATTGCGGAAAAGGGTGTTACGGATGAAGTACTGGGCCTGATTGGCACCGCTCCTACGCATAGACCAGAAATGGTAGGCTCCAACACGGATGCCTTGCTTTCGGGCTTTGGCGTAGTCATTCACGTAGTATTGATTACGGATGGTCGTGCCCTCTGTCGACTTGATGTAGACGAACGAGACGGGATAGTCGGCAGAGCCTCTGACGTTCTGACTACCGCGTTTGCCTACATGGGTGATACGCAGTTTGTCCCAGTAGATGGGGTATTTCTTTCGTCCTTTGCCATGCTGGTAGCGGGAGATGTCGATACCATAGATACGTTCGGTGGTGTGACGCATACGTTCGCCCATAAAACGGTTGTTGCGCCATTCGCCCACACGCAGATGAGCCTCACCGTCAGCCATCGCAGCCTCTAATCCGAAACCATTTCGGAATCCATCAGCCCAATGGCCTTCGTAATAGTCACCCTCCGGCGTGATGTAGGCACCATGACCTTCGGATTTCTCTTCGTGGAAGTCACCCAGATAGGTACCAGTATTGTCGATTCTGATGCCCGTCATGAGCGAGTCTTCATAACAGGTTCCAACAATCGTACGACCCAACGAGTCAATGGCGAGAGCTGTTCCCTCACGAATCTTATCTTGCCAGAAGCCTACGTTCCATAAAGACACGTAACGGTCCATAAACATTTGATAGCGTCTGCCTCCAGCGAAGGCCACCACCATCTCGTAGCCTTCGTCCTGCAGGTTGTGGCGCTCCATGTAGTAGTTGATCTCAGCCTTCAAGGCAGAATCAGAGGTGTCCCGAGAACTTATCGCACCTTCTTGGACAGTATCGTTGGCTTGTATCGCTGAAACCTGTTTTATTCTTAATTGTTTCCGCGTCGGATGTCCTGTCAACAGACTGGCAGAAAAGAGAAACGCTAAGGGTATTATAATGTAGAATCCTGTTTTCTTCATATCATTTATCTTGTTTCGCCGACTTCTTCTTTCGTTTCTTACTGGTAAAGAGGTCGCGTAGACCATTGAAGTCTTTCTTCATGATGATGCCGAGGCCCTGGGTGTTGAGCGACGACTTGGTGAAGTAGCGGTCGTTAGTCTGGTTATACACCTTAAGGGCGAGGTTGCCGTTGGGGTAGAGGAGGTATTGCACGTCGAAGTCACCAATGAAGGAGGGCGTGGCCTGCTTGGCGTTGTCGCGGTAGCCAAACTGTCCGTTGATCAACAGTCGGTTGTTTAACATTCTGCCGTTGATGATGCCTTCGTATTCAGCGTTGTGCCAGCCCTCGTTACCCGTGGTGATATTGGCACCAAAATTCCAATTGTCGTTCTTCAGGAACTGGTTCAGGATGTTGTTGATTTGTGCAGAGAGTGCACCAGAGAACAGACTCTGCATGGCCAGCGAGGTTTGACCACTTTGTGCTGTGTTACCTGCGTTGTTCACACCCTGGGTGTAGAAGCGACCGATGCCGAGGAGGTAGATCACTTGTTGGTTCATCTCCTGCTGACCGTTGATAATCGAACGTATCATCTGCTGTTCGTCAGCATTGACGGTAGGCATTTCCAGATCGAAGTCAACCTGTGGAGCTGCCGTGATACCACCAATATTCATCAGACAGTTCACGCGGATGGTATTGCTGGAGAAAGAATTGCCGATGTTCAGGTCGGAAAGGCTGACACCGCTGACAGTATGGACAGCCTGTAGGTTGAGTGCTGCCTGGTAGGGATCGCCAGCGAAAATGATGGTGCCACCACGATTGAAGATAAAGTTCTTCTTGATGATATTCTGGATGGTAACGCCATAGGTGCCATGGTCAACGGTAAAGGTACCGAACATATTAAAAGCACCCTTGTTGTGATAGGTTGCACGAATCGTCGCGTCTCCGTTGAGTGTGATGTAGTCGTTGGTATTGGCATCCATCAATAACTTAAGTGTGGCATCTGGTGTAGCGTTGATCAGGAAGTTGAGATAGATGTCGGTTCTATCTCGAGAAGGGAGGAACGAGGCGCGAGGAGTGAGATTTCCCTGGAGGGAATTATTCGCCGCAACTTCTTCCGCAGGAGTATTCTCCTTACTCCTTCCTCGCTCATCCTTCCTCGAAGAATCTTCCCATTGGATGAACTCCTGTCGGGAGATGGCATCAGGGTTGGCAGCGTTGTAGACGAAGAAGGAGTTTTTCAGGGGAGTGACGTTACAGTCGATGCTCACTTCTCCAGGACGTCCTTTGATAGTCACGAGACCAGAGGCATAGACCGTGCCATAGAAGGCCGACTCGCCGAAGTCGGGGAAATCGTAGGCTAACAGGTTGTCTGTTTCGGCCTCCAGATCGAAGGTGAGACTGGTGAGGTGTTTGTGATGGATGCCACCCGAGAGCCATGCCTCATGCCCGTCCCTGTCGTGTATTAGCACCCGATTCAGTCGGATGTCGTCAGGGATAAACACCACGGTGTCGCGTTGGAGGTAATAGGTGGTGTTCAGGGCTTCAACCGTGAGATTGCCATCTACAATAAGCTGGCCTGTCAGGTTGATGTTGTCGAGTGTCCCTGCCAAACGAAGGTCACCATCGGCATGACCTGTAATCTGACTCAGGAAGCTGCTGGTGAAGTTATGCATGAACTCGATATAAGTGCTGTCGGCATGGATAGCAAGGTCGATGGTGTTATGAACAGGCGAGATAAAACCGTCGACATAGGTGTTGACACCAGGACCGTCTTTTGCCACAGCACGGATGTCGATCTGCTCCTCCGTCTCGTTCCAATTGACATCGGCATGAAGCGTTCCCATACGACCATCTTCAAACTTGAAGTCATCGACGCGCAGTTTGGCATTGGCAGCAAACTTGTCGAAAAGTCCTCGGCCTATGGCACGACCCGTAGCACGTCCGCTGAATTCAACGGAGTGGAAGTCGACAAGGTTAAGAATATAGGCCACCTCCATCTCGTTCAGGTCGACGGAGAGGGAATCGTGACGGTCTTTCGAAGCGATACCGTCGATGAGGATATGCTGTTGTCCGCGGTGTACCATGAAGTTGTCAACCAGCAGATGATGCTTATTATAAATAAGGTCAGAAGGTTCGATCTCCCAGACTCCTTCGTTCAAGACGATATGCGACGGCATGACGCGCATGTGTGCCTCAGGTTCGTTCTCAAGGTTATGGTAGAGTCGGATAATGCCGTTCATCTGACCGCTGATCTGCTGCTCTGGATTATGGTTGTCCCAAGTCAGCGAAGTGTTGAGTTCATTGTGGGCCGCACGGATATTGGCAATAGCATTCATGGCATGACCGTCTTCCTGCATCTTATTGATGCCGACATCACAACGGAGTGTGTCGCCAGGGGTAGTAATGTGAACGACGCCGTCTGTGTATGACGTCCCATTGTAGGAGAATGCCGGCAGATCTCCCTCGAGATACATCTCACGTGTATGGTCGTTGACACGGGCGTTAATCATCAGTGGCTGGCGCAACACGAGGTCGATGCCGAGGAAACGTCGTAGCCAGTCGGTCTTACTCAACATGAGTCGCAGACTGAAGTTGTTGTTTGTCTCATGGCTGACGACAGGGAGACCGGGTAGGGTAGGCAGTCGATAGCCCACGAGACCTATGATGCTCTCTGGAAGGGTGGCGTAGTCGAACTCGCCTCGGATGGTGGCATCGGCAAAGTCGCTCTTCAAGGAGACGAAATGGATATCGTTCTCGTAACCAGATGTGACGATGAAGTTGTCGAGATGATAGGGGCGAGAACTCTTGGTGCCGCTAACGCTACCATTACTGATTCGCAGGCTGCCTTGGGCATCGTTCAGATTGCTGGCGGTGAAGTCGGCATGGATATCTGCAGAGATAACGGCCTCTTCAAACTCGTCGGTAAGGTTCAGGGTGGCAGGCGATAGGTGACTGATGGAGCCGTCGATCATGATTTCACGAATGGGATCTTTTTGCTCTGCCAGTAGCTGACTCACTTGTCCCGTCAGATTCAACTTGACGTTAGGATCATCGATGCTGACAGTCCCTAAGAGTCTGTTATTGATGAAATGGCTGTCGAGATGGATATTCTGGTAAGAATAGCCTTTGTAGTCGACACGATTGACGACACCTTCGGCCTGAATGTCTGGACGCTGGCGGTCGTAGAGTTGTCCCCTTAGTGACAGACGAGCCTCCAGACTGCCTAAATCTGCATGATTGAGCAATTGTTGCAGGTTGAGTGCTTCCGTCTGCACTTGGCATTCAAACTGCTGTTGAGAATTCAATGTACCTTCGATATCAAGAATGCCTGCTCCTGAAAGGATCGTACTTTTCAGCGACGAGATGCCGCTGTGGTCCTTATCAAAGGTGCCGAGCATCTGCAATCCCCCTAAACGGTTGAGTTCAGCGGGCAAGTTCGGAATAGTCTTTGAAAGAAAATCGATACTGGCATCTGAGAGTTGTAGGCGATGCATCTGCAAATGCCAGGCCGAAAGATTGCGATAGCCCTCTAACCACCCGTCAACATTTATGTCGATATCGTTCTCAGATGTGGATAACTTGAATTGCGGGACGTTCAGTCGAAGGTCAGTACCATTGAAAGATGTATTCAGAGACAATGACCTCTGAAAATTCTTTAATGCCGGAACGAAACATCTTAAGTCTGAGGGTGTTATGTGAGTATCTCTTATACTGCCGAAGAAGGAAAGAGAGCCTGGTACAAGCCTCTTTTCCTGGAGTGTATATGAGGCCGAAGCGGTATCGATCTTCAGCTCCGTGCTGGGCATCTCCAACAAGAGATCCCTGAGGAGCGCCTGGCGCCTACCGGCCTCCAAACG
>Ga0310786_10005538_pt1 | contig 17091 bp, 13 predicted proteins | sample AusTroGonzalo_MG_FD_203881 | JGI IMG/M metagenome (GOLD analysis project Ga0310786, IMG submission 203881) | Bovine rumen microbial communities from tropical cattle in Woodstock, Queensland, Australia - Gonzalo_03 (v2) (version 2) | ecosystem: Host-associated > Mammals > Digestive system >... | reverse complement strand
CGAAAACTACAACACAATGGCAGCCCAGCTGGAAAGCCTCGACAAGACGAGGAACCAGTTTGTTTCCAACGCCAGCCATGAGCTGAAAACGCCGCTGGCGACGATGAAAATCATGCTGGAGACGATGATGTACCAGCCGGAGATGCCTGCTGAACTCCGGGAGGAGTTCATGCACGACATGAATCACGAGATCGACCGGCTGACTGGGATCATCACGGACCTGCTGGTGCTCACCCGGATGGACAACAAGGACGAAATGCACCGGGAGACCGTCGATATGAGCGAGCTGACGCAGGAAACGGTCCATCTGCTGCAGCCGGCGGCAGAGCAGAAGAATCAGCAGCTGACGGACGATGTTCAGCCGGATCTGGTCATGAGCGGGGACCGGATCAAACTGAACCAGATCCTCTACAACCTGATGGACAACGCGATCAAATACACGCCCGAGAACGGGAAGATCCACGTCTCCCTGAAAGAAGAAGACGGATATCTCGTCTGGCGGGTCCGGGACAACGGAATCGGAATCCCCGAGGACGACCAGGAGCATATCTTCGAGCGTTTTTACCGGGTGGATAAGGCGAGGAGCCGCGAAACCGGCGGAACCGGCCTGGGCCTGAGCATCGTGCGCCAGATGGTCAAAATGCACGACGGAACGATTTCCGTCCACAGCGAACCGGACAGCGGAGCGGAATTCGTGGTCGCGTTTCCGCAGGAAGGAGCAGCGGAATGAGCAGGAAAGGAATCTGTCTGCTGCTGGCCGTATGCTGCCTGCTGACGCTGAGCGGCTGTTCCGGGCGGCGGGAGGAAGACCGCGGGCCGGCGCCGACCCTGCCTCCGGCGAAATCCCAGCATATCGCCCCGGACCAGGACGAAGTGATCGCAGAGGGCGGGGAGTACAGGATCTACCTGCCGGGACGGGACGACCTGGGTCTGGTCTCCAGAAGCACCAGGCTGGATCCGGCCGATCTGAACGACACGGCGGAAATGCTCGTGCGCAGCCTGATTGAGTTTCCCGGCGACGAAGAGACCAGAAAGCTCGGCGGAAACCGGGCGCTGGACCTGTACGGAGATCATCCGGTGGAGGTCAGCGGGGGCGTCTGCACGGTGAACCTGAGCACCGCGGCGCTTCAGCTGAGCCTCCGGGATTACTACAAAAACTGCCTGGCGCTGTCGACAACGCTGTGCGAACTGAAGGATATCAACAGCGTCAACGTACTGACGGCGGACCAGAGCGTAGGCCTGGACATCACGGGCAACCTGCCCATGGGCACGCTGACCGCCCATCCCGGCGAGAACCTGTCGGTGCTCTGGGAGCAGATGGAAGCCAAGCGGACGCCGCTGGGGGAGGATCTCAGCAAAACCCCGCTGAGCGCGCTGGCGACGCTGTACTATCCGCTGGCGGACGGGCGGGGTATCGCCTGCGCCACGCGGTTGGTCAGCTTTGAGGGGCAGACGCCGCAGCAGCTGGCGACGGGACTGATTAACGCCGTCAGCTCCGTGCGGAAAAGTACGACGGGCGGACAGAACTTCCCGGAACTGAGCGAGCTGATGCTGCACAGCCCGGTGACCAGCGAGCTGGAGGAAGGCGGGCGGCTGATCACGCTGAGCCTTTCCGAGGACGCGGAGGAACAGATTACAGCCGGCGGAGGGGACCTGGCCTGCACGGTCGCGGCGCTGACCTATACGCTGACGACGTTTATCCCGGGCATCGCCGCGGTCTGTGTCCGCATCGGAGACAAGCCGATCACGGAACTCCATACGAATCATTTCGCAACCGTCACCGCCCTGGGCGGACTGGTGAAGAGAAGCATGGTGGCCTCCTTCCTGATGGGCAGCACGACGGTGTTCTTCGCCCGGAACGGGATTCTCTGCGAATGTGAGCGGCCGGTGGACCGGCAGCTGGCGGACAACCCGAGGGCGCAGCTGTGCGCGCTGATGGAAGGGCCGGACGGCGGGGAGCAGACGGAAGGCATCGTCGCGACCCTGCCGGAAAACGTCCGGGAAGACGATATCCTCGGGATCCGGGCGGAGGGGGATACGCTGCTGGTGAACCTGAGCGAGGGGTTCCGGTCGGAGATACAGGAGCTCGGCCCGGAAACGGAGCCCCTGATCTGCTACAGCATGGTCAACACGCTCTGCCGGAATACCGGAATGAAACGGGTCTGTTTCTTCTTTGAAGGCAGCCAGGTGGAGACGATCGCGGGGGCGATTTACTGGGCCGGGGAGTTCCTGTACAACATCGGACTGGCCGAAAAAGGTCTGGGATAATTGTTCATTTTCCGTTCATATTCAAGACAAAAAGCGTTGATATACTCACCTCGAAACCGAAAGGAGGTTTTCAAGATGAGAAAGATCATGAGCAAAAAAGTTCTGGGTTACATTGCGCTGGCGCTGGTGTGCGTCTTTGCAGGAACAATGATGGGAACGACCCTTAAGGCCACGGCTGACGAGCAGACGGTGGTGCTGACTTCCCCCTTTACGGAAGCGGTCGCCAAGGCCCGTGACAGCGTGGTCGGCGTGAACAACTACCAGATTGTGAACAACAACTACGGCGGCTATAACGGATACGATTTCCCCTGGAGCTACTTCGGCTTCGGGAACGGATACGGAAACAACTACGGATACAACCAGCCGGAATCCAGCGAGGAAGTCAAGTACGGCAGCGGTTCCGGCGTGGTGATCGCGAAGGAATACGTACTGACGAACTACCACGTGGTGGATGACGCCCACAGCCTGAAGATCTCCATCGGCGACGATGAGAAAAACCTTTACGACGCGTCGGTGGCGGCCTTTGACGAGGACAAGGACGTAGCGGTGCTGTATGTGCCGGGACTGCCCCTGGATCCTGTTGAACTCGGCGACAGCGACGCGCTGCAGATCGGCGACTGGGTGGTGAACATCGGGAACGCGATCGGCTTCACCGGGACCGCGACCGCGGGCATCGTTTCCGGAATCAACCGCGAAATCCCCGGAGACGGAAACTCCGTCGACAAATACGGCCGTGCGACCAAGGTCGTCAACAAGATGATCCAGACCGACGCGGCGATCAACAGCGGCAACAGCGGCGGCGGCATGTTCAACACGGCCGGCCAGCTGGTCGGCATTCCGACCCTGAAGTACTGCGGCACCCGCTACAGCAGCAACGCGGCGATCGAGAGCATCGGTATGTGCATCCCGGTGAACGAAGCCAAGGACGTGATCGAGCAGGCGCTGACCGGCGAAAAGCCCGAAGTCGCGAAGGACGAAAGCAGCGCGGCGAACACGAACTCCAGCGGCGACCTGACGGGCAAACCCCGGATGGGCGTGACCGTGAGTACGGTTCCGGATACCCAGGGTTCTCTTCCCAGAGGCGTCTATGTAGTCGAGGTTCAAAAAGACGGCCCCGCCGATGCGGCAGGGATCCAGGCCGGGGATATCATGGTGGAGATCAACGGCCAGGTGATCACCAGCGTGTCGGAAGAGGTTGAGATTCTCAGCAAGCTGAGGGAAGGCGACGAGGTGTCCGTGAAGGTGTTCCGCCCTGCAACGGTCAGGGGAAAAGGCAATGTCTCCACCGCCGGGGAATACATCGACCTGACGGTAAAACTGGCGATCGTGGACGGACTGGCCCAGTAAACGGTCAGCAGCGAAGCGAGAAAGAAAAACAATGAACCGCTCCGGGAGCAATCCCGGAGCGGTTTTCGGCAGTTCAGGCTACAGCGCCGGAAGCCAGGCGTTCACAGGGGGAGGATCCGGCTTAAGCGAGGCGGATGCCGGCGAGCATCTGCTCGTTGTTATAGCGCTTGATGAGGGCGTGGATCCTGTCATAGGGGTTCAGAAGCTTGCTCAGGCTCCGGTCATGGTTCAGGGTGGCGATGATGTAGGAAATATACTTGCTCATGTCCGCCTCGATGAACCACTCGGTTTTGGCGAGCTCCGGCTTCCGGTAGGTCAGGTTCGTGGAGATTACCCGGTCGACAATCCCGTCCCGGTAGGCTTTTTCAAATCCCTCGATGCCGCTGGTGAAGAGGGCGAAGGTACAGCCGGCGAAGATCCGGTTGGCCTTGCGCTTTTTCAGCTCCTTCGCCAGGTCGATGATGCTTTCGCCGCTGGAAATCATATCGTCCGCGACGAAGACGTCCTTGCCCTCCACGCTGTCCCCCAGGTACTCATGGGCAACGATCGGATTCCGGCCGTTGATGATCCGGGTATAGTCCCGCCGCTTGTAGAACAGGCCCATATCCAGCCCCAGGACGGAGGCGTAGAAGATATTCCGGTCGATGGCCCCCTCGTCCGGGGAGACGATCATCATGTGCTGCTTATCGATCCGCAGGGTTTTGTCCTTTTTCAGCAGGGCCTTGAAGATCTGGTAGCTGGGCATGATGCTTTCGAAACCGGTTGTGGGAATCGCGTTCTGAACACGGGGATCGTGGGCGTCGAAGGTGATGATATTGGAAACGCCCATGTTTTCGAGCTCCTGCAGGGCCATGGCGCAATCCAGGCTCTCCCGGGAGGAACGGCGGTGCTGCCGGGCTTCATAAAGCATCGGCATGATCACGGTGACGCGTTTGGCCTTCCCGCCCATGGCGGCAATAATGCGTTTGAGATTGGCAAAATGCTCGTCCGGACTCATGGGAATCTTCTGCCCGAACATTTCATACTGAACGTTATAGGCGCCCGGGTCACAGAGGATATACATATCGTAACCGCGGATGCTCTCTTTAATCATGCCCTTTGCTTCCCCGTTTCCGAAACGGGGGCAGGTGACACTGATCAGAAAATCCTGACGCTCGGCACCGGGAGTGGTCCTCATGTCTCCGGGCTCGGACTCCTCGGCGTGATCCTGCCATTTCTTCAGCCAGCTGTTGACCTTTTCGCCGATCTCTTCCGTCCCCGGCATTGCGATCAGCCCCAGAGGACCAACGGGATAAGTCAGAAAAGAATCCTTGTTCCATGTGCTGACGAAATCAGTCATACGTGCCTCCTTCGAGGGTCGACGTCAACAGGTACGGAGACAGTATACTCCCTTTTCTGACAAAAGAGAAGGAAAAAAATGGTTGTTTATGTTCCTTTTTATAACATGAAGTTGCGAAGGAGAGGGGAAAACATTATAATAAACCATCATGACCGGAAGGAAATGAGGGAAGAGCATGAGGCTGAAAAGACTGGCGGCCCTGGCGCTCGGTGTGATGCTGCTGCTGTGCGCACCGGCCGGTTTCGCAGGGGCGGAAGAAGAGACCGTGACCTACCGCGGCATCACGGTAAGCAGGGACACGGAAGAAGTGGACCTGGGGAAACTGGGGATCCAGGACTGGGGTCCGTTCTATGAGTTCCTCGGGAAGCTTCCCAACCTGAAAAAGGTCAGCATGTACAACACGGTGCTGAATCAGAAGGTCTATCAGAAGCTGAACCAGCTTTTCCCGAACGTCGAGTTCGGCTGTCAGTTCCGGTTCGGCAAGCGCAGGGTGAGGACAGACGACACCGCCTTTTCCACGCTCTGGAGCGAAGGAGACCGGAAATTCAAATATGACGAGCTGTCCATGCTCAGCTGGTGCACGAACCTGTACGCCCTGGATATCGGGCACAATCCGGTGAAGAAGCTCGATTTTTTATATGACCTGCCGGAGCTCCGGGTGCTGATCGTGGCGATCTGCGACGTGACGGACATTACCCCGATCGCAAGCCTCAAGCATCTGGAATACCTCGAAATATTCCATAACCGGATTACGGACATCTCCTGCCTGACAGGGCTGGAATACCTGATGGACCTGAACCTGGTCAAGAACAAGGTGAAAGACCTGACGCCGCTGACGAAGATGAAGAGCCTGAAACGGCTGTGGATTCATCTGGCGGACGTGGATGATCCGGGTATACCGGACGAAGCGACCCTCAGGGCGCTGCAGGAGGCGCTGCCGGACTGCCACATCGACGCGGAGTCGACCTCCACGGCCGGCGGCTGGCGGGGAGACAATCCCCATTATCAGGCGATCAAACGAATGTTCGGACGGAAAGTTTACGAGCCGTTTGAGGATTCGGACCCGGAGAACATGCCGGAGCCCTGGCGGAGCGAGCATCTGAACCGGGGTGGGCAGGAAGGAGACCGATGAAAAGAACGGAGAGGGTCTTATCCGTGCTGGCCGCGCTGATGCTGCTGTGCGGCGGCCTGTCTTGTCCGGCGGGCGCCGAGCCGATTCAGGAATGCCACCGGGTCACCAGCACCGCCAGGGAAACGAAGCAGGAGAACAGTTCCCGGGTGAAACTCTGGCAGGTGGAAACGGCTCATCCCGCAGTGACGGAAGAGATCAACGGGATCGCGGCGAAATGGGCCGAAGAACTGGCGCCGGATCTGGAGAAAGCGCAGAACAACGGGAAGAAAAACAGCAGGCTGGACGTGGAGATCCGGTACAGCCGGACGGGACTGCACTGGATGAGCTTCCTGGTGCAGGCGAGGACGACCTATCATCAGACCCTGACGGCCCAGCGGTTTACCACCCGGACCTATGACATGGAGACCGGGGAACGGGTCCTGATGACGGATCTGTTTGACGACGCGGAGGAAACCTGGCAGCTGCTGAGCGACCGGGTGCGGCAGACGTTGACCGACTACTGGCCGGAAGAAACCCCGGATCCCGCCGGACTGGACAGGCTGTGCGAACGGTCCGCGCTGGAAGAGGCCGAGTTCACCCTTCACGGCATGTCGCTGGTGCTGCACTATCCCGCGGAAACGCTTTATCCGGAACACTTCACGCTGATGGAGGTACCGTTCTATTATCCGGAGATCCGGTCCCTGATGACAGAGGACGCGATGACCGAGACGGACAACCTGACCTACTACAAGACCTGCGCGCTGACCTTCGACGACGGGCCGAGCGCATCAAAGAACACATCCGGGGTGCTGGACGCCCTGATGGAAACGGGCGCGAGGGCCACGTTCTTTGTGATCGGCAACCGGATCAAGGATTACCGCTGGTTTGTGCAGCGGGAGCATGACGACGGCCATGCGGTGGGCTCCCATAACTGGCACCACGGCAACGTGAACAAATCAACGCCCGCAGCGCTGCGGGCCATGCCGAAGAAAGTCAATACTTCGATGATCAGGGCGATCGGGATTCCGGTGAGGTATGACCGGGTTCCCGGCGGGCTGTATCCGAAGATGGTGAAAGCGAAGGTCGGCTGGTCCTACATCCAGTGGAGCCTGGACACGTATGACTGGCGCGGCAGGAAACCGGCCGAAGTGATGCTGACGGTGCGGAAAAAGCTGCACGACGGGGACATCATCCTCTGCCACGACACCAAGGACAATACGCCGGAATCGACCCGGCAGATCGTCCGCTATCTGGAGGAACAGGGGTATATGCCGCTCACGATCGATGAGCTCTTTGCCAAGGACGGGGTGGAGCTACAGCCCGACACAGTGTATTTTCGCTGTGATCAGGGGGAAACAAGCATAAGAAAGGATTAATCCGAAAGGACAGGACCGGCAATTATCGCCGGCCTGTTTTCTTTTTCTCCTTGATCTCGTACATCAGCGAGTCGGCGGCCTTGATACAGTCGTCAATCGGCCGGCGCTCAGCCGCGTCGGAGCGAACCACACCCAGGGAGAGCCCCAGCGTAAAGGGCATGCCAGACGTGCGGTTATATTCTTTGACGGCTGCCAGAATTTTATCCGGAAGGGCTTCGTCCCGGCCCGTGTCGATGAGGATGAATTCGTCCCCGCCGTAGCGCATGATAAAGGCTTCGGAAGAGCAGACGGACCGCAGGAGCTTCGCCGTATCCTTCAGGGCCTGATCGCCCATTTCATGGCCGTGCCTGTCGTTGATGGCCTTCATGTTGTCCAAGTCGATGAAGAGGATCTGGACAGAGCCTTCCGCAGCGAGCAGATTGTCGTAATACTGCTGGCCGAAGCGCGAGAGGCCGAAACGGTTGTACAGGTCCGTGAGCGCGTCGTGGACATAGAGATTGTCCAGGGTGTCGTTCAGGGTCTGGAGCAGGCTCTTCTTCCGGACGTTTTCGAAAGCGATTTCCAGGAAATTGAAGATGCTCTCGTGCAGATTCAGCTTTGCGGCGGTGCAGATTCCGTTCAGGGCGATATAGCCGATGGAATAGGTGCTGTAATGCAGGGGATAGAACATCAGGAAGCGTTCCTTCCGCATGATCTCGTCCGGGAGCAGACTGGCGGTCGGGAAAAAGAGGAACTCGGGTTCCCTGCCGTCGGGATTCGGAAGGACCATCGTCCGGTCAAAGCGCCGGGCTTTGCCGGGCCAGAGGCTTTTATCGTAGTTGGTGAAATAATATTCATTGACACAGGGATAGATTCTGCCGCAGCCGAAGATCTTATTGTTCCGGCTGATGATCTGCAGCAGGTCCCGCAGATCGGAGGCTTCGAAAAGGTCTTCGGCCATCTGATCCTGCTGGACATAGAAATTCCGCAGGAACCGGGTCTGTTCGAAATACAGGTCCCGGATCATGCTGCTCCGGGGCGTGTTCCGGCAGCCGCAGGACTCGGAGCAGACCAGCTCAAACCCGAAGGGAAAGACGGTGCGCTCCTCCTCGCCCCGGATCATCTGCATCATGATATCCGCGGCGTAATAATCCAGCCGGGTGTGATCCGCGTGCACGGTGGTCAGGCGGGGATTGCAGAGCTCCGCGCTGGACAGATTGTCGTAACCGCTGACGAGCACCTGGCCGGGGATGCGGACGTCGCCTTCCAGCAGGGTGGCCATGAGGCCGATAGCCATCTCGTCGTTGGCGCAGACAAAGGCGTCGGGAAGGGGATGCTTCTCCCGGAGCCACATCCTGCCCACGTTGATACCGTCGGCAGTCCGCCAGGTGCAGCGGATGACCTCCACATTCTCCTCGGGAATCCGGTTGTCCCGGCAGGCAGCGAGGAACCCGTCCAGCCGTTGATTCCCTTCGGGACAGTCGTTATCCAGGATGCCGGTCAGATAGACCATGCGGCGGGCGTCGTGCTCACGGATGAGATGCTCGGTCATGGCATACTGGGCTTTTTCGTTATCAAAATAGACCAGGGCGCAGCCTTTGACCTCGCAGCCGATGGAAACGGCCGGGATCCCGACCCGGGCGATCATCCGCTCCACCTCCGTGCGGGCCTGGCGGAGGACGATCTGATTGCTCTGGACGATCAGCCCGTCAAACTGGGAGAGATCGGGGAGACCGAAGATCGCGTATTCGCTTTTATCCTTTTCATTGCCCAGATCCTTGCCGAAACAGTCAAAAACACAAATCTGCACATTGGGATGATCTTCCGTATACTGCTTTAACCCGTGGAGAGTCCTTTCCACGAGTTCGTAGTTCCAGTCAACGGTCAGGAACGCGATACGGTACAGATCCTTGGGTGCTTTCATCTTCGAAACAACTGTAAGGGCTGCGGACGGCCCTTTCCCCCTTTCCCCTTCCCGCACGAATCAAAGCCTGCCTCCCAGGCGGACATGGGCGGAACGGGGATTATTCAGCGGCAGGGCTGCGCCCTGGCCGCAAAAAGCCGGTAAAAACAACGACACAAAACAGTTGATAAATATTTTACCCAATTGACAGATGTTTGTCAATCATCCGGACAGCGGGAAAAAGCAGGAAAAAGAAGGGCTGCACTATGCAAAACGGCGCAAAGATGGTATACTGTAACATTGAATCAGAATGCAAAAAAACGCCTGCCTTTTTCAGGCGGAAAGGTGACACGAGATGAGAGAGAAGAACAGGACGGGAACCCTTCTGCTCAGGAAGCTTCCGGCGTTCCTGCTGGCGGCGGCGCTGCTGCTGGCGGCGGGCCTTGCTTCGGGCGAGGGCGCGCTGCGCGGCTACACGAAGGAAGACGGCTATGTTTATCTGCGCCTGGGGCAGTATCCGCAGACGGAGGACGGCGGGATCGAGCCGATCCTCTGGCGGGTGCTGACGACGGACGACGAGAAGGCCTACCTGCTCAGCGAATACATCCTGTTTGCCCGGGCGATGCATACCAGCCGGAAGGAATACGAACAGTTCGGCGGAGACTTTGCCCAGACGGAGCTGTGCCGCTACCTGAACACGACGTTCGCGGAGCAGGCCTTCACGGAAGAGGAGATGGGCATGCTGCTGCCCTGCGAAAACTTCGGGAAGGTGTTCCTGGTGACGCGGGACGAAATGAAGGACAAGAAGATCGGCCTGAGCAGCACGGTGACGGGATCCGAAAACCCGAAGAAGATCCTGGCCAATCCCGGCGTCCGCGCCTGGGGGACCGAATGGGCGATCAAAAACAACGGATATCCGGTATCGGAATACCCGGACCCCAAGGCCAAGATCCGCAACGCAACGGACACGGCGAACATCACCGTGGGCGAGAAGCGCCTGTACGTGTTCATGGCCAAGTTCGGCGCCTGCAGTCCCTGGTGGGGCCGGTCGCCGGCCGTATCCCACAAGGACCAGGCGGTATGCACCAAGGATGGCGGCCAGATCGGCCGGATCGAGGTGGGAAGGGACAACGAAGGCGTTCGTCCCGCACTGTATCTGGCTGAAGGTAGCTACCGGATCGTTTCCGGGTCAGGGACGAAAGACGACCCGTTCGAGATCGCGCCGGCAGGCGCCGGGGAATAAAGGAGGTAACTTCCATGAAGGGAAATACGGTTCGCTGGATCATTGCTGTGCTGATGTTGACGGCGCTGACGCTGGGGCTGAGCTGCCCGGCGATTGTGGAGGCGGAAGGGACAAAACTGCCGCTGGACTTTACCGTGGGCGGCAGCAAGACGGACAAAGCAGACTGGGAATATGACGGAAAGATCCCCATCGGCTACAAGGACGCCACGATCGAGGTGACCGCGGTGAAGGGCAGCGTGACCCTGCCCGGCGCCAGCCAGCGGAAAAAGAACGTGAAGCACGAGACGTGGGTGGTTCGCATCAAAATCCAGGACGCGACCCAGCTGCGCACGGCCGTCAGCAAGGATACCTACAAGGGCGGAGGACAGGCGAACGCGGAGGATATCGCCAAGAGCAAGAACGCGGTGGCGGCGATGAACGGCGACTTCTTCAAATATGAAAAAGACGTGGGCTATGTGGTTCGCCAGGGCGAACTGATCCGGGACGCGTCGGACAACAAGCGGGTCGTTTTCGACATGCTGCTGGTGGACAGCGAGGGGGATTTCCATGTGATCCCCGGCGCGGATACCGCCAAGGTCGACGCTTTTGTCGCGGAAACCCTGACGCCGGAGGGACGGACGATTCTGGATACCTTCAACCTCGGGCCGGCGCTGATCGTGGACGGCGAGGTTCAGAATATCGCCGAAACCGAAGCCGCAAAGCAGGGGAAGTATCAGTGGAAATATCCCCAGCAGCGGATTGCGCTGGTGCAGACCGGACCGCTGGAATACGCGATCGTGGAAGTGTTCGGCAGGACGGACGGAACGGCGGGCATGACGCTGGAAGAGTTTGCCGGGTTTGTCAAGGAACAGGTTCCGGATGCCGTCACGGCCTATAATTTTGACGGCGGCGGATCCACCAACCTGATCCTGAACGGAAAGAAGATCCACAAGACCCCCGGCCTGCGGGAGATCACGGATATCATCTATTTCGCATCCGCCAAGGAGTAAAGAATGGAACCGATCAGACTGGGGTCCCTGACTCTGTATCCCTTCGGACTGCTGCTGGCGCCGCTGGTGCTGGGCGCGCTGGCGCTGATCGCGTACGAGATGAAAAAGGCCGGGCTGAAAAACGGGACGGCTTCCTGGTTCGCGGTGCTTTCGATTCCGCTGTGCTTTGTATGCGCGCATCTGGGCTACTGCGTTTTCATCGTCGACCAGATGATTGGCAGTCAGGACTTCGGCATGCTTATCCGCGTTCGCGAGGGCGGTTTCCTGCTGTGGGGCGCGCTGGCCGGCGGACTGCTGGCAGCGATGATCACGGGAAAGATCACGGGCCAGCCGACCGGCCGGATTTCGGACCGGACCATCGTGGCGGCCTGCCTGCTGATTGCCGCAGGACGGATCATCTGCGGGCTGATCTTCAAGGACCAGGGGACGGGAATGACGCTGGAGGACTGGTTCAACACCGACTGGATGGATCCGGAAGAGGCAGACTTTACGAACCGGTTCAGCCTGTTTGCGCTGGAGGACTACAGCTTCTTTGAGCGGTTCCCCTTTGCGGTGCAGAACTACTATGAGGAATGGTGCTGGGCGGTCTTTGTTCCCGAAGCGCTGTGGGCCTGCGTGATCGCGCTGATCACGGGGCGGTGCCGGGCGCAGGAAGGCGGACGGACGACGCTGTTCGTGATCCTGTACAGCTGCGGACAGATCGTGCTGGAGGCGATGCTGCGGGGCGAGGTGCTGCATCTGCCCTGGCTGGGCTTTGTGCGGGCCAACCAGGTGCTGTGCGCCATCGCGCTGGTGACGGTGATCTGTATCTGCCTGAGACGGCTGAAGAAAGAGGAACGCGGACGGGCAGCGCTGATCTGCTTCGCACAGGTGATCCCGGCGGTGGGGATCGTGGTCGCGATGGAATTCGCGGCGCTGGAAAAGAAGATTTCCCTGATCGAGAGCTGGCCGGCTGACGTCTGCTTCCTGATTATGGGACTGGCCTGCCTGTGGATGGGACTGGCGATCAAATCGGTCTGGAATAAGGCTTATGCTTTACATTCGGGGGAAGCTCTGGTACAATCATAAACAAAGAAGAAAACAGATACCTCCTTCGGCCACAATCCCTTTCGGAGGTTGACCGACAGGCAAAACAAAATAACAGGATGAAAGGAGTCGGCCTGCAGTGAAAAACACATTCCGCGGCGGCGTACATCCCGCAGGACACAAAGAACTGAGCCGGGAAAGCCGTCTGCGTCTCTTCGATCCGAAGGGAGAGATGGTTTTCCCGCTCAGTCAGCACATCGGCAAACCGGCCAAACCGGTGGTTCAGAAGAATGATGAGGTGAAGGTGGGCCAGGTGCTTGCCGAAGCGGACGGGCTGATCTCGGCGCCGATTCATTCCAGCTGCTCCGGCACGGTGAAAGGGATCGAGAAGCGCCGGGTGATCGGCGGCGCGCTGGCGGACTGTATCGTAATCAACAACGACGGACAGTTTACACCCTTTGCCGATTACTCAAAGCGGCAGGACGCGAACAAACTCTCCAACCAGGAGATTATCAAGCGCGTTCAGAAGGCCGGCGTGGTCGGCCTGGGCGGGGCGGGCTTCCCGGCCTGCGTGAAGCTGCAGCCCAAGATTCCGGAGGCGATCGAGTACGTAATCGCCAACGGCGCCGAATGCGAGCCCTACCTGACCTGCAACGACCAGCTGATGCGCATCCATTCCAACGAGATCGTCGAAGGACTGGAACTGGTGCTGCGTCTTTTCCCGAACGCCGAGGGCGTGATCTGCATCGAGGACAACAAGCCCGAAGCGATCGAGGCGATGAAACGCGCGGCTTCCGGGAAACCGCGGATGAGCGTGCGGACCATGGTGACCAAGTATCCGCAGGGCGGCGAGCGCAGCCTGATCCAGGCGGTGGCCGGCGTCGACTTTCCCACGGCTCAGCTGCCGGCGGACGTGGGGTGCATCGTGCAGAACGTGGGGACCCTGTACGCGATACAGCGGGCGGTGCTGTACGGCGAACCCCTGTTCAGCCAGTGCTTCACGATCACGGGTGAGGCGGTGGCCAACCCCGGGAACTATATCGTCCGGGTCGGGACGAGCTTTGCCGAACTGCTGGAGGAAGCCGGCGGACTGAAGGACGGCGCTGAGATGAAGAAGGCGCTGGCCGGCGGGCCGATGATGGGCGTCGCTCTCGGTACCCTCGACATTCCGATCCAGAAGCAGTCAAACGGGCTTACGATCCTGGCGGAGGATCCGGTGGAGGCGGCGGAGGAACTCATGACCAACTGCCTGCGCTGCGGCCGGTGCACAACGGTATGCCCGCTGGGCCTGATGCCGCAGCTGATGTGCGACGCGGCGGTCGCCGGGGATCTGGAACGGTTTGAAAAGAAGCTGTACGGGATGGACTGCATCCAGTGCGGCAGCTGCACCTTCGCCTGTCCGGCCAAACGGCCGCTGACCCCCGTGTTCAAGCAGGCAAAGGCGGAAATCCTTGAGAACAGGAAACGGGAAGGAGGCGGTCAGAAGTGAATGCGGCAGTGAATACCGTCAATCTTTCCTCGGCTCCGCACGCGAGAGACAAATGGACGACGCCGTTCATCATGCGGATGGTGGCGCTGAGCCTCCTGCCGGCTACGGTCGTGGGCATCTGGGTCTACGGCTGGAACGCGTTCGGCATCGTGGCGCTGGCGATCGTCTCCGCGGTGGCGGCTGAATGGGTGTTCAACAAGATCTGTCACAAGCCCAGCACGATCTGGGACGGCAGCGCGGTGGTGACCGGCATGCTGCTGGCCCTGAGCCTCGGACCGCAGACGCCGCTGTACTGCCCGGTGATCGGCTCCGTGTTCGCGATTGTGGTCTGCAAGGGCTGCTTCGGCGGCCTGGGCAAGAACTTTATCAACCCGGCGCTGGCCGCCCGGTGCTTCCTGCTGATCTCCTTCGCGAACGCGATGGCGATCAAGCCGGTGATCGACGCGGTGGCGACGGCTACGCCGGTAGGCGCCATGAAGGCCGGCGAGGTCGTGAACGTCACGAAGATGTTCCTCGGCACGGCGGACGGCGTCATCGGCAGCTCGATCCTGGCGCTGCTGGCCGGCGGCCTGCTGCTGTGGTGCCTGGACATCATTCACGGGGAGATCTGCTTCTCGGTGCTGATCGGCTTCACGCTGTTCATGGGCATCTTCGGCGGGAAGGGGTTTGACGTGAACTACCTGCTGGCGCACCTGTGCGGCGGCGGCGTGGTCATGGGCGCCTTCTTCATGGCGACGGACTATGTGACGAGCCCTGTGAGCAAGCTGGGCCAGTTCATTTACGGCTGCCTGATCGGCGTGCTGGGCGGCCTGTTCCGCCTGAAGGGCAACACGGCGGACAGCTTCAGCTACGCGATTATCATCGGCAACGTCTGCACCCCCCTGATCGATACCTACATTGTCCAGAAGCCCTTTGCCTACCGGAAGGTCGGAAAGACCCGGAAGGCCAGCAAGGAGCCCTTCCGGATTCCGAAGCCCGTGATCGCCCTGACGCTGATCGCGGCGATCGCCGGCGTGGCGCTGAGCGGCGTGTTTTCCGTGACGAAGGACAAGATCGAGGAACAGGAAGTCTTCAAACAGTCCGTCGCTTACCGGGAGGTCTGCCCGGAGGCTACGAGCTTCTCCTACGACGACAAAGCGCAGGAAATCCTCGGGGACGAAGGAACCGAGACCGAAAACGCGACTATCTATGCCTGCTATGTCGGGAAAAACGCCCAGAACGACCTGGTCGGGTACGCTCTGAGCGTAGGCGCCAAAGGATTCGGCGGACAGGTGATCATGGCGCTGGGCCTGACGCCGGAAGGCAAGATTACGGGGATCAACTTTACGGAGCTGAAGGAAACAGCCGGCCTGGGCATGCGGGCTGACGAACCCGAATTCAAAGACCAGTTCCCGGGCAAGAGCGTGAGCGTGGACCTGGTCAAGGGAGCTCCGCAGGATGACAACGACATCAGCGCCATTACCGGCGCGACGGTGACCTCCACCGCGGTCCACAACGCGGTGAATGCCGGCCTCAACTTCTACGAGACGGTTCTGAAGGGAGGCAACTGAGATGAAAAAGTATATCGAACGCCTCTGGAACGGCCTGCTTAAAGAAAACCCGGTGCTGGTGCTGATGCTGGGCATGTGTCCGGCGCTGGCGGTTTCCACCCAGGCGGCCAACGGCATCGGCATGGGCCTGAGCACGCTGGCTGTGCTGGTGCTGAGCAATTTCGTGATCAGCTGCTTGCGGAAGGTAATTCCGGATTCGGTCCGGCTGCCCTGCTACATCGTGATCGTGGCCAGCCTGGTTACGGTAACGGAACTGCTGATCAAGGCCTATCTGCCGAGCATCTATGAAGCGCTGGGCATCTATATTCCCCTGATCGTGGTGAACTGCATCATCCTGGGCAGGGCGGAAGCCTATGCCAACAAGCATACACCGCTGCTGTCCGTGATGGACGGCATTGGCATGGGCCTGGGCTTTACGATCGCACTGACGCTGGCCGGCATGATCCGGGAGCTGCTGGGTGCGGGGACGGTGTTCGGCCTTCGCCTGCTACCGGAAAGCTTCGGAATGACGATCTTTATCCAGCCTCCGGGAGCGTTCCTGGTATTCGCGCTGATCATCGCGGTGATGAACGCCATCGGCATCAAGACCCGCCAGCGTCAGCTGGTCGAGAGCGGCTGCGACGGCAACTGCGCCCTGTGCAGCACAGCCTGCGAGGAGCGGAAAGCGGAAGCCGCTGCTGATGCCAAACCTGCTTCTGAGCAGAAGGGAGGCGACAAGGCATGAATAATCCGAGCCTGATCATGATCATCGTGACCGGCGCGCTGATCAACAACGTCGTGCTGAATCAGTTCCTGGGCATCTGCAGCTTCCTGGGCGTCAGCAAACAGATGAAGGCCTCCATCAGCCTGGGCGGCGCCGTGATCTTCGTCATTACGATTGCCTCCGCGGTGGCAAGCCTGCTGTATGACTACGTACTGAAGCCTCTGGGCATGGACTTCATGAAGACGATCATCTTCATCCTGGTCATCGCGGCGCTGGTACAGATCGTGGAGATGTTCCTGAAGAAAAAATCTCCCGCGGTCTACAAGGCGCTGGGAATCTACCTGCCACTGATTACCACCAACTGCGCGGTGCTGGGTGTGGCCCTGAATAACGTGCAGGACGGGTACAACTTCATTGAAAGCGTGCTGAGCGGCTTCGGCACAGCGCTTGGCTATACGATCGCAATCGTGCTGCTGGCCGGGATCCGGTCCCGGATCAACGAAAAGGACCTGCCCGCCCCGCTGCGGGGAGCCCCCATCGTGATGATCGCCGCGGCGCTGATGTCCATCGCGTTTATGGGCTTCGGCGGCCTGAAGTGAGAGGAGGGGCTGTAAGATGAACATCATTCTGACCACAACCCTGGTTATCGTGGCGATCGGCGCGCTGGTCGGCGCCGGGCTCGTATTCACGGGCAGGAAGTTCGCCGTGAAGGTGGATGAGAAGGAAGTCGCCGTACGCGAGAAACTGCCGGGCAACAACTGCGGCGCC
>Ga0310786_10005537_pt1 | contig 17094 bp, 18 predicted proteins | sample AusTroGonzalo_MG_FD_203881 | JGI IMG/M metagenome (GOLD analysis project Ga0310786, IMG submission 203881) | Bovine rumen microbial communities from tropical cattle in Woodstock, Queensland, Australia - Gonzalo_03 (v2) (version 2) | ecosystem: Host-associated > Mammals > Digestive system >... | reverse complement strand
AAGTAAAAACATTCCCTGCTGCACCACAAGAAAAACATCTATATATCTGTTTGTCACTTGAAACACTCATACTTGGTGCATGGTCTTCATGAAATGGACAAACTCCAAAAAAGTTTTTTCCCTTGCTTGTTAAAGGTACATATTCTTTAATAATATCAACTATATTGACACTATTTCGTATTTCATTAATTTTACCATCATCTATATATGCCATTTTTTTACCCTCTACACTATTATATATTTCCCGTAGGTACCCCATTTCCTTTTTTTTAATGCAAAAAATGTGATTTTTTTTAAAAATATGTACTTTTTTTAATACTTTTTACTCTTTTTCCATAAAAAACAAGTTGTTTTTTATTTTCATTTTTATCGCAAGTAATTAAATATATTCCTTTCTTTTTCCTATCATATACAAATTTTCCATTTTTATTTATCTTGTAAATTTCATTTATTTTATAAATGTTTTTATATTTATTATTACTGGTTATTACATAATCATTAATATTTAAATTATCCAAATGTTTGAAATAACTTATTGAACTTTTTCCAGAGTGAGATGCCAAGATCAAAATATCATTATTTTGAGAAAAATTATAATTATTAGCAAGATATATTCCTTTATTTACACTATTATCCTTATCTTTATAATATTTAACTGTTTTTCTTAAATTTATTTTAGGAATGTTCAAAATAAAATTATAATCAGTTTCATTAGTAATATATTCTTCACAAGGACTGTTTAATATGAATAAAAGTAAGTATATCATAAGTAATGCATACCTAATCATGATTTTCATAAAAATAATAACAAACACCTATTATAGATGTAAAAACAAGTATAATTACATATATAAAAACATCTAGCTTATAAGTTGATGGCATATAAATTTCTTCATAATCACTATCTAAATTTTCATTATTTTCAACCAAAATCTCATCTTTTTCTTCAGTAACTATTTCCTCTATAGTTTCTTCTACTTCTTCTTTCGGTTGTTCTTTTTCTTTTTCTAAGAAACATATATTTTGTTCACTAACAACTTCATCATTTACTGTAATTTTAAACAAGTTTTCATTCAAAATATAATCTTCAGATATATTTTTTACTCTTACTATATATTCACCAACTGGTAGATACTGAGACAAACAATTCTTCTCATTACATGTGATGATTTCATATACTTCATTATTTTTATCTAAAATTTCATATGTTCCACCAAGCATCATGTTTTCAAATGTTTTCTGGTTACACTCATTTATTTTAATTTTTCCACCCATGATTTTAAGATTAAAACTAAATTTCTCATCATACGCATCCCCTTTATCAAATACATCTTGGCCGGTTTCATGATAATAAAAGGCTGGTTGTTTGTAAGAGTTTAAAGTTCCTTCTATATTATAAATTCCTGGAAGTAAATTACTGATTTTAAAAACATTATTTATTGAAGTTCCACTTGATAAATTATATTTATTTATTAATCCATTACTATCAACTATATCTATATCGCTTTTATAATTAAATGAATAATTTCCATTAATATTAGGTTTTGCTTTATGATTATTTACTAAATTATTTATCTCATTTATTTCATCCACAAATAAAGTATCATTTCTTTCTTTGTTGCTATTTACAAAATATAAATCCCATCCGTTTGGTAATACTTCTTTCCATATAAGAAACTGAGTTATTGCATACCATTTTATATCAGTATGATTCTCATACATATAACCATAATGAGCTATTAATCTTATTTTATTCATGGTACTTTCGCTTAGTCGAGGATTTTCACTATTAGTATAGTATTTTTCATAAAATTCACTTGATAGTACTGTACCTGGTTCCGTGCAATACACTAATTCATTTGTATCAGTTCGATGAATCTTTTTTATTTTAGCAAATACTTTTTTTGTTCCCTTATCAGTAATAATATATATCCCATCAATTCTTTCTCCAAGATAAAATTTATTTTCAACTGCTTTAGCGCATTCTGAAAATAAAAAAATACTAATTATTATTAAAATTATTTTTTTCATATATCTACATTAAATGACAAAAAACTCACAAACCATATGAAATAGTTTGTGAGTTAGATAGTATTAAATTATCACATAACATTTATTGTTTCAAGAACATCTTTTGTCGAATTATGTTATAGATTCTATAAACAATACTTGCAAGTAAGACTGCAATAATAGCCCCAGATTGATATTTAAATATAATTACAAATATAAATGATAATAAGGCTATTAAAAAGCTATAAATAATTGTTTCTGTCTTTATTGTTGGGCTTGATTCATTAATTGGTGCCAAAAATATGAAAGTAAAAAATGTTGTACCATTTAAATATAGTTTAAGTAAACTAACATAGTTATGATTAATTAACATATAAAGTAAGAAAAATGCAGAAAACATTCCTATAGTAACTAAAAATATATCTTTTTTATAAGTCCTTATTTGTATTAATAATAAATATGAAATTAAAGCCCAGAAGATACTAGATGTAAATAAAAATGATGCTCCTCTTCCATAAAATAGATCAAACAAAGTAAACTTATAATCATTACCTAGTTCCATTGGATTATATAAAAATGGCGTCTTTGTAAAATGATTTATAATAATAAAAATAAATATTATAAAAGCAGGTTCATTTATGCGGTATTTATTAGGAATAAATACATATATAATCATTGATAATATTACTACTGTAATATATAAAAACATATTTATGCTAAATGGTGATGATAACGCAAGCAATAAACCATACATTATTAATTCTAATTTCTTCTTTTTAAAAATAAGTGAAATTATGTATCCTGCAAGAGGAAGAATTATAGGATATAAAATAATTTTATATCCATTAAAAGCAGATAAATAATTATTATTTACTAATAAAAAGGCATTTTTATATATTCCATATAGTATAAGTGGAATAATTGCAATAAAGAATAAATATTCTCTATTACTATCTTTATTAAATATATAAGTTTGTTTCATATTTACCTTTTCCTTCCTATTTTTGATGGACATACAAATGAGCACATATTGCAATCAATACATTTTCCAGGAAATGGTTTTTTACTTAATTTGTATCTTTGAGGGTTTAGTTTTTGAGGACAAAATTTATTACACAAGCCACAATTGATACACTCTTTTTCAATTGATTCATCTTTTTTGATAATAACAAGAGAATCAATATCGGTATCAACATAATCTGTTACATCCAAAACTTCTCCTTTAATTGCACTATTTTTACAGATAATATCATCATTATGTAATTTTATTTTACATTCATTTAATAAATCACTAATAAGTGTATGAAGTTTAGTCGTTACAAAAATATCTTTTTTTAAACTATCACCAGTTATAAATATTTCTTTTTCTAGTACCTTTTTTTCTCTTTTAATTAATGTATATAGATAATATAGATCAACCGGAGTTAATACTAGAGCATTTTCTAAACCCAATTTTCTTGTAATTAAAAGAGGATGTGAAGACGGATATTTATCGTTAGTTAAGACAATTCTAATATTTGGATACATACCAGATAAATTAGTCACATACTCTATATTTTTTTCATCAGTATCACTAATTATTATAGCTGGGCTACTAATTTCAAATATTTGACTAAGAGCATCAAATATTTCTAAAATTTCATTATTATGTCTATTAAAAGATAATGAATATATCTTATCAGATTCTTCACATACAACTAGTGATAATATAAGTGAATCAATTTTATCAAAATTATTAACAAAATAATTTATGTTAGATGTATATTTTGTTGCATCAAGTTCATTTAGAATCTCAAGAATATTTTTTTTCGTAAGATTATTTATCTTTTTTCTTAATGTTTTCTTAGTTTCATATTTTTCTTTGAAATCATTTTCTATAACCAAATAACTTTTGCCACTTAAAGTTTTTGTACCTAATGCCTTACCTGAAACTGATGAATAATATTTTTTTTGTGAGGTTTCATAAAGAAGATGCTCTTTAAATAATCTAGTTTTACTATCAATATTATATTTTATACTATTTGAAGTTAATGGGTAGTATAGGTATTCTGGATCTAAATAAGTTTTCTCTTCTATTTTCTTTGCTAAGACTTGATTTTCCGTACTACTCATAACTCTCACCTTTAAAATATTATAACTTATAAAGAGGAAAAATTAAATCATTTTTCCTCTTTATTATTCATTAATTTTTGATATAAATTTAAAGCAACATCATGAGGTAAAATTTCCTCTAATTCTTCAATAGTTGCATTCTTCATTTTTATAACACTTCCAAATTTTTTTAATAATTCTTTTTTTCTTTTACCACCTATACCAGGTATATCATCAAGATAACTTTCCATTAAACCTTTACTTCTAATTTGTCTATGATAAGTAATTGTAAATCTATGAACCTCATCTTGCATAAAAGTTAGGAAGTTGAATAAATCACTATTTTTTTCAACAGGATATTCTTCAAAAGTATCTCCATCAATTAAGGCATTAGTTCTATGATGGTTATCTTTTTTTAAACCACAAAGTTTGATCTTACCATCAAGGCCAAGTGACTCTAATACTTCTTTTGTTGCATTAATTTGATTTCTTCCACCATCAACAATTATTAAATCAGTTAGGTTTTCTTTATCAACTAATGCATGATAATATCTTCGATAAATTACCTCTTTCATAACATGATAATCGTCATTTATATTGTTTGTTGATTTATATTTTCTATAAGCATTTTTTACAGGCTTTCCATCAATGAAAACTACCATTCCACTAACAGTAAATGTTCCAAACAAGTGAGCATTATCAAAAAGTTCTATTCTACTTAAATTATTTATTTTTAATAATTTACCAAGTTCATTATTTACTGTTACAGTTCTTCTATTTTTATTATCTATTAACTTAGTTTCTCTTTCAAAAAACTCTTTAGCATTATTACATGCTAACATAACAAGTTCTTTCTTTTTACCTTTTTCAGGAATAATGACTTTAGTTTGATATAACTCTTCAATTACATCAAGTCCTTCAAAGGATTTATACATTAATATTTCTTTTGGAACTTCATGATTTTTATAAAACATTCCTAAATAAGAAGCTAATTCTTCATCTATCGAAGAAACAATATCAATAGTCTTATTATGAGATTCTAAAAGTTTACCATTTCTTATAAATAATATATTTATAGATATACTATTTTCAGTAAAATATAAACCTATAACATCTCTATTAATATAATCATTTAATACTATTAATTGTTTTTGAGAAATAACATCAACATATTCTAGTTCATCTTTTAATTCTTTAGCCAATTCAAAATTTAAATTATCAGATGCTACTTGAATTTTTTCTTTAATTTTATTAATTAATGATGAAGTATTTCCTCTTAAAAATGATAGAACATCATTTTCCATACTAACAAGTTTTGCTTCATCTACTTCTTTTTGGCAGTAACCTAAACATTCACCGATGTGATAATAAAGGCATACTTTATTTGGCATACCATCGCACTTTTTAAACGGATATAATCTATTTAAAAGTTTAACTATTCTTCTTGCTGCATATGCATTAGGATATGGCCCAAATAGATATTTTTTATCAGATTTTTTTACATTTAAATATCTTGATACTTTAAGTTTTGGATATGGTTTATTAATATATTCAATATACGGATAACTTTTATCATCTCTTAGTAAGATGTTATATTTAGGATCATAATGCTTAATTAAATTAATTTCAGTTAAAAAAGCTTCAACTTCACTATTAGTAACGATATACTCAAATGTATCTATTTCCGATACCATTATTTTGGTTTTTCCTGTTACTCTTCCATTAAAATATGAATGCAGTCTTTTATTTAAATCTTTTGCTTTTCCTACATATATAACTACACCTTTATCATTTTTCATCTGATAAGATCCAGGTAAATGAGGAACTATTTTTAATAATTCTTTTATTTTATCCATATACACCACTTCTTTTTATAAATGTATTATACTACAATTTTTATAAAATTATTGTATAATATACTTACTTAAGTGGTGATTTTATGAAGTTAATTAAAGAATCTATCTATGAAGTAAAAAAATCAAAATTCTATGCATTTAATTATGAAGTTGATACAGTAGATGATGTTTTATCAGTAATAGATGGCTTAAAAAAAGAACATAAAAAAGCAAGACATATAGTCTATGCTTACAAAATAGATGGTATAGAAAAAAAGTATGATGATGGTGAACCATCAGGAACTGCTGGAATGCCACTATATAATATAATAAATAAAAAGAACCTTAATCATACACTAATAGTTGTTGTTCGTTATTTTGGTGGAATAAAACTTGGAGCTGGTGGTCTTTTAAGAGCATATAACACAGCTGGATCTGATGTAACAAAATAAAACATCTCACACTTGTGAGATGTTTTTTATTTAAATTCTTCTTCTAACTCCTCTTTAGTTCTAAAACCAATAACTTTTTTTATTTCTTCACCATTTGAAAATTTAATCAAAGTTGGAATTGACATAACGCCATACTTAACAGCAATGTTTTGAAAATCATCAACATTTACCTTTAATACATTAAAATCTGTTTCTTCTAAAACATTACCAATCATTTTACATGGCCCACACCAATCAGCGTAAAAATCAACAATAACATCTTCATTAATTATCTTGTCAAAATCTTCTTCTTTTTCTAAATATCTAATCATAATAACTCCTTCTTGCTTATATTTTTTAATTTATTTGAATCTATTAATTCAATTACTTTTTCTTTTGATACAACATCAAATTTAATAAGTGTATTAGTAATAACAACATTACATACATGTTTATTTTTTTCATCTTTACATTCATCTATTACTCTATTTATTTCCTCTGCAGATAGATAATACTTGTCTGTTGTTTTTGATAAAATAAATGTTCTTTCCATAATAAACGTTGCTATTTTAGAATCATAAACATATTTTCTGGTAGAATTTAAATTAACCATTACAAATAACATTATGAATACAACTATTAAAGTATTTATTAAACCAACGAGTACTCCTAATATCTTTGATGGAAGTGTTAAAACTATTGATGCATCAATTAGTTTTTGCAATATTCCAGTTATTTTTAATACAAGTGATAAAATACTTAGCAAAAACAAAAATACCAATATAAAAGCTAATGCTTCGTAAAGTAAAATATTTAAAGATGTTATCCCTTTATACGCACCATGGAATTTAAAAAATGGCATACCTTTTAATAATACATCTCCAACAATACCTCTAAACAAAAATGATAGTGAAACAATTACTGCAAGGCCTATAAATGCAATTATTCCGTGTAAAAAGCCTTTTTTTGTTCCGTAAACTATACCAAGCACAAATAAAATAATAATTATTCCATCTAATATTCCAATGCTCATTTATATCAACTACCTTTACTCAATTATAGTATATATTTAATGAAAAATGAATACTTATATGTTAAAATTATTATGAAGCAAAGGTGATTTTTTATGACAATAGTATTTAAATTAAGTGATAACTTAAAAGATAAAGTTATTAATCATTATCAGGATATGTTTAAAGAAAAAACTCCTCCATATGCAGTATTTCAAGCTCAAGAAATGGATGGAACTGTAATTACTTTATATGAGTCAGGTAAAATAATGTTTCAAGGTGTGTCTGCTGATATTGATGCTAATTTATGGATTGATATGGAAAGACATTTAAATAATCGAATTATTGATATTACAACTGGAAAAGATAAAAAGAAAAATGATGATAAAAAAGATTCTGAAATAAATGCTCCAACTAATAAACCTGCAATTGGTTCAGATGAGGTTGGTACTGGTGATTATTTTGGTCCTATTGTTGTAACAGCTTCTTTTGTATCAAAAGAAGATCAACAATTTTTAATTGATTTAGGTGTTAAAGATTCTAAAAAGATTACTGATGAGGTAATTAAAAAGATAGCTCCACAAATAATCGAAAAAATACCTCACTCTACTTTAATTTTAGATAATGAAACTTATAACAATTATCATAGTACAGATATTAATATGAATAAAATTAAAGCTATTCTTCATAATAAAACACTACTTAGCTTAGTAAAAAAAGATTATCCTTATGAACAAATCATTATCGATCAATTTGTTAATCCTAAAAAATATTATGAATATATTGAATCTGCAAAAGAAATTGTAAAAAATATTACTTTTTTTACAAAAGCTGAAGATAAATTCCTATGTGTTGCTGCATCTAGTATTATAAGTAGATATATTTTCTTAAAGAAAATGGCAGAAATGGAAAACGAACTTGGAATGCCTCTTCCAAAAGGAGCTGGTGATCAAGTTGATGAAGCAGCTCAAAAAATTGTAGATAAATATGGTTTCGATAAGCTTAAAAGCATAGCTAAATTGAGTTTTAAAAATACAGAAAAACTAAAAAAATAATTTAAAGTTCATCTTTAAATTATTTTTTTTATAAGCAAAATATATTTATTAAATAATCACCAATATTTTCTTTAGTTATTTGATATTCTTTAATCTTTAAATCTATATCTGCTAGTTTGATAATTAAATCTTCAAATTCTTCAAGGCTTCGCATATTACCTTTTCTTACAAAATTATTATAACTGTAGTCACTTATTTTATAATCTTTTATTACCCTATCAAGCATTTCTTTATCTTTTCGATATTTTTTTATTAAATATGTAACTCTTACATTCCAAGATATTAAAGCAAGCATTTTAGTTATATCAATATTTAGTGTTTTAAAATTATCATTAAGTTTAAGTGCGGCATTACTATCCATATTTAAAAGAGCATCAATCAATCTATTTGAATTTCCATCTGGAGTTAAATTAATTAATCCAAATGCAAGTTCATCAGTAATATTTTTCTTACCTAAAATAAGTAATTTATTAACTTCACTCATCATTAAATCATAATCATTTAAACATGCATCTTTTAAATAATTTAAAGCCTTATCAGACATGCTAGAGCCTTGTGACTTAATATAATTTTTTACTTCATTAATATTATTATAAGATTTTTTTAATGAACTATCATAAACGCTATAGTGATCTTTAATATATTTAAAATACTTATTAGTTTTATCTACTTTAGACGTAATAAAAACTACATTATTTATTTCAGATGGATTTTTTAAATAATTTTCAAAGTCTTCATTGTCAAATGATTTTGAAAATAAATCTTCTGCATTTTCAACTACAATATATTTTTTATCATCGAATAAGGAGATTGAAGAAAATTCATAAAGTATTTCATCAAAAGGTATTTCTTTATAATTCATTTTTACTACATTATCAAAATCACCATATATCTTATATAGTGCTTCTTTTATAAAATAATAACTATCTGAAATTATTAGATGAATTTTCATAATGGTTTCCTTTTCATATTTTTTCTCTTTAAATATTATATCATGAGAACATAAAAAGAAAATAAATATATCAATTATTATGGTATAATTATTTAGTAATTTTTATATGGAGGAAAATAAAATGAGATTAAAATATAAAATATTAATTTTACTTGTTTTTTCAATTACTACTCTTGTTTTTGTCCATAATGATTATTTTATATATAAAAGAAGTATTTTAAAAATAGATAAAATTGAAGAAAAGATAGAAAATTCAGAAACTAGTAAAGAAAAATATATTACACAACATATTTATGGAACAATTAGAAACGGAAAACATAAAGGGAAAAAGGTAAAAGTTTTAAATCACACTACTACATCCGGAGTATATGATGAACAAATACACAAAAATAGTGAATTATTTGTGGAAGTTAAAAGTGGAAATACAGCAATTGGAATAACAGGAGTAAAAAGAGATAAATATATAGCATTATTATTTGTTATATTTATTGATTCTATATTATTAGTTGCTGGTAAAAAAGGAATGAAAACATTAATTAGTTTGGTGATAAACATTCTTATATCATTTTTAGCAATATTTTTATTTCAAAAACATGCAAGAACATGGAATATGCTTATACTGTACTTAATAGTTTCTGCTTTATTTGTTACTATTTCTCTATTTATTACTAATGGAAAAAACAAAAAAACATTAGCTTCAATACTTTCATCTATTTCTTCATTTATTATTTCGTTTTTATTTGCTTTTATAATAATTAAACTATATAAGAAACCTCTTCCATATTGGACCCTTGAATATATTGAAGCAGTTCATGATTATGAAAATTTCTTCTATGTAACCATACTTCTTAGTGGTCTTGGAGCTATAATGGATATATCAATTACTATAGCATCATCACTTAATGAACTTATAGAAAAAGATCCTAAAATTAAACTTAAAAATCTTATAAAATCAGGTAAAGAGATTTGTAAAGATATTATCGGTACAATGAATAATGTTATGCTTTTTACTTGTTATACATCTATAATACCGATGACATTTTTACTTATGAAAAATAATATTATTATAGGTGATGCAATAAGAAGATATGGTCAAGTTGAACTTATTGTTGTTTTAACTAGTTGTATAAGCATTGTTTTAGCAATACCTATTTCACTATATATATCAACACTTGTACTTCACCCTTCTAAAAAAAGGAGGGATAAATAATGATTACAATATTATCAATTATTTTATTTATACTACTATTAATTGTAGGAAAAGATCGAGGATTTAAAACATTTGGAATATTCTACTTAAATTTATTTTTAATTTTAGTTTATTTATATGTTATAAGCTTAGGATTTAGTGCTATTACTCATGCAGTAGTCATATGTATATTAGTTACACTCACTACTTTATTTGGTTTGAATGGTTTTAACACTAAAACCAAATCCTCTTTTAAATCAATTATGATTATATTAATTATAATTTTATCATTAGTATTATTTATAGGTAAAAATGCTAATATTCAAGGATTCTCAGCAGAATCTCTAGAAGCTATTGGAGGATATTCATTTGATCTTAATTATGATATGACTAAAGTATTAATTGGTATGTATTTAATTACTGTAATCGGAACAATTATTGATACATCTATATCAATATCATCCGCTTTAAATGAAGTATATATAAATAATCCAGATTTAGATCAAAAAGAATTGTATAGATCAGGTATGACTATAGGAAAAGATATATTAGCTACTACTATAAATACATTATTTTTTGCACTAGTTGCTGAATTTATAGGTTTCTTTATGTGGCACTACGGATCTAACTTTTTATACATACTAAACTATAAATCTTTTACAGTAGAGATAACTAAACTCCTACTTTGCTTTATAGCATCAATTCTAATAATACCAATTACATCTTATATTGCTTCTAAAGACATAATAAAAAATAAGGATATCATTTAATTGATATCCTTATTTTATTTTAAATATTAGTATTGTATACCCCAAATAACATGATGTTTAGCTTCTTTTCCACAGCAAACACATTTACCTGTAATTAAAGGTTCATCAGAAATACATCTTGACTTACAACCTTTAAGTTCTTTAATTTTAAGTTCACAATCAACATCACCACACCAATCAGCATGAATAAAACCTGGTTGAGTATTTAAAATATCTCTCATTTCTTCATAATTAGTTGCAGTAAATGTTAATTCATCCCTTCTCTCAACTGCTTTTTGATACATATCATTTTGGATTGTTTCAAGAAGTTCTTTAGTATACTTAACAACATCAGTATCTTTACTTACTGTTATTTTTTCTCTTGTATCACGTCTTGCAAATGTAATTACACCATTTTCAAGATCACGCGCACCAACTTCAATTCGAACTGGAATACCATTAACTTCCGCTTCAGCAAATTTAAATCCTGGAGATTTTTCAGAATTATCTACATATGCTACTACTCCATTTGCATTTAGATCTTCAGCATATTTTTTGCATAAAGCATCTACTTCTTCACTTTTTCCAATTGGAATTAATACAACTTGTTTTGGAGCAATTCTTGGAGGAAGTACTAATCCATAATCATCAGCGTGAACCATGATTATTGCAGCAATCATTCTTGTTGTTTTTCCCCAAGTTGTATAGTATGCATACTCTTCTTTGTTTTCTTTATTAGTAAACTTAACATCATATGCCTTACTAAATTTTTGACCAAAATAATGTGATGTTCCGTCTTGTAAACATACACCATTATACATTAAATCTTCACATGTAAGAGTATATTCTGCTCCAGCAAATTTTTCTTTTTCAGTTTTCTTACCACATATTGATGGAATCGCTAAGATTTCTTTATTAAACCATACGTAAACATCCATCATTTGTTTAGTTTCTTTTTCTGCTTCCTCTGCAGTTGCATGAACTGTATGACCTTCTTGCCATAGGAATTCTCTACTACGAAGGAATGGTCTTGTTTCTTTTTCATATCTAAATACATTACACCATTGATTATATAATTTTGGTAAGTCTTTATATGAATTTATATGTTTCTTATAATAATCACAGAATACTGTTTCAGAAGTTGATCTAATTGCATGTCTTTCTTCAAGTTGTTTATCTCCTGCGGCAGTAGCCCAAAGAAGTTCAGGTGCAAACCCTTCGATTAATTCTTTTTCTTGATTAAATAAGTGTTCTGGAATAAGTAATGGCATTTGTACATTAACATGTCCAAGTTCTTTAAATTTTTTATCAAGAATTGATTGGATTTTTTCCCAAATTGCATATCCATTTGGTTCTATTGCAATACAGCCTTTAACTGATGTATAATCAGCTAATTTTGCAGCACGAACAACATCTGTATACCATTTAGCAAAATCTACATCTCTCGATGTTATACTTTCATTTTTCATATTTATCACCTATTATTCTTCAATTTTAAAATCTTCTAATTTTCCATTTTCTTCTAGTATTTTATTTACGCTTTTTGTAGCGCTTTCTAATTTATCATTACATACTTTAGCAAGTTTCATAGCTTCAGTATATTTTTTTATGGCATCATCAAGCGGGGCGTTACCCATCTCTAATTCTTTAATTATTGATTCAAGTTCTTCTAGAGCTTCTTCAAATGTTTTTTCTTTTTCCATTATTTAATCTCCTTTACTTCGGCTACAACTTCACCTTTATATAATTTAATTTCAACTTTATCACTTACTTTTAAATCTTTTGCTTCTTTAATTATTTTATCATTAACTTTAACTAAAGAATATCCTTTTTCCATAATATTAACTGGATTTAAAAGTTTTAATGTATTTAAATCAAGTTTTAAAGTGTGTCTTTTCTTAGTTAGAATATCAGAAATATAGTTATTTAAAACCATAACATAATTATTTAATTTTTCTTCTTTAACTTCATACATAGCAAGTGGATTTGATAAAATAAATGAATCTTTTACTTTATTTAATCTTAGTTCACTTTGTTTTAATGTTTTTAATATGTTTTCTCTTAATCTTATTTTATAGTTATCAAGCATTAAAAGTACATCACTTAATACTGGAACAGCCATCTCCGCAGCTCCTGTTGGAGTTGGTGCTCTTAAGTCAGCTACATAATCAGCTATAGTATAATCAACTTCATGACCTACTGCACTAATTATAGGTACTTTAGATTTAAAAATAGCTCTTGCTACTATTTCTTCATTAAATGCCCATAAGTCTTCGATAGATCCACCACCACGGCCAACAATTAAAACATCTAAATCATAATTTTGTGCTTCCTCAATTTGCTTAACGATATCAGGAGCAGCTCCTCCACCTTGAACAAGTGATGGGAATAATATTGTTTCACATATTGGATATCTTCGTTTAATTGTAGATAGAATATCCTTTATTGCTGCACCAGTTGATGCAGTTACAATACCTATTTTTGAAGGATACTTCGGTATTGGTTTTTTATATTCAGGAGAAAACAACCCCTCTTCAGATAGTTTTTTCTTTAATTTTTCATATTCTAAATATAAATTACCAAGGCCATCCATTTCCATTTTTTCAACATATATTTGATATGTTCCTTGTGCTGGGTAACATGATATTCTTCCTTCAACTAATACGTTCATTCCATCTTCAGGATCAAATTTTAAACCTGCAGCTGAAGATGAAAACATAACTGCTGAAATTCTTGAATTATCATCTTTTAATGTAAAATATAAATGCCCTCTAGTATGGTTTTTAAAATTTGAAATTTCACCTTTTAAATATATTTTCTTAAGGTTAGGATCGCTATCAATACGCATTTTAACATATTCATTAATTTGTGATATTGTTAAATATTTGTTATTCATAGCTTATCTATCCTTTCTAAATATTATCTTCATAATTTAGATATTCAAAAATATCTTTTCTATTTCTTGTATACTCTTTTTTCATATTATAAATTTCTTCATCAGTAAACGATATAGAAGCATCTCTAGATACTTGATTTATGATTTTTTCTAATCTATTTGTACATATATTATTGAAATAGAATTCTAATGCTTTATCAAATTCAGATTCAAATTCATATATTTTTACAGTCTTTTTTAATCTTAATAATGAATTTTTATAATCATTCTTTGTATTTGATTTATCTAAAGGAATAATTCCTATTTCTCTTGAAAATAAATCAACATCACTTATAAGAGGAGATAATCTATATTCTTTTTCCTCATTTTTTGAAACAATATTAAGATTTAACATGTTTCTATTTTTAGCTCCTAAAACAAAATCCAAAGCACATATGTTTGTAATATCTTTAAGTAATTTTTGAGCTGTTGAATAACTTATCTTTCCACTATCATAGAGTAATGTTAAGCAATAGTTTAAACCTTCTAAACTTGAGCATGGATTATTATGTTTAAACACTTCTTTTAATTGTACTTGCAACTCTGTATTTTCATCGTCTATTTCATCGTCTATTTCATCATCTTCAAATAAAGTTAGTTCTTGATTTGATGAACGTGATTTAAATAAATCAATTACTTTACCCTGCTTTTTAAAATCAATCTCATTCTGTGTAAATAAAATCCTTATATCATCATCACTAACATGATTAGAAATATAAGATGGAACACTTATTTTTCCATAGATAAATGCGAAGTAATTATATAGCATAACATTTAGTGCAGTTTTCTTGTTGTATACATTAATTATAGTTTTGCAGTTGTCATCCCAAAATCCCATATATATTACTTTCTTTCTATTTTTCGTTTTCTGCCATAATCTTATCTAAAACTGCATTTATCATTTTTCTAACATTTTCATCACTGTATTTTTTCGCAAGCTCAATAGCTTCATTTATTACTACTAAAGACGGTGTGTCAGTGTATTTAAGTTCATATGCTCCGATTCTTAATATTGCAGCTCCAGTTTTGTCTATTCTATCTATAGTCCAATCATTCATATATTTATTACAAAGTGTATCAAGTTCATTAAAATGTGTAATTACACCATAAACTATATCTTTCACAAAATCATTTTCTATTTCTAAATTTTCCTTGATAATTTGATCAATATCTCCATCATTTTTATTTTTATTAATAATATCATTTTGATACAAAATTACCATACATTTTTCTCTTAATTCACTACGTGTTAGTGCCATAACAAATCACCTTTACTAATTATATCACGAAAGGTAAATGAAAGGAAAATAAAATAAATAAAAAAATCGACAAAATTGGCTTATTTGTCGATGTTTTTTTAATTATTTTATACTAACTAGTTCTTCTTTATCAAAAACATAACTAATAGTATTTAATTTGTCTTTATATTTATTTAAAGCAGTTCCTTCTTTATATGCGTAAACTTCTTTATTATTTATAATATTATATAATTTATTATTATTTAAGTATCCTTCAACACATGTGATTGTTACAGTTTTATCATCATTTTCTTTAATATCAATTATTTCTCTTGTTATTTCTTTTTCTTCGTTTGGTGTACCATTTGAAACAAATACATCCTTAAATTCAAAATATTTAAATGTTGTATTATTATACTTAAATGTTTCTAAAGAAATTTCATCAAATAATTTACTAGATGCCTTTTTTAAATCTGATGCTTCAAAATATATTGAATCATCATCTGCATTTATTTTATTATCATCAATTAATTTATATGATAAGTACAATTTAATTTCATTTGTTAAGTTACCGTTGTAAAAATCTCTTGTGTAATTAGAATTTGCGTCAAACTTAATATTTTCTACTAAATACCCGTATTCTTTTATTAGATCTTCTAAGGTATCTTCTTCAACAACAACTGCAGGTTTATCATCATTATTCTTTTTAGTTTTATTGTTATCATCTGATAAAACATTTGAACATTTAACACCTTTGTTTTCTTCAAAATATCCATCTTCATATAAATAGTAAACACCATAACCGATTGAACAAAGAAGTAAGAATATAATTAGAGTTTTAATTGCGCTTGATACTTTCTTATTATGCAATTGCTTTTTTAAAAGTTTAACACTTTGAGATGCTGATTCAATTTCGACTCTCTCTTTTACATATTTATCAATTTGATCTTTATAATCCTTAATATTTATATTTTTTTTAGTTTCTTGTTCAACTTTTTCTTTAACGTATTTATCAATATCTGATCTATAATCTTTAATCTTGAACTCTAGTTCCCCATTTTCATTTTTAATTTTTTTTGCCATTTTACTTTCCCCCGTAACTTTCTAGCATTATTTAAAACATTTACTTAAATATCTAACAAAACTATAGCATTTTTATAAAAAAAAAGCAACAAATCAATTATTGCTCTTTTTTCATTAATTCTTTTAATTCATACAGTTCATTTATCGCTTCCATCGGTGTCATATTAAGCGGATCTATATTTTCAAGTTTCTCTTCAATAATGCTTTTCGTAATTTCTTCTGGAGTATCAAAAGCCATTGTAAGTTGAACTTTACTTTCTTGAAGAGAAGAAGAATTCTTTTCATACTCTTTTAAAATTATTGCAGCTCTTTCAATTACCTTTTTAGGCATATTTGCAAGTTTAGCAACATGTATTCCGTATGATTTATCAACAGGTCCATTTTTTATTTTATGTAAAAATGTTACTTCTTCTCCTTCTTCTTTTACAGCAACATGAACATTTTTTATTGTTGGATATGTTGATTCAATTTCAGTTAATTCATGATAATGTGTCGAAAATAATGTTTTACATCCAA
>Ga0310786_10005535_pt1 | contig 17096 bp, 18 predicted proteins | sample AusTroGonzalo_MG_FD_203881 | JGI IMG/M metagenome (GOLD analysis project Ga0310786, IMG submission 203881) | Bovine rumen microbial communities from tropical cattle in Woodstock, Queensland, Australia - Gonzalo_03 (v2) (version 2) | ecosystem: Host-associated > Mammals > Digestive system >... | reverse complement strand
TTATATTGATCCAAAATATATAGATGATAAAAAATATTTAGATAATGTCTTTAAGTTTATTTTTGACATGCTTAAAAATCCATTAATTATTGATAATGGATTTGAAGAAAAAAACTTTGAAATAGTTAAACAAAGATTTTTATCAAGACTTAAGTCAGTATCAATGGATAACCATTATATAGCTTTATATAATGCCTACAAATTATTTGCTCCTAATACACCACTTAGTTTTTCTTTTAATGATATATTAGATTATATAAATAATATTACAAGAGAAGAACTATATGATTTTTATAAAGAATTAATTACTAAATCTACTGTTGATATATTTATAACTTCATCAACAAATAAAGATACATTAACTAAAAAAATAAATAAGTATTATCCATTTGATACTAAAGGTGGAAAAGTAGAAAATAATGAATTAGTAGTTAAGTCAAGATTAATACCTAAGAAAAAAACATTAAAAAAACCATATAAACAAAGTACAATAGTTGCTATATTAAATATTGAGAATTTAACTGATTTTGAAAGAGAATTTGTTTTAGCATATTATAACAATATATTAAATCAAGCAGGTCTTTCATCAAAACTTTATCAATCAATGAGAGAAGATGCTCATATATGTTATGGTGTTTTTACAAATTATATTGAAAAATGTAATTCATTATTAATTCAAAGTACAATAAAAGTTGGTGAAGAAAAAAAAGCCTTATCTTTAATAAAAAAAGCTATTAAAGATATGAAAAATAATATATCTAATAAAGAATACATTGGAGCGTATTATGCTTATCAAAGTTCATTAACACAAATGGTTGATAGCCTAGGTGCAATAAACAGACTATATATGAATATGTTCTATGGAAACTATAGTACATATGAGAAAAAACGATCTAATTTTAAAAAGGTAAAAATAGAAGATATATATAATCTTGCTAAAAGAGTTAAATTAAATACAGTTTTTGTTTTAAAGGGGGATATGAATGAAAGAAATCAAGATTAATAATACTGATGAAAAAATATTAACGTTTAAAACAAAAAGTAATTTACCCGTATATATGTGGGTTAATAATCAAAAGAAGAATGTATTTATTACATTAAATGTTAGATATGGATCAAAAAATATCAAGTTTAAATGTAATAATCAAGAATATACTGTTCCAACAGGAACAGCTCACTATCTAGAACATTTAAAATTTCATTTAAAAGATGCTGATGCATCGGATCTTATATTTGATTTAGGTTGTGACTCAAATGCATATACATCACTTAATGAAACTTCATATGAAGTATATGCAAATGAAAATATATATGAGGCTTGTAAAATTCTTTTAGATTTTGTACAAGATAATTTTTTTACAAAAAAACTAGTAAACGCTGAAAGGGGAATTATCCTTGAGGAAGCTAATGCTTCCAAGGATAATCCTAAAACAGAGTATTATCAAAAAATAAATAATATATTATTTGATAATTTAAGTATAAAACATCCTGTTATAGGATATGAAAAAGATATAAACAAAATAGAACTTGATGATATATCTTTAGTTCATGAATATTTTTATCGACCTGAAAATATGTTTATGGTTATTACGGGGTCATTTGATCCAGAAGAAATGAAAAAAGTTATTTGTGAAAATGAAATAGACAGAAAATATAAAGATGTAGGAAAGATAAGTGTTGTAAAAGAAAAAGAACCAAAAAAATTAAAAGAAAATAAATTAATAGTTCATAGTAAGAACTGTGCTAATACTCTTGTAAAATATATTATAAAAACAGTAGAATCTGATTATAAAGGATATACTAAAGAAGAAGTTTTATGTGCACTAAAAGCATTATTCTATGCAAATTTTGGTACAGGCAGTGATTTTTACGAAGAAATAATGCAAAATCATATGGCTACATATTTTGGAAGAAATGTTTCATATGATGATGGTGTTATATGTTTAACATTAACAATAGAATCTGAAGAATATGAAAAGGTTATAAAATTAGTTGATGAAAAATTAAAAAATATGACAATATCAAAAGAAGAATTAAATAGATATATTAATGTTTTAAAGAGTTCTTTAATAATGAAGTTTGATAATATTTATGGTGTTGCATCAAGTATTATCGGATCTTTAATTGATGATAATGTTGTTGATAATAATCGTTTAGCAACAACAAAAAAATTAACGATCAAGAAAATTAATGATATATATAGTAAAGTTGATATTAAAAACACTTTAACAGCAGTATTAAAGCCAGAAAAAAAGAAGCAATAACTTGCTTCTTTTTTTATTTCTATTATCTGTTATAGAATTCAACGATAAGTTGTTCATTAATTTCTTGGTTAAGTTCAGATCTATCTGGGAATCTTACATAAGTACCAGACATTTTCTTTTCATCAAATTCAACAAATGCAGGTTTAGCAGTATTTTTTTCTAAAGATGCTTTAATTGCTGGATGTTCTAATGAATTTTCCTTAACGCTTACAGTATCACCAGGTTTAACTTGGTATGATGGAATGTTAACTTTAACACCATTTACTAAAATGTGTCCATGGTTAACAATTTGACGAGCACCACGACGAGTGGTAGCAAGTCCCATACGATAAACAATATTATCTAATCTACTTTCAAGTAAACGAAGTAAATTTTCACCAGCGATACCACTCATTTTTTGAGCTTTATCGAAAGTTCTGTGGAATTGTTTTTCGTTAAGACCATACATTAATCTAACTTTTTGTTTTTCTTGTAATTGGATACCATATTCAGATAATTTACGACGACGATCTGATCCATGTTGTCCTGGAGCATAAGGTCTTTTTGCAAGTTCTTTACCATTTTCTAATAGTGAAAAACCTAAACGACGTGCTTTTTTATAAGCAGCACCTGTATATCTTGCCATTTATAATATCTCCTTTCATTATATTTGCACATAACTTAAGGGTTTGTTGCTTTTTTAAAATAGGGAGTTTGTTTTAATTTTTCCTTAGGGCAGCCCTAATTACTAAATTGCCATAAATATGGTTTCAAACACATTATTTTAAACAAAACAACGCTGCCAAACGTAATTGCATTAATATTATACAATATATTAAGCAAAAGTCAAATTATTTATACCTAAAAAAAATATTAAAATTTTCGGGTTTTAATTATAGAATAATTTTAATGATTATGTTAAAATAAAGTAGAAGGTAAGGGATTATAAATGGGAAGCGGAACACAAATACTTTTAATCATATCTTATATATTAGTAGGTTTAATCATTATAATCACAACACTTGTATTAATTAATCGTTCAAGAAAGAAAAGATATAATCAAGAACTATCAAATTTGGAAAGAGATAAGAACTTAATTATATCTGCTCAAATACTGGCAGAGCTAAATAAAGTTGAAGGCTTAATTAATAATGATGTATTAAGAGAAAAGTTTAATAACTGGAAAGATAGATTTGAAAAAATTAAAAACGAAGAACTTCCAAAAATAACTGATAAACTTATTAACCTTGAAGAATTATTTGCTAAAAAAGATTATAGTAGTTTAAAAGAAGGTATTACTGATGCTGAACTTGAAATTACTTATTTAAAAACAAAAACTAATTTTTTACTTGATGAAATTAAAGAAATTACATCTAGTGAAGAAAGAAATAGAGAAGCAATAATAAAACTAAAAGCTGAATATCGTGATGTTGTAAATAAATATCATGAAAATGAATCTGATTATGTTGAAGTTGCTAAACCATTAGAACTTCAGTTTGAAAATGTTGATAAATTATTTGCCACATTTGAAATGGCTATGGATCAAAATGCATATACTGAAGTTGGTAAAATAGTTAAAGCTATTGGAAGTACTGTTGGTAATTTAAAAGAAGTTATTGAAGAAGCTCCAGTAATTGTAATGCTTGGTAAAACAGCTATTCCTAAAAAGATTGAAGATATTGTTCAAATTGCAGATAAAATGACTAAAGAAGGATACAATATCGATTATCTAAATATTGAACATAATGTTAAAGAAACTGATAAGAAAATATCTGATGTATTCCAACGACTTAATGTTTTAAATATAGAAGATTCTGTATTTGAACTTAAAACAATGTTAGATTATTATGATTCATTATATTATGATTTTGATAAAGAAAGAATTTCTAAAAAATCATTTGAAGGTTATTTAAGATCAATTCTTTTAAAAGTAACAAAACTTGAAAAGATAAGTAATGATATATATAAAAAACTTGATGATATTAAATATAGTTATGATTTAGATGATCAAGAAGTTGCAATTATCGAAGGTATAAAAGGTGAACTTGTTGATATAAGAGCAAGTTATGACAGAACTGTAAGTATGCATCGTAATCATACATTTGCTTTTTCTAGATTAAACAAAGAAATGGAAATAATTAATAATAAATTAATTAAGACTGAGGAAAAACTTGAAATTACTTTAAAAACATTAAGTAGTTTAAAAGATGATGAACTTAGAGCTCGTGATCAATTAGACGAAATTAAAGAAATTTTATATCAAGCAAAAAATAAATCTAGAAGTTTTAAACTTCCAGTAATTCCAAAAAATTATTATATAGAATTATCTGAAGCTCAAATGGCAATTAATGAAATGGTTAAGGAACTAGAAAAAAGACCTATTTCAATAAAAACATTAAACATGAGAGTTGATACAGCAAGAGACCTAGTATTAAAAGTATATAATACTATTAATGAAACTGTTAAAACTGCAAAAATGGCAGAACAAGCTATAGTTTATGGAAATAGATATAGACCAGTTAATAAAGAAGTAGATTTTGGTTTATCAAAAGCAGAAGGTATGTTCTATAAAGGCAATTTTAAAAACAGCTTAGAACAAGCTATTATGGCAATTAACATTATAGAACCTGGAATTCATGAAAAACTCATGAACGAGTATAATTAAAGCACATTACATGTGCTTTTTTAATTTTTACAAATATATTGCTTTTTTATATAAAAAGGTATAAAATACTATGAAATTCGAGGTGATGATGTGTGAAATGGGAAGAAGCTGTTCTAACTGTAGAACTTGAAAAAATGCTTAGTGATTTACTTAAACATCATTCTTACAACGAAAACATAAAAAGAACTATAACAAAAGCTTTTAAGTTTGCTGTCAAAGCTCATGAGGGAACAGAAAGAAAAAGTGGTGAACCATATGTTTATCACCCAATTGCTGTTGCTATGATTCTTGATGCTATGAAAGCAGATTATGAAACTATATGTGCTGCACTTTTACATGATACTATTGAAGATGTAGAAGAAGTAGATGAAGATCTTATTGCAAAAGAATTTTCAACAACTATTGCACACCTTGTTGATGGTGTAACAAAAGTATCCTCAAACAATAATGATAAAACTGAAGGTTTTAAATTAACAGTTAATAAATTAATGCTTTCACTATTGGATGATCCTAGAATATTTATAGTTAAACTTGCCGATAGACTTCATAATATAAAAACAATATATGGACATTCAAGACAATCTAAAAGAGATGAAATATGTAATCAAACTCTTGAAGTATTCGTTCCTCTTGCTGGACTTTTAAGTATGTATGATATAAAAGAGGAATTAGAGGAATTATGTTTTAAACAACTTCATGATGGAATAGAAATGGATCCAAAGAATAAACATGATAGATTATATGAAGATATTCAATTAGAAAAAAGAATAAGATATGAAAAAGATGAAAAATTAGTTCAATTTATATTTGAAGCTAAAAATGAGATTATTCCAAAAATACTTAGTAGTAATGGAATAAAATTAAATGTAGATAAATCTAAAAATATTGAATTTAAATCAAAATCTTGTTATCAAATTAATGAAGATTTAGTAAATAATGGTTATGCAAACATGAGCCAAATTAATAATCTTTTAAAATTTAGAATAAATCTAAAAGATGTTCCTAATTGTTATGCAGCATTTGGAGCAATTAATTCACAATATACACCTCTTGGAAATGAAATATATATTAATAATCCGGCTTTTAATGGATATGAAGCTATACATGCAAGAAACGAAGTAAAACTTGCATTTGATTATAGTAGAATATTTCAATTTGAGTATCGTACATTTGATATGAAAAATAGAGCAAATAATGGTATTGCATCACGCTGGAATTATGATAATGATTATGCGAATGGTGAAATGTCAGCATTTTTAGAAAAATTACCATTTTATACAGATTTAAAAAAACTTTGTAATAAATATAAATCTGGTGATATAAATGATGACCAATTATATGAAGAATTAAAAGCCAAAATATTTGCAAAACGTATAATAATTAATATTGGTGAAAACCAAATTATGCAAATTTATGAAAATTGTACAGTTGAAGATTTAATAAAAAAACTTCACCCAGGTTTTATTGATGAAAATGCAAAATACATTGTTAATCGTGAAGAACAATCACTTAATTATCAACTAAAACAAAATGATATATTTGAAGAATTATTAAGTCAACAATCAAATTATCCTCAAAGAGTTTTATCAAAAAGAGGAGATATTAAAACAAGAAGAGATATATAATCTCTTCTTTTTTTAATAGCTATTTTATTGTATAATAATATTTAATAAGGATGTGACATAAATATGATTTATTTAGATTATAGTGCTACAACTCCCGTATCATTTGAAGTACTTGATACGTTTAATAGAACTACAAAGGATTTTATAGGAAATCCTAATTCACTACATAAACTTGGAACAAAATCGCATGAACTAATACAATCTGCAACAAAACAAATTGCCGATATTTGCAATATAATGACAAGAGAAGTAATTTATACATCAAGTGCAACTGAAGCAAATAATTTAGCTTTAATTGGAGTCATGATGAAGAATCATCATCAAGGTAAACATTTAATAGTTTCAAAACTTGAACATCCTAGTATATATAAGATATGTGATTATTTAACATCAATAGGTTTTGAAGTAAGTTATGTTGATAATGATGAAGAAGGATTAATTAATTTTGATCATTTAAAAAAATTAGTTAGAGAAGATACCGTTCTTGTTTCAATATGTGCTGTTAATAGTGAAACTGGTGTTAGACAACCACTTAAAATGATTAGACAAATAATAAAAAAAGAAAATAATAATACACTATTACATTCTGATTTTACTCAGGCAATAGGAAAAGTACCAGTTAATTTTAATGATGTTGATTTAGCATCACTATCTGGACATAAATTCTTTTGCCCTAAGGGTATAGGAATGCTTTATAGAAATGAAAAAGTAAAAATACAACCATTAATGCTAGGCTCTGGTAAATTAAATGAACTTCATCCAGGAACACCTGCAGTTGCTTTAATAGCAGCCTTTTCTAAAGCACTTAGAATTGCATTAACAGATCTTGAAAAGAAAGAAAGATTCGTGACTAGATTAAATGAAAAACTTGTAAAAGAGTTTTCAATTCATAAAGACATACAAATTAACTCAACTAAATATTCAATTCCTCATATTCTAAATATTAGTTTAAATAATATTAGACCTGAGACATTTATTCATGCAATGGAAGAAAAAGAAATATATATAGGTACTAATACTGCTTGTTCATCAGGAGATTTATCTACATCAGTTATGGCTATATATAATGACAAAAAAAGAGCTACTTCAACAATTAGAATTAGTATATCTCATATAACAACAAGTGATGAAATAAATCAGTTTATAATGCAATTTAATAATGTATATAACAACCTAAATAACTTAACAACAAAAGAGGCATAATATGAAAAAAATTATAATTATTAAATATGGAGAATTAACAACAAAAAAATCAAATATTAATTTCTTCATAAAAACATTAAAAGATAACATTATAAAAGCGTTAGTTGATTTTAAAACAATTATTAATTACGATAAAGGAAGAATGTTTATCGAATCAGATGAATCATCTTACTACCAAATATTAAATAAACTAAAAAATGTATTTGGAATTCATGAAATTATTATTGGATATAAGTACGATGAAAAAGATTTAGAATCTATTCAAAATAATGTCGTAAAATTACTTAAAGATACTGACATTGAAACTTTTAAAGTAATTACTAAAAGAAGTGACAAAAACTACCCAATTGATAGTATGGAAATATCAAGAAAGGTAGGTGGAGCAATTCTTAAGAATTATCCATCTAGTAAAGTTGATGTTCATGATCCTAAACTTGAAATATATGTAGAAGTTAGATTAGATGCTTTATACATATATTTTGAAAAAGTAAAAGGTATTGGTGGTTATCCTGTTGGTACTCAAGGTAAAGGATTATTGATGCTAAGTGGAGGAATAGACTCACCAGTTGCAGGATATCTTGCAATGAAAAGGGGAGTTAAACTTGAAGCTGTTTATTTTGAAAGCCCTCCTCATACAAGTTTAAATGCTAAAAATAAAGTTTTAGATTTAGCCAAGAAATTATCTACATATAACTTTTCAATAAAAGTTCATGTAATTAATTTTACAAAAATTCAAGAAGAAATTTATAAAAATATTCCTCATGAATATTTAATTACAATTATGAGACGTATGATGTACCGTATTAGTGAAGGTATTTCTAGAAAAAATAACTGTCATATTTTAATAAATGGTGAATCAGTAGGACAAGTTGCAAGTCAAACTTTAACAAGTATGAGCGTTATAAATGAAGTTGTATCAATACCTGTAATTAGACCTGTATGTTGTTTTGATAAACTTGAAATTATTGATGTTGCTAAAAAAATAGATACATATGAAACAAGTATTTTACCTTTTGAAGATTGCTGCACAATATTTGTTCCTGATCATCCAGTAATAAATCCATCACATGATAAATGTGTAGAATACGAAAAACTAATTGATTATGAAGAGTTGGTGTCTGATGCTATAAAACATCATGAAATTATCAAAATTACTAATGAAGAAAAATATCAAGATTTATTATAAAATTTAAAAAATATCACACCATATTAATGGGTGATATTTTTTGTTTAGGAAAATAGGTTATATTAGAAGTTTAAAATTATTTAATAAAAAAGATGATATAATGCAAAATATTGATTTATTCTACCAAAAAGATAATGTGTATGATAAAAATGTCTTTTTTTTAAATAATAATTGTGTAAAAACCCCTAATTTTAAAGGAAAAAGATAGTATTCTTTTTCTTTTTTTTGTATAATTGGAATTGAGGTGTATAAAAATGAAAATTTTATGTGTTAATGCTGGTTCATCATCACTTAAATATCAATTATTTGAGATGCCAGAAGAAAAAGTTTTAATTAGTGGTTACATTGAAAAAATTGGACTAGAAGATAGTTTCTGGACTACTAAAGTAAATGGAGAAAAAATTAAAGGTGCTAAGTTCTTAAAAAATCATAGCGAAGCTGTTAAAGTAATGCTTGATGAACTTATTGATCATGAAGTTGTTAAATCACTTGATGAGATTAAAGGTGTAGGACATAGAGTACTTCACGGTGGAGAAAAATATAGTGACTCTGTATTAATTACTGATGAAGTAATTCAAGATATTAAAGATTTAACTAAACTTGGACCACTTCATCATCCAGGAAACTTAGCTGGAATTGAATCTATGAAAGAAGTTCTTCCAAATGTTCCAATGGTAGCTGTATATGATACAGCATTCCATCAAACAATGCCTAAAGAAAATTATTTATATCCAGTTCCATATGAATGGTATTTAAACTATGGCGTTAGAAAATATGGTTTCCATGGAACAAGTCATAAATTTATTACTGAAACTATGAAAGAAAAATTAGGAAAAGAAGATGTCAACCTAATTATTTGCCATATAGGTTCAGGTGCTAGTATTTCAGCTGTAAAGGGTGGTAAATGTTATGACACTACAATGGGTATAACTCCACTTGATGGACTTATGATGGGAACACGTTCTGGTTCTATAGATCCATCAATTCTAGAGTATGTATGTAAAGAATCTGGTCAAAGTATTTCTGATGTTACAAATGCATTAAATAAGAAAAGTGGTTTATTAGGAATATCAGGATTCTCTGATAGTCGTGATGTTGAAACTGCTGCAGAAAATGGAGATGAAAGAGCTATCCTTGCACTTAATATGTACAATGATAGAGTTGCTAAATATATAGCTGACTACTATATTGAATTAGGTGGAAAAGTTGATGCAATCATCTTTACTGCAGGTGTTGGAGAAAATGGATGCGATGCTAGAAAAGAAATTATTAATAGATTAAATCCAATTGGATTATTTATTGATGAAGAGAAAAATAGTCAAATCGCAAGTTACAAAGATATTCATGAAGGATTAATTTCATCAAAGGACTCTAAAGTTGATATCTATGTAATTCCTACTAATGAAGAATTAATGATTATTAAAGATACATATAAATTTGTTAAATAATAAAGAGAAGTAAAATTAGAAGGATGTGATTACTATCACAAAACCAGTTATTAATCAAATATATAAAAAAATCAAAAAATATAATAATATTGTTATTGCAAGACATGTTAGTCCAGATCCTGATGCAATTGCAAGTCAAATTGCATTAAGAGATTCTATTAGAGAAACATTCCCTAATAAAAAAGTTCTAGCTGTAGGTGTTGGTGTATCTAAATTTAAATACTATGGTATTTTAGATAGACAAGACTATGAAGGTATGAAAGATGCCTTACTTATAGTTTTAGATGTTCCTAATATGTGTAGAGTTGATGGAATAGAAAATCTAAAATATAAAGAAATAATTAGAATTGATCACCATCCAACAGAAGATATACCAGCTATTACTGAATGGGCTGATATAACATGTTCAAGTACATGCCAAATGGTAGCTGAAGTCATTATGGATTCAAAACTTGTACTTAATAAAAAAATAGCTTCAAACTTATTTTTAGGTATGGTATCAGATAGTGATAGATTTTTACTAAAAAATACAACAGCTCATACATTCGAAGTTGCAGCAAGACTTGTTAAAGAAAGTGATTTAGATTTTCCGCCACTATATGATAACCTATATATAAGACCATTTAATGAAGTTAAGTTTCAAGCATACATTATTAATAACTTAACTGTTGTTGATAATGCATTTGCATATATTAAAATTAATGAAGATACATTGAAAGAATATAATGTTGATGCATCAACAGTAACAAATATGATTAACAATTTTAATTTTATACAAGAATATGTAGTTTGGTGTTTTGTAGTTAATGATTTAAGAAATGATCAAATAAAAATATCTATTAGAAGTAGAGGACCTATTATAAATACGATTGCTAGTAGATACAATGGTGGAGGTCATAAACTTGCGTCAGGTTGCCGTTTAAAAACTGATGAAGAAGTAGATAAACTACTAAATGAACTAAAAGACGCCGCAATTAGTTATATTTCGACAAAAGAGGTTAGTGAATAACTAATCTTTTTTTTATATAATAAATTTTATATAAAAGGAGACAACATGAAAAAACAAACTGACATATTAGATTACACAATAAAACTTTTAAATAATAAAATCTATTTTATAAACGAACTATATAAAAAATTATTAAATAAATATGATAGAAAAGAAGTAAATAGTGCAATAAAAGAATTAATTCAAAAAGATTATATTAATGATAAGAAAGCAGCATCAATATATTTATATAATTTAATTAATTATAAGATGTATGGAAAAAAATATGTTTATAGTTTTTTTCTATCAAAAGGTATATCTGAAAATTTAATTAAATATCTTCTAAGTTCATATAATGATGAAGAATTTTTATCAAATAAAGAAAATATAAAAAGGGAATTAATAAAAAAAGGTAAGAGTGATAAATATATATATAATTATTTACTTCGTAAAGGTTATGATATTGAAGAATAAAAAAAAGAGTGGAAATAAATTTCCACTCTTGTTAATTATTAATTTTCACTTTGTGTATTTTGTTGTTTATCTTGGTTTAACATATTATTCATATAAATTGAATATTGTTTTTCAATTTCACTATCTACAATATTAACTTTATATTCTTTTCTATAATATTGCATTGCTTTAGCATTAATAGTCGTGTCAGAACTAATTATATCTTTTGATAAAATAGTTCTAATTTTATCTTCTGCATCTTTAAGTTCGCCTTTTTTCTTTTGACCAACTTTATAAATGATATGATATCCTAAATCAGTTGTTATAACTTTAGTTGAATATTCACCATTTTTCATTTTAGTAGCAGCGTTAACAAGTTCATCATAATTTGATCCAAGAGAATTTAGATTGATATATCCTAGTGCTCCGCCTGACTTTTTAGTAGCATCGTCACTTGAATATTCTTTTGCTAAACTTTCAAATTCTTTTTTAACATCTTTTCCTGAATTTTTGGCTTCATTTAATTTATTAATAACTTCATTAGCTTTAGCTTTTGCAGCTTCTTCAGCCTTATTTATTTCATCTTGAGAAGCACCAGATTTAACTTCAGGTTTAATTAAAATATGATTAATAGATACATCACCAAAATATACATTTTCAAAATAATTTTTAACTGTTTTTTCTTCAACTACTGTTTTAGCATATTTTTCAACAGCTTTGTTTTGCAAGTAATCAATATAAATGGATTTTTGATATGCATCAATATTAGAGTAGCTTGTATAATATCTTATAGCTTCAAGAAGTTTATCTTCACCACCATAAGTTTGTTTCATATTTTTAATTGTATCTTCAGCATATTTTTCAGCATCCTTAATATCTTTTTTAAATTCTTTTTCTAGAATTTTTTCATCAATTAAGTTAACTGTAGCTTGTAAAGCATAATCTTTTTTTAATACATTATATAATTCATCTACACTAATTTTTTCCCCGTTTTTAAACTCTATAACAGCCTCTTCACCATTTTTAAGTTTAGGTATTTTTCCACAACCACAAACCAAAAATAAAGAAAGTGTTAATAAAAATAATTTCTTTTTCATTATATCCTCCTAATAAAGTATTATAACAGCGTAAAGTATCATTTTCAAGTAAGTAAAATCTTAAATAACCATCACCATTTTTATTAATATGTATAAAATATTAATGAAAAGACAAATAAAGGAGGAATGAATATGATCGCTAATTGTGGCGGAGGCTTAGGTGCAGCTATCATTTTAGTACTATTTATTCTATTAATTATCATATTAGGAGCTGCTATTTAGTCTTTTAATAGTATAAGGAGGTGCACGTTTTAATTATGGGCACAAATAATAATTGTGGAAGAGGATGCAACGGCACAAGTAATGGTGCTTTTATTGTTTTAATAATATTTATATTACTTGCAATAATTTGTGGTGGCAGATTCTTCTAATAAAAAAAGGATGTACAGATTATTCTGTACATCCTTCTTCATTAAGTGGAACTATTTTTATCTCTTCATTTCCTTGAGTAACAATATTTTTATATTTTTCATAAGCAGTCTTATAATTTGGTAGGTATTTTTCAATATCAGGATTACTAAATGGCACTACAACATAATTTCTATGTGATGGTAAATCTCTATGAGTATAGTGTAGTTCACCACCAACATTATCAATTGTAATAGTTGATATTCCTTTATCAACAGTCTTAGTTATATCAAGTGTACCAAATAATCCAACTCTTGTATTTTCATCAGTTTGATTTGATATAAAGTTTCCAAGAGAGTAGAAGACAACAGTTTTATGTTTTTCACCAGTTTCTTCATTTGTTGTTTCAATTATTTCTATTGGTTCAATAACATGTGGATGACAACCAATTATAATATCAACACCTTGTTCAGCTAAGAATTGTGCTTGTTTTTTTTGACTATCAACAGGAGAGTGTGTGTATTCTATACCCCAGTGCATTGCAACCATTAATACATCTACTTTTCCTCTTAATTCTGAAATATCTTTTTTGGCTTGATCTTCGTTCCATACATTTACTAAGTATGGTTTATCACTAGGAACTGGAAGACCATTAGTATGATCTGTATATGAAAGTAAACCATAAGTTATATTATTTTTCTCTTTAGTAATAAAAGTATTTCTAGTTTCTTCACTATCTGCTGTACCATTCCATAAAATATCTTTTGTTTTCCAGTAAGCTACGGAATTTAAAACTCCAGAAGTATTTTGATCCATAGAGTGGTTATTTGCAGTTGATACAATATTAAATCCCATATCATCAATTAGATTATCACCAAGAGCAGATGGTGTATTAAATCTTGGATAACCTGAATAAGGTCTATCTGTACCACCGAAAATAGTTTCTTGGTTCCAATATCTTAAGTCATAATCTTTAACATATTCTTTAACATATCTAAATTGATTCATATAGTTATATGATCCATCACTTTGTTTTGCATCGGTATTTAAATATCCATGCATTAAGGCATCACCTGCCATAATCATAGATAATTTATATTCTTTTTTAGTATCTTTAGGTTCTTGTTTTTCATTTTTAGATTTACTTACTGTTTTATTGTTATTATCATTTTTTCCAAAATCAATAATATTTACTTTAGCATTTATAAAATAAAAACCAACACTAAATACAACTAAGAATAGTAGAAGTTTAACCCATAATTTTATTTTACATTTTCTTTTTGCCATAGATTAATCCTCCATAACTTTTCCATATACTTCATCAACTGTATATTCTTTCTTTTGATGAAAACCTGGAACAATATGAAGGTGAAAGTGTTTAACTTCTTGAGCATCCAAATAGTTAACTAAAAATGTTACTCTGTTTTTATGTAGTTTACTTTCTAATTTATCACTTACTATTTTCATAACTTTATTAATATGAAGTATAAGTTCATCTGGAAGTTCTTTATAATCAGTATAGTGTTTTTTAGGAATAATTAATGTATGACCATCACCATTAGGATTAATATCAAGAATTCCAATAACTAAATCATCTTCATATATTTTTTTTGAAGGTATTTCTCCATTAATAATTTTACAAAAAATACAATCCATAACTTCAACTCCTTATATAATATAAATTTATTATAACAAATAAATTTGGGTATTTGGTACTTTTTTGTTATAGATATCATAGATTATAGTGAAGGGGGCTATTAAGTTGGCAAACTATAAAGAAATCGTTACGAAAACCGTAATAGGGAAAGGCAAAAAAAGATGTAAAAATAAACTTATTATTACTCCAGAACAAATGCCATCTACAGTACTTGGTTGTTGGGTTATTAACCATGCTTTTAGTGGAACTAACAATCTTGATAAAGTAAAGATAACTGGTTCGTATGATGTTAATGTATGGTATTCATATGATAGTGATCATAAAACTGCTGTTTCAACTAAAACATATAATTATGAAGAAAGCATGAATGTTCCAGTAAGAAATAAATCTTCATTAAATAATAATAGTGAAATAATTGTTAGAAGTTTAAAACAACCTCAAGTTGCAGATGTAAAGATTGAAGGAAGTAATGTAGTTCTTGAAGTTGAAAATGAACTTGGTGTTGAAATAGTAGGTGATGAAAAAATAAAGGTTAATATTGAGGATAATTATGATGATTATGATGAAATAATAGATGAAGATGAAATAGATAATGTAGTAAATGAAGTTAATGAAGAATATTTAAATAGTGTTAACCAAAATTAGTTGACATATAATTATAGATATAGTAAAATAAATAGCAATCAAGGAGGTATATATTATGGCTGTTAAATTAAGACTTAAAAGAATGGGTTCTAAACAAAAACCTTTTTATCGTATTGTTGCTGCTGATTCACGTTTTCCAAGAGATGGACGTTTTATCGAAACTGTAGGAACATATGATCCTACTAAAAAAGACGCTGATGTAACTGTTGATGAAGAAAAAGCACTTAAATGGTTAAATAATGGTGCTCAACCAACTGACACAGTAAGAAGTATTTTATCTAGAAAAGGTATTATGGAAAAATACGCTGCATCAAAAACTAAAAAAGCAGGTAAATAATTATGGAAATAGTAGAATTTACTGAAAACTTAGTAAAAAGTATTGTTAAAGAACCAGATATGGTTAAAGTACAAAGTTTTGGTGGAGAAGAAGATGCTCAAATTCTAGAAATTATTGTAGCAGACTCTGATAAAGGTGCTGTTATTGGTAAAAATGGAAGAATGGCAAACTCGCTTAGAACAATTGTACAAGCATATGCTTATTTACATGATAATAAAAAAATTAAATTAAATATTGATTCTTTTTAATGATTTCTACATAGAAATCATTTTTTTTGTGTTATAATTAAAGATAGGTGGTAAGTATGAATAAAAAAGGGTTTACTCTTATCGAACTTTTAGCAGTACTTGTGCTAATTAGCGTTATTACATTAATTGCCGTTCCATCAATTAGATTTGCTGCGAAAAAAATTGATCAAAGTAATTATGAAACAAAGGTTGAGATGATCGAAAGAGCATCTGAAGACTTTGCTATGGATATGAAAGAATTTATTTTATATCACTATCCATATGATACTGGTGAAAGAATTATCCCTTATGATATATATAAAGTTCCTGTTGAAGATATAATTGCAGCGGGATATTTAGATTATGATAAAGGAAAGAAAACTGATGGTATATATGATCCTGTTTCAAATAAAAATATGGCAACAGGTATAGTTAAAATATATTATGATAACAATCAAGCGTATGCTACTCTTGATTGGTCAAGAAATAGTTAGAAGGGAAGAAAACTGTTATGACTAAAGTAATTTTTATGGGTACTCCAGATTTTGCCGTTCCAATTTTAGAAACTCTTATTAAAACTTGTGAAGTTGTTTTAGTTGTAACACAACCTGATAAAAAAATTGGAAGAAATCAAGAAGTATCTTATTCACCAATAAAGAAGATTGCTCTTGATAATAATATAAAAGTATTTCAACCAGAAAAAATTAAAGATGAGATGGATGAAATTCTTACAACTGATGCAGATTTAATTGTTACATGTGCTTACGGACAAATATTACCTGAGGTAATACTTAATCATCCTAAAATAGCATCTATTAATGTTCATGCATCACTTCTTCCATACTTAAGAGGTGGAGCTCCAATACATCATGCAATTATAGATGGTTATGACAAAACAGGGGTAACAATTATGTATATGGCTAAAGGTATGGATGATGGAGATATTATTAGTCAAGAAGAAACAAAAATTGAGG